>Ga0066405_1000040_pt1 | contig 18698 bp, 19 predicted proteins | sample LakWasMeta7_HOW4_2_FD_59492 | JGI IMG/M metagenome (GOLD analysis project Ga0066405, IMG submission 59492) | Freshwater sediment methanotrophic microbial communities from Lake Washington under simulated oxygen tension - Sediment Metagenome 7_HOW4 | ecosystem: Environmental > Aquatic > Freshwater...
ACCTAAAACAAAAGACCTTCAAACCCGCTTGCTTCGATTCATGGATGACCACATCTATCCGTCCGAGGGCGCTTACCACGCAGAAATCGCGGCCAATACCGCGGCCGGGAAACGCTGGACGCCCCTGCAAACCATCGAAAATCTCAAACCCAAAGCCCAGGCAGCCGGTTTGTGGAATCTGTTTTTGCCGGTCGACAGCGCCCAGGCTTCGGGCTACGACGGTGCCGGCCTGACCAACCAGGAGTACGCACCCTTGGCGGAAATCATGGGCCGCGTGATGTGGTCCAGCGAAGTATTCAACTGCTCGGCGCCGGACACCGGCAACATGGAAACCATCGCGCGCTATGGGTCTGCAGAAAACAAGGCACGCTGGCTCAAGCCTTTGCTGGAAGGCAAAATTCGCTCCGCATTTGCCATGACCGAGCCACAGGTCGCATCGAGTGACGCCACCAACATTGAGACCCGCATTGAACGCCAGGGCGATGACTACGTCATCAATGGCCGCAAATGGTGGACCTCCGGTGCAGGCGACCCCCGCTGCTCGGTCTACATCACCATGGGAAAAACCGACCCCGAAGCCCCCCGCCATTCACAGCAAAGCATGGTGCTGGTTCCCGCCAATACGCCGGGTATCACGGTGGTGCGCCCACTCAACGTATTTGGCTATGACGATGCTCCACACGGCCATATGGAAGTACTCTTCGAGAACGTTCGGGTACCAACGACGAATATATTGCTCGGCGAAGGCCGCGGATTTGAAATCGCCCAAGGACGCCTTGGCCCCGGCCGCATCCACCATTGCATGCGCCTCATAGGCCTGGCTGAACGCGCGCTGGAATTGATGTGCAGACGTGCTTCGTCACGTGTTGCCTTTGGCAAACCCATTGCCGCCCAAACCGTGACACAGGAACGCATTGCCGAGGCACGGTGCAAGATCGACATGGCACGCCTGTTGACCCTCAAAGCGGCCTGGATGATGGACATCGGGGGCAACAAGTTTGCGAAGAACGAAATTGCCATGATCAAGGTCGTTGCGCCCACCATGGCCTGCGACGTGATCGACTGGGCTATGCAGGTTCACGGTGGTGCAGGCATGTGCGATGACTTCCCGCTCGCCTACAGCTACACCAATGCCCGCACACTACGCTTCGCCGACGGCCCCGATGAAGTCCATCGCAACGCGATTGCCAAGGCCGAACTCGGCAAGTACAACCCCCGTCCCAAAGCGGCATGAGACTAGGGTCCTGACGCGCCGCACCCCCGGTCGTCGCGTCAGGATCACCAAGGGGCCTTGCTGGACCCGGACCAAAGTTCATTGAGATCCGCGAAGCGCCACTTCGCGGGATCTTCACGGCTGACAATTTTCTCGGTTCCCCCCGGGTGAGACAGATCAATCACTTCAGGAAGAATCCGCATATTTGACTTGGTGGAGTAGAAGACCTTTACCGATGGTGTCGTCAGTGACTTTCCGGTCTGTTCGACGACGACTCCAAGTCGCCCTGAGGTGAGCTTCACCAATGAACCGATGGGATAGATGCCAAGGCTCTTCACAAAGGCCTGAAAAACTTTGCCATCGAAGTGCCCGTTGGCCCATTCGGCCATTTTGCGTAACGACTCAGCTGGATCCCAGCCCGACTTGTAGGGACGATTAGAGGTGATGGCGTCGTACACGTCGCACACGGCTCCCATCTTCGCAAACAGGCTGATTTCGTCGGCTTTGAGGCCTTTGGGGTAGCCCGAACCATCGGTCTTTTCATGGTGGTGCAAGCAGACATCCAGCACCAACGGATCAACGTTGCGTCCTGTCAACAGCATGCGGTGCCCCTCAACAGGGTGGGTCTTGATAATATTGAATTCCACCTCGGACAATTTGCCCGGTTTGTTCAAGACCTCCATGGGCATCAACGCCTTTCCCAAGTCGTGCATGAGTCCAGCCATGCCCGCCGTGCGGGTTTGCTCTTCATCCAGACCGAGTTGTTTGGCCAAGCCAACCATCATGGCGCACACAGCCACAGAGTGCATATACGTGTAATCGTCAACCGTCTTCAAACGTGCCAGACTAATGAGCGCCCCCGGGTTGCGGGCAACAGAATCCGAAATCTCTTCCACCAGCTGCTTCGCGCCACCAATATCGACCGATTTCCCCATGCGTGCTTCCTGGAACATGGAAATCACCGCTTGCTTGGATTGAAAACAGATTTTGGCGGCGCGCTCCAGTTCCAAGCCCATGGAGACTGGCGCCAGTTCACGTCTCTCGGTGACCGCCTGCTGCAACTGCGCCTCAACCTGCGCTTCAGACTCGGCCTCGGACATTGCTGACTCGCCGTTGGCCACGTCCAGCCCTTTGCCCGCGTCAATCCACACCTCCTTGATGCTGCTGGCCAGAATGGTCTTTATGTCCTTGGGATCAACGATGACGAAACCGGTTCGCCAAAACGGATGCTCCATCCACGAGCCGCAAAACTCCTTCAGGTGCATTCCCACCACCAGCTGATCGGAGCGGATCTTCTTAAGCATCCCGACCAAACCTACGTCCCAAACCCACACTCAATGTCGACACAAAGAAGTTCCAGATTTTCGGGAGCTTGAAAGGAGCCACGATTTTCTGGAGAAATCAGTGCAGGTGCCGCGGCTTGCGGCCGCCGCCGTGGCCACCACCGTGGTTGCCTCCGGATCCGCTGGGTGGTTTCCCGAGGGCCAGGGAGCTAACCAACGCATCAAAACGTTGCGAGAAAAGCTTGTCGACTTCGCCGACCACGCCGCTCAGCTCCGCCCCATCAAAATGACGCTCCATAAGGCTGATGACATCCTGCACAAGCAAGTCCCGCTGCACCTGCATGATGGCAGCCGGATTGGGGCCAACAAACAGCATCAGGAAGTCGTCTCTTGATTCAACGCCAGGCTGCCCCTCTTCTTCATCGAAGTCGGCATCGTAGAACGTTACTTCGATTGCTGCGCCCGCGTCCGCGACCTCATTCAGATTCATGCACAGTTCATCCAGCGCCTGGCGAAAATCATGGTCTCCAGCGACAGTCCAGCACATCTGAAGCATGTGATCCTGGGCGTCAAATTTTATCCCTGGCTCGTCTTCGTAGGCGCTGTTGGCGCCGTCCGACAAAGAACGGGCACCGGCGTACTTCCACAGCGGCTTGAGCGCATCTTGCAACTGCTCAAACCGGACATCCGTACGCAAGGCAACCTGTCCATGGACATGGATTTCAAATGGAGCGTTATAGCGAGGCATAAGCTGAAGTGTATGAGGTGCCTACTGGTGGTGCCGAGACCGGAACCCCATTCGGGCTGTTAGCCCGCATGGATGCTCACTTTCCCGGTGGCGATTTGAAAAAGTACCGTCAAAAGTACCGTCATTTTTCAAAGCGTCCCCATTGTTGGGGTTTTGAAACATTGGATTTGATTGTGCCACGCCGATACTTAGCCCGCACCAGCAAACGGCAAAAAGAAACCCCCGCAGGGCAATCTGGAAAGCAGGAAGAACCTGACTCGCTCCAGCCGTTTGCGGGGGGTCTTTCGCTCGTCAATACATGGACCAGTGAATGACGGGGCAGTAGCCAGCTTTTGCGCATGGTTCAAGCTCTGGTAATTGGCCGTCGATGGCAAAGACATGCCTGCCAGTAGTCCACGCCTCTGACTAGTGCCGGAATCTGTGAGTGGAGAGGATGTTCTTTACAGTAATGTCTACCCGTTTACGAAGTGCCGCAAACCTAGTCACATTGGCAGGAATTACATTTGTCTGGAAACACTTCTGGAAATACTTTTCTACGAATTCTTTGTGCTCCCGGTGCAATCCACGCTTGAGCGCGCCGACGCTCTTGCGTGGACTCATGTGAGACTGAGTTTGATATAGCGAACGCGCTCTGTCGGCAATGTCTTTGCTAGAGCAGTACGTTTGAACGTAGTTAACCAACGTCTCCTCAAACCACTTTTCCGCGGTTATTCCGAACCAGTAGCCAGAGCTTAGGTTTTCATTCTTAAGTTCGTTGAGTGCAATTCCTGCATCTCCCGAGTCAAACAAGGTCCGGTAATAGATGTTTGTCCCCCTCATTACCTCGCCAGGGTCCACGGTGTCTGTCGGTGCCACAATGGCGTATACCGGGACGGGACGTATGGCACTCATTTCTTCAATGAAATAGAAGGCGTTGCAGGCCGCAAGAAACAACAGAAGGTTGAATTGAGTGGCGAGATTCAGTTGCCCGAGCATAGGCGCCAATTCAGTCCAGGGCATCTCATCTCCATTGGAAAAGATAACACCGCTTCCAAAGTTATTGCCGTGACATTCAAGATGCAAGATTGGATAGTTGCCCAACTCTCTGGCCTCAACTGTATAGGTGATGAGTAGGTCTCTAAGGCTTTGCGCGCTTGGGCAATGGTGAATTTGAATCTGAATTTGCTTGCTTACAAATGAGTTAAGCGTCGATACATAGCCCGCCAAAACCTTTCCAGTGGATACTTCGGTCGGTCCCAACGACTCAATTACTACAAATGTTGTGTAACTAAAGTTGGCAAGTCGTTTTCGCATGATTCATTTCGCAAATGGCAAATTAGCCGACCGCACGTTCCCGTATCTCCTCCAACAACCGAACCATCTCTGTAACCTTGGCAGGAAGGAATAGCGCCTCGGGTCCTTGCTGACTAACATCCGTAAACGGCGACTCATAAAGTCGCGCCGCTTCCATCACCCCGTTCTGAGTCAAATGCTCAACAATCAGGTCAATGAACTCCAATTGGCTGGCCGTCGCCGTCGTGCCGGTCACAAACTGACTGAACGCCTCCTTTGCCGTCTCCCGGTCCAGCCCCACCAGTGACCGGATAAAAATTCCAAGCCCATGATTCTGCTCAGTCGCGAGTTTGATAACCTCGGCGGACCCACCAGCCTCCACCAGCATTCGTTCCAGTTCCACAAGGTCAGATTTTGTCAGGGGCTGGTTGCGACGTAGGCGCTGCAAAGACAGGTGGCTTTCATGCTCCCTTAGGAACTGCCTTGCCTTGTCCTTGAACTTCGCCAAGTTCATGCCTGTTGCCACGCCAGGCAATTCAATGATGGTCTGGTCGCCCATCTCGTCGGCAAAGTCGGTGTAGACGATATTCTTCTTACCCTTTTCAATCAGCTTCACCAGCGCGCGTAGTTTTCTCCGGACCGACTCCAGCATGGCGACGGTCACGTCTTCCCACCACTCTTCGCCCGCTACGGACTGAATCAAAACTATTTGGGCCTTGATGGCGGGAATGCTCTCCTGGTCCTCCAATGCACTGGCAATGGTCTGCATGCGCTGTTTCAGGGCCGCATACTCGGGCAGGGCTTGCAGCACTGCAAGTTGGGTGCGCAGCACCAGCATGTCGAAGCGTTTGGCGTCCTCGTCGTCATCCACTAGCTCGGTAGGTAACCCCGCCACCCGATCGCTCAGTTCAGTATGGCTGTCGTCATCCAGCGACTTCCACGACTCCACCTTGGCGAATCGCTCTACCGATTTACGCTGAGGCCGCACCACAAAGTTATCCGTGTTCATGGCGGCAACCACTTGGTGTAGATGTCCTGCCACGTCCCCACGCAGTTGTTCGTCAGTCAATTGGCCGCCCTTGGTGCCAGTTCCTTCGTTCGCCATTGGCCCCGCCTCAATGCGCTTGTCCAGTTCCGCAAGCAGTTGCAGCCGAGCCTTGAACAGTCGCTTGCTCAAGGGTTCACTGGTGGCGCCAGCAGACAGGTCAAGGTTCTGACTAAAAAACTCCAGGTTCTGGCAATAGTCAAAGACGTTAAAAAAATGCTTGTCCTGCCCAGGCCCATATAGGTCAGGACAAAGGCGGGTGCCCCGGCCCACCATCTGCCAGAACTTGGTCTTGGCCCGAATCACCTTGAAGAACACCAGATTGACCACTTCCGGCACATCAATGCCGGTGTCCAGCATGTCCACCGATATGGCGATGTGTGGCGCCTTCTCTTTGTTGGAAAAGTCGTCAATCAGGCTCTGGGCGTATTCAGTTTTGTACGTCACCACGCGCGCAAAGGCGCCTTTGTAGTGCGGGTAGTTGATATTGAAGCGTTGGGCGATGAAGTCGGCGTGGTCATTGTTCTTGGCAAAGACGATGGTTTTACCTAGCCGGTCACCGCCTGCAACCTTCTCGCCACGGGTCATCAGGTGGGCCAGCACCTTGTCCACTGTATCGGTGTTGAACAGCCACTTGTTCAGCGCAGCGGAATCGACCGCGTCAGGCGCTGTGCCGTCCTCGTTCCACTCAATGTCATCCCACTGGTCCTTCTCTTCCTCGGACAGTTCGTTGTACTTGATGCCTTCGCGCTGGAACTTGAGGGGGACGGAAATCGCCTTGGGCGGTACCAAGTGACCATCTGCCACCGCTTCATCCAGGGTGTAGGCGTCGGTTGGAACGCCGTCCTCCAGGTCAAACAGGCCGTAGGTGTTATGGTCAATCTCGTCTTTGGGCGTGGCCGTCAGGCCCACGAGCATGGAGTCGAAATATTCGAAGATTGCTCGGTACTTCTGGTAGACCGACCTGTGCGCCTCGTCAATGATGATGAGGTCAAAGTGCCCCACGCCAAAACGGCGGTTGCCATCCGTGGCCTCATCAATCAAGCCCATCATGGTGGGGTAAGTGGACACAAACACCCGGCCATCGGTGTTCTTCTCGGTCACCAGATTGACCGGCGATGAGTCGGGCAGGTGCTTCTTGAAGGCGTTAACTGCCTGATTGACCAATGCAACCCGGTCAGCCAGGAAAAGTACGCGCTTGGCCCAATTGCAGCGCATCAGCACATCGGCCAGTGCAATCACCGTGCGGGTCTTGCCTGCGCCGGTAGCCATCACCACCAGTGCCTTGCGCTGGTTGTCCTTCTCAAAGGTTTCGCCAATGCGGCGTATGGCTCGGGTCTGGTAGTAGCGGCCCACGATTTCGGGGTTGATGACTGCTTGCGCCAGCGCCTTACGGCTGGTGCGGCGTTGAATCATCAGTTCAAGCTCGGGCTTCTTGAAGAAGCCTTGCACCGCACGGGGGGCGTAGCTGGCGTCATCCCACATCCAGTGCTCATAGCCGTTGGAATAGAAGATAACCGGGCGCTGGCCGTATTGGGCTTGCAGGCAATCAGCATATAGCTTGGCCTGCTGCTGACCCACCTTGGCATCCCTGCGGGTGCGCTTCGCCTCCACGACCGCCAGGGGCTTGCCATCGTCACCCCACAGCACGTAGTCCACAAAACCCTTGCCCTGGTTGTTGGGCATGCCGCTGACTTCCACTTCCAGATTCTTGTCCGTCAGTTGCCATCCGGCTTCCTTCAACAGCAGGTCAATGTAGAAGTCACGGGTTTGGGTCTCAGAGTAGTCATGCGTGTCCGGTTGCACCGCATTGGCGGCTTTGACGGCGGCTACTTCATCCCGCAAGGCTTTCAGTTCAGCATCGAGAGCCGCTTTGTCAGACAGGAGCGCATTGACTTTTGCATCCCGGTCTTTGAGTTGGGTTTCCAGCGACTGCAACTGGGACACTGTCTGAGCAGGCAGTGCAGAGCCTGTGGGCAGGAAGGCAGGCTTGAATGTCAAGCTGGGGTCGGGTCGTGCTGTACGGCCATAAGTGCGGGCCAGCCAGTAGCATATATGAAACAACTCGCGGGCGGCGGCCTGACCATCAGCCGGTACCATGCGCTGGTTCTCATGGACGGCCTTGTTGCCCAGGCTGCGTATGACATTAGCCTTGGTGAAAATCGTGTCGCCCACCACCGTGCGAAACGTGGGCTCATGGATGAAGGCATTCAGGTTCGGCTGATAGGGAAGGCGCAACGACTTGTCATGCTGGAACAGCCAGGCCACTGCCATTTCCAAGGTGCGCCGTGCATAGAAGCATGATGTTCTGGCATCAGTGTTCGCCGTTTCCTCCACCCGTTTGGCTGACTCATGTAATAGAGGCCATTCTGTTTGTAGGAAGGCAAAGTTGCTCATTATTGGATTCCAAATAGCATTATTTCGTTCATGCCCGATGGGTTCACTGAATGGCTCTCACAGATAGTCGGACGGAACGCAATGGTCATATTTCACGGACCAATGGAAGGAAAGTGCTGCTTGTAGGCTTCGCGTACTTCTTGCCAAAGCGGTATGTCTAGAGCCATCTTCGATTTAACAACGTTCATTACATCGTAGTCACCACTTTGCAGTGCAGAAGCCAGTTTGCATTCCAAAGCTGCAACAACATCTCTTGGCTTCTTATGGTCATCCATGTTCTCTTGCTCAAGAAAAATTGGACCATAAGCGAAAAATTCCATGGACTTGCAGGTAGCTGGGTCGACATCCCGTTTCGTTAAATGCTTTCGCAATGCGTTGCTTGCATCTGCATATCCCAGGTGTTGCCCTAAGCGGCGATAAGGTGGTGCAGCATTAGGTGAAGAACTATCGCCTGTTCGACCCACATAAAGTACACATTTAGTCGGACTTGATTCTGGCGAGTCCGGTGGTTGAATTCGCCAGACATAAAGCCAAAACCCATGCTTGAGTAATTGAGGGTGAAGCGTCAGTGAAATCAGTTGTGGCTTCTCTAGCATAGCTCCCCTCGAAATGCCTGATGCTGGAGGGATGCGAACAGTCTATCCAATTCCTGCAACGCGGCTTTGTGGTTGGCTTTGAGGGCTTCGACGGATTGGATACGGGTGGCAAAAGTTTGTTGGAGGGGCGGCGGGGGCACTGGGATTTGTAGCCCACGTATTGCTCCCAGCGAAAGGAATTTTTGGGTACCTCCTTTGCTTTCGCTGCTAACTAGTTTCTCAAAGAAGTCGCTGCTCAAGAAACTCAAAACGAATTGGCGGTCTGGCGAATCATTCTTGAACTTGATTAGTGCCATGTTCTTTATTGCGAAAACAGGCTCTATACGCACCAGTATGGGGCTGCCAATTGTTCCAATCATCGGCATCAATATGTCGCCCTTATCAACCTTGGAGCGTTTGTTAATCGCTGTGTAATCCGCCTCGGAAATGAGATTAACTTCAGCAAAGTCGATTACTCCGTCACGCAGATTCTTTGTGGTTACAAGGGGAAAGCCAGTAGACACGTATTTCGGAGAGTCGTGGGTGCCATCTCGTACGTCGCATATCTCTCCCAACGACAGAACCGGAAACTCTTTTGCGTTCGTTGTTGGGTCCCCAAACATCTCAATGAAAATCGACTGCGTGAGGCTGTCCAGTTGCGCCAATGCTTCCCTGCGTTTGGCTCTGAGTGCATCGGCTTGGTCGAGGATGGCGGCAATCCGGCGTTGCTCGGAGATTGGTTGTAATACGACCTTAGTTCTTTTCAAATACTTGAAATGGCGGTCATAGCCTGCATTGGGAATGTCAAGTTGACTCAAAAAATAGTAGAGGTACTTTAGGTCTGCTTCAATTTTTGGACGCAGCACCTTGACTCCATCAGCACCCATGCAGAATGGGAAACCTACGTATTTGACACAGCGAGTGTGGTCGCCGAAAACGATGGCAGGTCGGCCATCGCCACATAGGCGAGACTTGTCATCAACATAGCCAGCGACTAACGCCTTGCCTTGGTCCACAACCGGGTATTTACCAGCAGGCAAATATTCACTCTGCGGCGTTTTAATATTGCCCCCTGACTCGTCCTCAAATACGTCAAGAAATGGAATGGTCTGGATTGTCACGAAAGCATCCCTTCAAGCACTTCCATCCCCGCCTGAATCTTTGCTTCCAGCACAGCCAGCTTCTTCAATATCTCCTTGGGTGGCAAATGCTCCGCAGCCTCATGCACCACTTCCTTGTAGCGGTTGATGGACAGGTCATATCCATTGCCAGCAATGTCGGCCTTGGGCACGCAAAAGCTCTGGTCCGTGCGCCCGCGCTGCAATTCAGTCCCGGCGCGCTGACCCCAGCGAAGCAGCACATCCGGCAGGTTGTTCTTCTCATGCTCTGCTTCTGATAGCAGGCTACGTCCATCCTTCAAGGGCTGAAGGCTTAACTTGTCATCGGACAGCAGCGGTTGGCGCTTGTCGTCCAGACTCCAGCCATCGGCCTTCATGTCATAGAACCAAACGTGGTCGGTGCCACCAGAGTTGGTCTTGGTGAACAGCAGAATGGCCGTGGACACCCCAGCGTAGGGCTTGAACGCACCAGATGGCAGGGAGATAACCGCGTCGAGTTTCTGCTCCTCCACCACCATGCGGCGCAGTTCCTTGTGCGCGTTGCTGGAGCCAAACAGAACACCATCCGGCACGATGACCGCCGCCCGGCCACCGGGTTTGAGCAAGCGCAGAAATAGCGCCAGGAACAGCAGTTCGGTCTTCTTGGTCTTGACGATGGCCAGCAGGTCTTTGGCGGTGTTCTCGTAGTCCAGCGAACCGGCAAATGGTGGGTTGGCAAGAATCAGCGAATAGTTTTCTTCTTCAACCGCTTCGGTCTGCGCCAGCGAGTCCTTGTACCGAATGTCCGGGTTGTCCACCCCGTGCAGGGCCATGTTCATGCTGCCAATGCGGAGCATGGTGTTGTCGAAGTCATAGCCGTGGAACATGCCATGGTGAAAATGCTCACGGGCTACCGGGTCTCGCAGGATTTCAGGGTGCTTCTCGCGTAGGTATTCACCGGCAGCTACCAGAAAGCCACAGGTGCCACTGGCAGGGTCGCAAATAACATCCTTGGCATTGGGGGCGGTCAACTCCACCATGAGCTTGATGATGTGCCGGGGCGTGCGGAACTGGCCGTTTTGACCCGCACTGGCAATCTTGCCCAGCATGTACTCGTATAGGTCGCCCTTGGTGTCGCGGTCTTCCATGGGCACATGGTCCAGCATGTCCACCACCTTGGACAGCAGGGCAGGGGTGGGTATGGTGAACCGTGCATCCTTCATGTGGTGGGCGTAGGTGGAGCCATCACCGCCCATGTTGCGTAGGAAGGGGAATACATGGTCACCAACCACTGTGAACATCTCGGCGGGAGCGTAATTCTTGAAGCGTGACCAACGCAGGTCGTTGTAGTCCCGTCCTTTGGCATCTTTACCCTCTGGGAAGACGCGACGTTCCATGGGCTTACCAAGGCGAACAGACTTGTTTTCTTCCAGGGTGTGTAGGTCGTCCGAGCGGCGCAGGAAGAGCAGGTATGTGATTTGCTCCATCACCTCCAACGGGTTGGAGATACCGCCAGTCCAGAAAGAATTCCAGATAGCGTCGATTTGGCTGCGAAGTTCGCCTGTGAGCATGTATGCCGTCCCTTTGTGAGTGCCGCGCTATTCTTGCACGGTCGGTCTCATTATCACGGGGGAGTCAGCAACTTTTCCGATTCCAAAATCATTTTGGATGGTCTGATATTCAGAGCCGTTGCCAGCTTGAATACGGTCGTAATCGTCGGCTGGTTCTGGCCCGTTTCAATCAATGAGATGAAATTGCGCTGCACACCCGACTCCAAACCCAATTGCTCCTGGCTCAATCCCGCAGCCAACCGCAGCTTGCGCAAGACCTGCCCGAATGCGGCATGTGGAGTGGTTGGAGCGTTTCCCGACATATAGGGAAATGGTCCAGCTTCCTGTACGATGGATCATCCCGATATATGGGGAATATCAAGGGTTGACATGACACCAGAACAACGAAGAGTCCTCGGGCCCAGCATAAAAGCCATGGTTCGACACAACAAGCATGTCTGGTTGGAGCTGAAGTGTCAATGTCTTGACGGCGCAGCAGCAGGGGATTACCACTGGAAATCGGTATATCAAAATTTGGCCCATCATTTCATAGGGACGCTTTCTGACCAAGACAAGGCAATTCTGGTCACCGAATGGAGGCGTGAAAACATGGAGGTAATCTCATCCAGCGATGAGGGGGTTTTGACAATTCATAGCGCCGTCGTTGCAGGAGAAATAGTCCGCCGAGCGGAAATCGCTTCCAATCGAACGATTAACTGGTAAAGGCTCCCTGATGACCAACCTCGGATATGAGTTCAGTTCACACGACCAGTTGATGGTGAACGCTTCAAGAGAGCTAGTTGAAAAACTAGCACGAAGCGAAATGTTGAGTCCGGCGCAGAGGGTCAGTGTCGCAAAGCTGCAGCTGGTACTTTCTCGTCTTCCCCGAACTACGGAAGAGTTTGACTTGAGGGTCGAGGTAACGGGCCCGCGTCGCCACTTTGGCGACATTGAGACCTACCACTATTGGACGTTCGTCGTTGAAGGAGAGATGCTTACTGTGGCAGGCGGAGGTCACTTCTATCAGCCCTCGTCCGGTGGGGACAGTTTCTCCACGTTTCGTTGGGCGAGTGCCCCCGGTGAACCTTCGGAATACATTGAGTATCTTGAGGATTTGGCGATGGTGCCTGACGCTGCGGGTTTTGACGAAATGGTTCGACGGATTGATTTCGAAAAGGCGCAGTATGAGGTTGAGGTTACCGATTCCGATAACGCATTCCTTGACGAGGATGGCGATGACGATGAAGATGAAGATGTCGACGAGGACTCGGAATCTGAACCAGACAGTGACCATGGTTTTGTAGATACACAATCGGAATCGGATGACGATGACCCTGCACCCGGGTCACTTCAAATTCTTCCTGTCGATGAAGCTGAGCGCGAACTCGCTTTCACCATTGACTTGGACACTGCAAACCGAATGCCGCCCCAGTATGCCTATGGTGTTGAGCATTGCGACTTCTGCAAGCGCCCTGTAGAAAATATGGGTCTATTGGTTGACGGTGACGTTCGCGGGGGAGGCGGTTGGGCAAATATGTGTGCCAAGTGCTTTGAACTGAAAGGCTTGGGCGTTGCATGGGGAACGGGCCAGCTCTATGCTAAACAGAGAGATGGTATGTGGCGTATGGCGAAGGGCTTTCAGCGGGAGTAACCTCCCCGCGCCTCGTATTTGTCGCGCTCTTGCGCGGGCTTTGGCCCCGTCTATCTGTTACCGCTCGACTCCTCAATGAAGTTCTGATGTTGGGTGCGAGCCTTTGGGTTATTCTCGCGCTTGAATATCCACTGCACGGTTCTCTCGCCGAACTCCAGCACAGGACTGTTGCGTCTCTTTGCGCTTTTGTTACGCTGACTTTTTGCTGCGTTTTGCTGCATCTTGCTGAAAACTGTATGTCCAGGACGTGGCAACGCTTCTGGTCTGAAAACATCCTGAACCACGCTAACTACGAAACTAACCAAGTTTGAGTTCAGGTTTTATCAGGTTTTGCGGCGCGCACATTTGAGGTTTTCGGATGTTTTTTTGCTGCCTTCTTGCCGGTCATCTTGCCAACCAGGAAGGCGTAGCCGTCCTTGGTCATTGTGAACATTGGCTGTAGTCTGCCCTGTTCATAAAAAGGTGAGGTGGGCTCAAAATTGAGCCGACCCCATTCCCCGGGTTCGTCCAGGGGCTTGGTCCTTCGACTTGGCAACTTCCTGTCCACCATTGGCAACCTCCGGCGCCACAAGCCGAGCGCGATGCTCCAGTCCGACCAAATCATTCATGAAAACACCTGACCGGAAATAACCACCGAAAATCCACCCCCCCATAGGGGGAGGGGATTATTTCGGTTACCGAAAACAACCGGAATTGCCGAAAACGGTTAATTTCGGTTATCAGGCAGTCCATAGCCACCCCTCGTTAAGTCCCAGCACACCACGGGCAACCAGCCCCGTTATCGCCTCTCTGGCGCGTGTTGCGCGGCGGTGGGTCTCACAGGTCAGGCGCTGGGCACCGGCAGTTACAGCAGCCTCCAGTTCAATACTTGGGCGCAGCGGTGGCGCTCCGAGCTTTCCAGATATACCGTCTTTGAACAGCCCTCGGATGCCTTCATAAACAAGCTTCTGGTTTCCACCTTGGGGCACCTTTACCCGTTTGACATCGTCGGTGCTGTGGTCCGCGCGTACCGTGCAGGATGTAATGGAGTCGCCATAGGTATCCATGCCAAGGGTTTCAACTTGGAGCATGAAGGGGTGCGCGTCACCATCGGCGCCGTCTTTGCTTTTGGCAACCTTCCATTCGCGGCGGTCGCCGTCACGGGAAACCTCGATAGCTGCATCCAGGGCGGCAAATAGGGAACTGTGCCCCCGTAGCCCTTTGGTGGCGTCCTTACCTGTGTGATGCACCAGCACCACCAACCCACCAGTAATGCTTTGCAGGCGCTTGGCAGCTTCCAGAATCTCGCCCATGTCCTTTGAACTGTTTTCGTCGGCAGTCGGGGCGGCACGGTTCAAGGTATCAAGGAACACTACAGCGCCAGCAGGAACCACGGCGGCAAGGTCTCGCACATCGAGGACGTTGGTTAGCTGGAATGGTTGCAGCATCAATAGCAGGCCAACAGGCAATGCACGGCCATTGTGGGCTTCCCACGCTTGGGCGCGAAGCTTGAACCCGGCTTCACCTTCCAGTGCGGCATACACCACCGGGGCGGACTCTACCCGGTAATCAAACCATCGGCACCCATCGGCAATCGCTGCGGCCATGTCGAACGCCAGGAATGATTTACCACTGGCGCTTGGGCCATACAAACCTGCCAGCCCCACAGCAGGCAAGACGCCACGCACACGCCATGCAAGTGGTGGCAATGCGGCAAGGTCGGCGCCGGTCAGCAGTTTGTAGCGCGGTTCTGGCTTCGGCGGCTCGGTCGCAGACTCCAGCAGCGCGGCCAGCGCATCCAGACCGTCACGTTGCGCCAGGTCGTTCACATCGCTGTTTTTCTCCCATCCGTCTGGCATGGCAGCGATGGCGGCTCCAACATCGGCGGCAATCTTTTCAGCATCCGATTCTTTGCCCACGTCAGGCACCAGCACCAGCCGGGCGCTTGGGTCACGCTCACGCATGGCCACTGCAACACGGCGAACATTTCCCCAGCCGAAACAGCACACAGCGCGTTGTCCTGTTGCCTGCCATACAGCCCATGCAGCGCCTATGCCCTCGCACAGATAGGCAGGGCCATCATTCCGCCCAACGGTGAAGGTCGCGCCTGCCATGCTCGCACCGGGTAGGTTCACTTTCTTTCCAACACCGGGTGGCGGTATGAATTGGGCGCTCTGTAGCTCACCATCTGGCGCATAGGCCGGCACCATCAGGAATCCAGCCATGCTCTGACCGGCAATGTGCAGACTGTCGCCAGCAGGCACCACGCGCAGGGCATCCAATGGCACCCCGGCGGCTCGCTTGGCTGCAATGTAGGCATGCTGATAGGTAGCGAATTCGCCCCGTGCGAACACATCAGCAGCACACATGCCAGGGGCAGGCTTGCGCGGTTGCTCCACGGGGTGCGAAACTCGTTCCGGCACGGGCATGCGAATTGCGTTGCCCTCAGTCCAGCCGTGGTCGCGAGCCATACCAAACAATGCACCAGCCCCTACACCACCGGGCGCGGCCTTGAAACTACGGTAAGTAGCACGGCAGGATTGGGCGTTGTAGCTGTCTGCTTGTGCGCTCCAGGCTTCCCAGTCATCACGCGAACCACCGGCGGCATGAAAAGCCATCCCAATCTTTACCCATGTTGGGCGGTCACAATCGGCGGGCAGGGCGTACAGCGCATCACGGGCGCGGTCTGGGTTGTGTCCGTTAAGCATTGCTACCCCCTTGGCGCAGGGTGTATGCGGCTTGCTTTGCCTTCGCTGGCAGGCTGTAGAGGGCTATTGGGTTGTGCCATCCATCGCACCGAATGAGAATGGATTCAGGTTCCCAACCCAGATAATCCAACTCCTTCACGGCGGCAGCCAGCCTCCATCCCTTGCCTTCGCCAATCCAATCAGGCGTGGTTAGGTTGCGTTCCAGCAGGTCGTAGAGCGCTTGCTCGGCGGCACTGCCATGTGGTGGCAACAATGGGCAGAACGGGGCATCGGGCAGGAATGAAAGCTGTTCACTCATGGCACACCCCCAGACGTACGGCGAAGGATTGCAGCGCACTGAAGTCCTTAGCTTCGTAGGTGTAGCCGTATTTGCAAACCAGATACCCACCATCCTTTAGAAGGTGTACAGCGTGCCCGGCCAGTGCAAGCAAAGCGCGTAGATTCGATTCGGCTTTACTGTGGCGCTGGCCTGTCGGATAATTCAGGTTGTTAGTGCTTAGTTCTGCGTATTGCCCGGCTCCACCCGGGCATTCGCTTTTGTGGGCGGAGTGCATTACAGAACCCCGGTACCGGCGGCTTGAGTAGCAAGGAAATGTCGAATGTCGCCAACACGCCAGGCGGTCACTCGCTCGGAAAGCTTCACGGGTTTCGGGTAGCGACCAGATTGCACACCGCGCCACCAAGTGGCGGATGAAACGGGGATTACAGCGGGAATAATTTGCGCTTGGCGCATGTAGCCCGTATCGGGCAAGTTATCGAAGGTTGAAGCTGGAATTGATTGCATGGGGCCCTCTGGTCTGTAGTGAGAACCCATCTTTTTTCGGCAACTATCCTCCCCCGCAAGTGTCCCCCTTCACCCAATTTGGGTGATACCCACCGGGTGACACCTAGTCTCCAGCTAACCGTTTATCACCACGGAGACGCTGCCATGCCTTGTCGAAACTATTTGAAGTGAAAAGCGCGCGCTCCTTAAGTGCCAGCACTTTGATAGTGCTCTTGATGCGCTTCTTCCCTGGTTCAGATTTCGGCATTTTCAGGGCGTCATGTCCCGCATCAACTATCAGTTCAAGGATGCGATTTTCTTGGGCTGCTTGCTTGAGCTCAGGCGCCACAGTTGATTGGCTTGCATCGCCGGAAGGAGTGGAATCCGATTCCACCAATAGGCGGTCTCCCAAATACACCTGTAGGTCCGCAACTCGAACCAAGGTATCTTCCAAACGACAGTGGCCGACATTCGGACCATGGGTCAATGGGTCTTTGACTGGTAATGCCCCCGATTCAAATGCCTGTTGTAGCTCGGCTTCTAGACTTACCAGTGCGTTACCGTAATTCAGGCCATCGCCTGGTGAATCATCGTCCTTGAGTGGATGCATCGCATAGGCAATCAGGTGGGCAAGTTCATCGAATCTCACATACTGCGTGCCAGCCGGTAGCGTTAGCGTTTTCATCGTGCACCTCCCGTGCCACTCCCATCAAGAAGCCCCAGCAGGCCAGGGGAGGACTGGCTTTTCAACCCGGTTTCGAGGCGGGTCTAGCTGGGGCAAAACAGGCTATGACAACTATGTGGCCGTGCGCAGTTGAATCACGTCAGCACCAATACGCAGTTTGTCCAGATAGTCGGCCCATGTCTGCATCATTTCCCGGCGCGCTGGTAGATGTGCCGTGCGGTTGTAGGCCGTGCCGTTGGCGTCCTTCACCTTGTGCGCCAATTGATGTTCTATCAAGTCGACCCGCTGATTCAAAACCTCGTCCATGATGGTTCTGGCCATTGCACGGAACCCGTGGGCGCTGTGCACTTCCTGCGCATAGCCCATGGCACGCAAAGCCCCATTGATGGTGTTCTCGCTCATAGGCCGTTCACCAGTGCGCAAACCGGGGAAAACGTATTTGCCATGGCCCGTCAGCGGGTGCATTCCGCGCAGTACCTCCACCGCTTGCGTGGACAGTGGGACAAGGTGGTCAACCTTCATTTTCATTTTGCTGCCAGGTATACGCCACTCAGCCGCATCCAGGTCAATCTCCACCCATTCAGCCGTGCGCAGTTCACCAGGGCGAACAAACACCAGTGGAGTCAATTTGAGCGCCGCGACGGTGTAGGGGTGTCCGCTGTAGGCAAAGATTGAGCGCATCAGTTCACCAGCATGTTTCGGCTCAGTAATTGCCGCGAAGTTCTCAGCAGCATGTTTGGCCAATGCGCCTTTTAAGTCTTGCGTCACGTCTCGTTCTGCGCTGCCACTGGCCACGGCATACCGGAACACCTGTCCGCATATCTGTTTGACCCGCTGCACGCTGTCCAGTGCCCCCCTGCCCTCCATGTGGCGCAAAGCCCCCAGCACGTCACGCGGGCCCATGGTCGATATGGGCATTTTGCCGATGAAGGGGAAAACGTCCTTTTCCAACCATGTTGTGACTTTGGTGTGGGTGCTGGCCATGCGGTCGTTTTGGGTCTTGTTCAGCCACTCACGCGCAACGACTTCAAACGTGTTGGCCGCAGTCGCTATTCCGGCCTGCTTGGCAGCTTTCTTTTCTGCGCTGGGGTCAACGCCTTCGGCCAGCAATTCGCGAGCCTTGTCGCGGCGCTGCCGGGCCTTTAGTAATGAAACCTCGGGGTAGGTGCCAAGTGCGAGCGTTTTGCGCTTGTCGGCGTGGGTGTAGTCCATACGCCAGTACCTACCAGCGGCCTTAACCAGCAGATACATTCCGCCACCATCAGTGTGCTTGTCACCAGTCGGTTTACCCGTGTGCTTCACCTGTTTAACGAATGTGTCAGTCAGTGCCATAAATCCCTCTGTAACGGTATCTCTGTTTACGGTATCTGCCTGATACCGCGAAAAGTACCGTCGAGATACCGTGATGGCATGTTACCCCTTGAGACTGCGTTAGACAACAAAAAACCCGCTGTAGCTATAGAACCACGCGGGTTTGAGGGGTTGTGAGACTGTCTGAAACTACTACTTGGTGCCCGAGACCGGAATCGAACCGGTACGCCCGTTATTCACGAAGCGGCGGATTTTAAGTCCGATGTGTCTACCTATTTCACCACTCGGGCACGTTCGACCTATTGTGGAACAAAAATGCCCCGACCACTAACGTTGTCGGGGCACATTTAACCAATATTTTTGGAGGCGCGGTCCGGAGTCGAACCGGACTAACCGGATTTGCAATCCGGGGCATAACCGC
>Ga0066405_1000041_pt1 | contig 18497 bp, 20 predicted proteins | sample LakWasMeta7_HOW4_2_FD_59492 | JGI IMG/M metagenome (GOLD analysis project Ga0066405, IMG submission 59492) | Freshwater sediment methanotrophic microbial communities from Lake Washington under simulated oxygen tension - Sediment Metagenome 7_HOW4 | ecosystem: Environmental > Aquatic > Freshwater...
GAACGGAACATTTATCAGCTTTGAGGGCATTGACGGCGCCGGAAAGTCCACCCACATCGAACGCCTGGCCCAGTCCTTTAGGGCGCAGGGCAGGGTGGTCACCCTGACCCGCGAGCCTGGCGGCACGCCGCTGGCCGAGCAGTTGCGCCAGATGGTCCTGAACGATCCCATGGATGCTATGACCGAGGCCTTGCTGGTGTTCGCTGCACGGCGCGACCACATCCGAAAAGTGATAGCTCCGGCGCTGGCACGGGGTGAGGTGGTGTTGTGCGACCGATTCACCGACGCGACATTTGCATACCAAGGAGCGGGCCGTGGTTTTGACTGGCAAACCCTGTCGGTGCTGGAGTCCTGGGTGCAGGCCCATCCGGACCAGCAGGACCGCATGGTCCAGCCGGATTTGACCCTCTGGTTTGACCTGCCAGCCAGCATTGCGGCGCAGCGACTGGCGGGCGCCCGGGTGCCCGACAAATTTGAGTCGCAACCCCAGGCCTTTTTTGAAAAGGTTGCCAACGGCTATGCCCTGCGCCTAGCCGCCGATCCAACGCGGTTTGCCCGCATCCATGCGGACCAGACGCCTGCTGCCGTGTGGAACGACGTGGACCAGGCGGTTCGATCGAAGGGTTTTTTGCCATGCTGAACGCCCCCGCTTTGAACGACTCTGCGGCCGCGGGTCCACCGCCCTGGATTGCGACCCAGGCCCGGCTGTTGCTGGCACAACGCGGCCACGCCTGGTTGCTGCACGGTCCGTCCGGGCTGGGACAGTATGGGCTGGCCATGGCGCTGGCGCGGGCCTGGCTGTGCGAGCACAGCACACCGGCCGGGGCCTGCGGGGTGTGTGGCAGTTGCCACGCCATCGATGTGCGCACCCACGCGGATCTGTGTGTCCTGATGCCAGAAACCACCTTGCTGGAGTTGGGCTGGCCCCTGGGTGAAAAAGCACAAAACGAGATTGACGACAAGAAGCGCAAGGCCAGCAAGGAGATCCGGGTGGACGCCATGCGTGAGGCCGTCGAATTTTCCCAGCGCACCAGTGCCCGGGGCCGCGGCAAGGTGGTGCTGGTGTTCCCGGCCGAGCAGATGAACACCATCACCGCCAACGCCTTGTTAAAAACACTGGAGGAGCCGCCGGGCGATGTGAAATTTGTGCTGGCCAGTGAATCTGCGCACCAACTACTGCCGACCATCCGCAGCCGCTGCCTGGGGCATGCCATGCACTGGCCCGATGCGGCAAGCAGCCAGCGCTGGATGCAATCGCGTGGATTTGATGCGACCCAGGCGCAGCTGCTGCTCCAGTCCATGGGTGGTCGGCCGGAGGACGCACAGGCCTTTGCGGCCTCCGGGCGAGACCCCGCTGCCTGGCCCAACCTGCCCAAGGCCCTATCGCGCGGGGATGTGGGCTTCTTCAAGGACTGGACAATTCCCCAGACATTGGACGCGCTGCACAAGCTGTGCCACGACCTGATGGCACTGCACTGTGGCGCCGCGCCCCGTTTTTTCGCACCCCATGACCTCAGCGCAGGGGTGTCTATTGCGGCACTGAGTGACTGGAGCCGGGCCTTGTCCCGTACCATGCGGACCATGGACCACCCTTTTAACGCCGGTTTGATGCTGGAAGCCCTTGTCGGGCAGGCCAAATCGGTTCTAAACTCAGGCACACCATGAGTACAGCCCCAACGACTCCTCCCAGACCCAGCGTCATTCAGCTGTCCATCAAGGAAAAAGCGGCCCTGTACGCGGCCTACATTCCCATTTTTAGCGAAGGCGGCGTGTTCATCCCGACCGCTCGGGAGTACGCCCTGGGAGATGACGTGTACGTGTTGCTGTCATTGCCAGAAGACATGCAGCGCTATCCGGTGGCCGGAAAAGTGGCCTGGGTCACCCCGGCCAAAGCGGCGGGCGGGCGTACGCAAGGCGTGGGCATTACCTTTCCCAAGGATGAAAAGTCCCGGGCTCTGAAACTGAAAATTGAAGAGATTCTGGGTGCCCACATGGCATCTGAGCGCCCGACCCAAACCATTTGAGCCGGATTCCCCCGATTCGCGATTGCAGCGCCCTTTCAATCGCCCGTTAAAGCGTCCTGTGCGGCGCACACCATGTTTACCGACTCCCACTGCCATTTGACATTTCCGGAACTGGCCGCCACGCTGCCAGCTATTCGCCAGGCTATGGCCGATGCCCAGGTAGACCGGGCGCTGTGCATTTGCACGACGCTGGAAGAGTTTCCCGATGTGCATGCCTTGGCCACCCAATACGACAACTTCTGGGCCAGTGTTGGCGTGCACCCGGACAATGAAGGCGTTACCGAACCAACGTTGGACGATCTTCTGCAGCGCGGGCAGCTGCCGCGCGTAGTGGCCATTGGAGAAACCGGACTCGACTACTACCGCTTGGGCGAACGAACCCATGCCGACATGCACTGGCAGCGTGAGCGCTTTCGCACACACATTCGGGCCGCACGCCAACTGCAAAAACCCCTGGTGATCCATACCCGCAGTGCATCCGACGACACCTTGGCCATCTTGCGCGAGGAGGGCGAGGACGGCTCCACCGGGTCGGCCGGCGGCGTGTTCCATTGTTTTACCGAGAGCCATGAAGTGGCCCGCCAGGCGTTGGACCTGGGGTTTTACATATCGTTCTCCGGAATCCTGACCTTCAAGACCGCACAGGATCTGCGGGATGTTGCGGCCTGGGTCCCGTTGGACCGTCTATTGATCGAGACCGACAGCCCGTATTTGGCACCGGTGCCGTTTCGCGGAAAAACGAATAATCCATCGTATGTTCCTTACGTTGCTCGCCAGTTGGCGACGCTGCGGCAATGCAGTGTGGAAACGATCGCTGAGGCCACGAGCCGGAATTTTTCCCAATTGTTTAGCGGTGTTATTTTATGAGAAATTACATTAGGTATTGTTTATATCTAATTGTTTTAATTGGATATTGTTCGGCATATGCCGGCTCATATGATGACTTTTTTGATGCCATTCGACGTGACGAAGCGCCGGTGGTACGGGGTCTGCTTAAGCGGGGTTTCGACCCGAACACCGTCAATCCCCAAGGTGAACACGGATTGATTTTGGCTTTGCGTGAGCGGTCCCTGAATGTCGTCGATGCGTTGCTTGAGAGTCCGTTGACCCGGGTCGAGGTTCGTACTGCACAGGACGAAAGTCCGCTGATGCTGGCCGCACTGCGAGGCCATTTTGACCTTTGCAAGACACTGATTGCACGCGACGCCGATGTCAACAAGCCTGGCTGGACAGCTTTGCATTACGCAGCCACGGGTGGTCACATCGCCATCATTCGCTTGCTGCTGGACAACCATGCTTACATTGACGCAGCAGCGCCCAATGGCAGCACGCCACTGATGATGGCCTCCAAGTACGGCACGGATGAGGCCGTACGGTTGCTATTGGACGCCGGAGCCGACCCCGCATTGAAGAACGCCCTGGGTTTGACCGCCATTGACTTTGCGAACCAGGTCCAACGGGACGATATCGTGCAAATCATCGCCGCGGCGGTACGGGCACAGCGTGCCAAGGGTACTTGGTGAGTCCTAATCGTACTTTATACGATGTATATTACTGGCGCTCTGACCTACTGAGCGTCAATGCTGGTGCGGCTTCCGGGGCTCTTGGTTGTTTGTCAACGCGCAAGTGATGCGACCTGTTGACGAGTAGGCAAGGGGTAGGACATTCCTAAATCATTGGAGTGTTCACATCATGGCCCGACATACTTTCGTTTTGGATGGTGGTTACCGTCTGGAAATTTCTCAATCGGAAAACGCGGGTGGCGTTGTTCTGAAAGTCTTTGAACCGGCGCGCACGCCGGTAATAACCCTAAAAACAGACGCCAGCACGGCGGCGGTGATCGCTCAGGCGCTGGGGCTTGAAGCGGCGGCGGCTGAGAATGCGGCGCAGTGCTGCACCACACCGCGACCTGACTGCATGGGCATGCTGGTTCCGTCAATCGGCAATGGTTGCAAGGCCTTGCAGGAAGATTTGGGGGCGTTGGAAACGCTCTACAGCAACCGCGAGAAATACGGCACAGGCTTCCCGTTGCCACCGGCAAAAGTGCAGGCCTACGCCGACACCAACGGCGTGCCACCTGGGCGGGCTTTGCCGGTGGTTGATGTGCCACAAGTGGGGGCCTGAACCATGGCAACAATCAACCCAAACACGCGCGGCAAATACCGGGCGAATGATGCCAAGCTGCGCACGGTTGCAGAGGCGGCGCGGGCGCTGCTGGATCGCTACACCTGGGAGACTTCGGAAGGGCAGGTGATGTTCACCACTGAGCCGAATCCGGCAAAGGTGGATAACGCGATTTACTTCGATCTGGAGATCAAAAGCCGGTGGCTGGGCCTGCGCGCGGCGCTGGTGTTGGCGGGCCTTGTGGACGGCGAAGAAAAGCCGTCGGCACTGCCGGGCGTGGCGCAATTCCTGCGGGTGCAGAGCTACACGGGGCCGCTTGTGGCGGGCTTCAGGTCGTGGCAAACCAAAGCGTTTTACGAGGTGCTGACAGGTGTCAACTCTTACGGCTATGCGGACGGAAAAGCGCTGGACGTGTTCTATGAACTGGAAAAGGCGTCAGCGGTGCGCGTGCTGCGTGAAACCTTGCCACTGTCGGGCCGGGCGGACTACCTGGACGGCGACCGGCACGCGGTCACAGACTCAACGGTGATAGGGCAAATTGAGCCTTTTAGCGTCCCCAATGTTGCCAGCGGGTGGGCGTGCATTGGGGACCAATCGGGGAACCCTGAACCGGACTTCGGCGGGCTTGACAGTGATCGCCTGATTGTGATCCCGGGCAACGATGGGCCGAAAGGTGCGCCGGGTGTCAATGGTGTGGACGGTGCACCAGGGGCGACGGGTGCAGCGGGGCCGCAAGGTGAACGGGGTTTGCCGGGCATGTCTGCGGGCGGCGGTGGGTCTGGCGGCAAACGGTGGTTTGAAGTGGGGACCGTGGAGCAAGTGGACTTTGCGCAGTTTGAGGCGGCGGACTTTGAAAACAAGCCGTTCCAGTTGATGGGCGCAGCGGCGCTGGCGGGCGACCAAGGTGCCAAGTCGGTGCAATTGGGGGTGGGCGGATGGATGGAGTGGAGCACAGGAGATACGGGCTTTGATTGGGGCCGGGGCGATTGGACCATTGAAGCGTTTGTATCGTTTTCTGGCCGGGGCGGGCTATATGCGTCACAGCTGTGGTTTCAGGCGGGACGGGTAGTGGAGGGTGCCGGGGTTTGCCCGGCGCTGGTGGTGATGGATGACACGGGCGGCGCGTTGGCGGCGGTCAACGGCATGGCAAAAGACGCGGACCACGGCGCGCAACAGTTGGCGGCGGTGGATGGGACGCGGAACCATGTCGCCATGGTGCGAGCCGGGGGCGTGGTGGCGTACTTTTGGAATGGTGACTACCTGCTATCAATACCGGATGCGCGGCGCTACACGGGCGCGTTTTCGGTGGTGGTGGTGCCGGGGGCCGTGGAGGGGCTAGAGGCGGGATATGTGCATGCGTTGCGGGTGACAAAGGGCATTGCACTCTATGCGCCTGAGCGCACGCCGGATGCCGTGCCGCCATTTGAATTTGTGGTGCCTAACCTGCCATGGCCTGCGGACATGGGGCCAGTGGGTCCACAAGGGCCGCAGGGCGAGCCGGGGCCAATGGGGCCGGTAGGTCCGCAAGGGCCACGGGGTGAGGGCTATGTGCCGCCTGTTGATCCACGTTTTGATGGGGCAGTAGGTGGCCTGACGCCGGGCGGCGGTTACCTGACGGTCACACTTGATTGGTACACGCGGGTCATGTACGTGCTGCCGGTGGTGTCGGGCGTGAGTTATCAGGTGATGCTATCCAGCGAAACGCAAGGGGCCATGTCGCCGCGCTTCGTGATTTTTTCGGGACAAAACGTGCAGCTAGTGGAGGGGTTCGAGGGCGTGGGCCTTGACGTTTCGTTGACGTGGGTGCCGGACATCACGGGAAACGTGTTTATAGAGGTGCGCGACTCACAAGACGGGCCGGGGAACCTGATCCTAGAAGTGGGGGTAAATTGATGCGTTGCGGAAAAACCACAATTAAAAAGTGCCCCCATAAATCGCCAATGCGGGGAGTTGAAAAACAGAACCGAAGTCAATTGAGTGAATTGCGGAAAAACCGGGTTGCGCTTTCGGATGGAAAAAGGGGCGCTGCGGCGCGAGAAATTTTTGGGAAAAAAACCGGGTGTCGTGAAGCTGTTGGGGGCGGCGTGCATCGTATTTTTCTAGAAACTTCGTGCCACTTTTTAAGCGTTGGAAAAATTGAGGAAAAAAAAGAAAACGCCGGGAGAGCCGCTAATTATCTGGGCCGCAAAGGAGCAAATTCAAAAAGGGGGGGGGCGTTAGCGTTCGGAGGATCAAAAAACTGTCCTGGTAAATCGCTGGGTGATTTTGGAAAACAGACCAAAGTTGGCCGGGAGTTTCCGGGGGAATTTGCGTCATTGGTAACAAAGAAACGCATTTTCGGGGGGAAAAATGCGCGTCATTGATAACAAATATGCGTTTTTAGGGGGAAATTACGCGGCGTCATTGATAACAAATACGCGTTTTTTCGGGGGTGAAATCAAGTGTCATTGGTAACACAAAATCACCCAAAAAACACAGAAAACGAACCGGAAACAAAAAGCCCAAAACAAGCATTTTTCGAGTGGGCAAACAGGTTGCGAGAGGTGCATGCAGTGCGAATGAAGGCCACGGGCCGGGGTGGATCAGGTGGTGGTGCCATGTGGTGGCAGCGCTTGCCGGACAGCATGCGCCAATACCTGCTCTACACCGTCACTGATGACGATTGGGGGCGCTGGGCGGATTGCACCTGGGATGCGTTGCCGGATGGCTTGCGGTCGGCCATAGCAAGCGAGTGCCGGGCGCTGGTGCGTGTGGCTTCCGGGTGCCCATGGCGCTGACGGATGGCAACCGGGCGACGGTGGCACATAGCCGGGCCGTGGTGGGTGCAAAGGGGGGCGGCTATACCTGGGGACTCTCTGAGCAATGCGGGCCAGTTGCGGTGCCATTCAGGGCCGGTTCGCTGGAACGGTTCAGAAAACTTCGGCAAGCGGTTAACGACTACCTGCCGACAGCCTGGACAAAAAAAATCCACACACTGGCAAGGGCGGCGCGCCAAACTGTTGCCACCTGGGAGGGCGACGGCGAAGCGGGCAACGTGTACGCGCATTGGCTGGGCCGGTACGCCGGGGCGGATGGTGCCGACCTGTCGGAGCAAGCCATCAGGGACCGTGCGGAAAACATCGCGGCCAGGGCGCGGGCGGCATCGTTCACGCCGGATGGTGCCGGGGGCAATGCATGGGCATCATGGGCGCGGCTGTGCGACTTTGTGAGTCGCTACGGCGGGGCCGTGGTGCCGACCAAAAAAATCTACACGCTGGCATCTTGGGCGGCGCGGGCCGGGTGTGCCAAGTGGTGGCGGCGCGTCTTGCGTAAGTGGGTAGCGCAGCAGTACGAGATAGGTGCAATTGAGTTGGGAATGGTGGGGGCCAGTGCCGGGCAGTGGTACTGTACTGACAGGGCTGTAAAGCGGCGCATCCAGCAAAATGCAACCAATGAAGCGGCTATGAGGGCTGCTGTTTTGGAGTCGGCATCCGGGCAGAAAATGACGTTGTGGGACGTGGCGCAAAAGACCGTATCAAACAAGACGATTCGGCGCGGGGAGTTGATGACAAGAATCAAAGGTTGCGAAGCCTGGGCGGATGCGAAAGGGCTTGCGGGGATATTCACAACGAACACATGCCCCAGCCGGTTCCATTCGCAAATAAAGGGCGGCGGCGCGAATCCAAAATACCAGGGGTCAACACCTGCGGACGCGCAAAAATGGCTGTCAACACAATGGGCACGGCTGCGCGCAAAGCTGGCGCGTGACGGTCTGCCAATCATGGGGTTTCGTGTGGCTGAGCCGCACCACGACGAATGCCCACACTGGCACATGCTTTTGTGGTGCGCTCCTGAAAATGTAGCGGCAATCAGTGCGCGCATGCGGGCGCAATGGCTATCGGACTGTGGCGACGAACCGGGCGCACAAGACTACAGAACCAACATCAAAACCATGCTGCCGGGCATGGCTGCGGGGTACATCGCAAAATACATTTCAAAAAACATTGATGACGCGAATATCGACAAGCACGGTGACGATATGGCGGGCGGGATGACGGTCGGGCCGGACCTACTGGGAGACTTAGAGGTCAAGCCGTGCCACCGCGTAGAGGCATGGGCGAGCATGTGGCGCATACGGCAATTTCAGGCCATTGGGCAACCTTCGGTGACTGTGTGGCGCGAGTTGCGCCGTGTGACGGATGCGGCGGCGGCTGCGGGGTCTGACGCAATGGTAAGGGCGTGGCTGTCGGTGCACCGGGCCAAGGACCACGCGGCCAACTGGCACGACTACATGCGCGAGCAAGGGGGCGCCATGTTGCCGCGCAAGGATTACCGGTTTTGCGTCAAGCGCATAGAGCGTGAGCGCGCCGGGAGGTATGAGACTGTGCGGGAAAAGTGGGCCTGTGGGGTGATTGAACCAGGGGCCGGGGCCTTTAGCGTCACGCCTACCAAGCGCGAGCGTTGGGGCAGCGAGGGGTTCGCCGCGCAGCGGCGTGCACCCCCTTGGACTCGTTTAAATAACTGTACGCGGCACAACAGCGAAAAAGCGGGCCGGGTATCAAACCACGTCCACGAAATGGCCGGGGCCGGGCTGTTGGACTCAGAAAACGGGGCAGCGTGGCACCAGATCGCCGGAAAAATTCCGCAAAACGAACTCTTTACAAGCTGTTGAAAACGTCGCACTGTACACAAGTTATACAAAGTTGTTGACAGTTGTGCGTAAGCTGTGGATAAAATGCGCGCCAGGGGTCGGCGTGGTGTTGATCCTCAAACTTTCAAGGGGATTTTTCATGCGTTCACAAATGATTCGTGCGGGTGTCGTGCTCGGCGCTGCACTGGTTGCCGTTACCTTTACCGTTGTGCCTTCGAAGGGCAACACTTTCGGCGTAACCGCCCAGTTGTCCACCGGTGGCGAGACTCCGGTACTTGTGGATATCTGCGACGACATGGGAAAAATCCGTGTCTTCAAAGCAATTGACGACTTTTTCAGTGCTGCCGCCAAGGTGTCGCTGATTACCGGCCTGTCGGTGATCGACTACAAGGTCACCAACGTGGCGGCGCTGGAACCTGCCGTTTTCACGGGCGACATTGTGGCCCGTACAAACCGCATCATCGCCAGCTATGGCAAACAGGTCGCCGCGCTGACTGATGACTTGGTGGACGCTGATCTGGCGCTGACCCTGTTGCCGACCAGCACGGCGGGCGAGATCGCCTACAAGGCAGAAAAGACCGCCCAGCGCGCCGAGATCAACGCGCTGAAAACCTTTTTGTCTGCCGAGGTCGTGCGCCTCACTGCCTTGCTGGTCTGATCGCCGGGCGCTTATGTCGTCCAGATCAATTGACGACTTGAGCCCCGAAGCGCGGCTATGTGCTGGCGTCATGCTGTCACGTTGCCACGCTTCGGGGCTCTCTGTTTTGGTGACGTGCACGCGGCGCACGCCGGAGGATCAAGCGGCGCTGTACGCGCAAGGGCGCACAACGCCAGGGCCGGTGGTCACCTGGGCGAAGCCGGGCGAGTCGCGGCACGAAACGGGCGAAGCCTGGGACGTGGTGCCACTGCGCAACGGGAAGCCGGTATGGGGCACTACGGGCGCGGACCTGCTGCTATGGCAACAGGTGGGCGCAATCGGTGAAGCGGCGGGCGCGGAATGGGCGGGCCGGTGGCCTGCGCGCATCAGAGAATTTCCACACTTTCAAATCAAGGGGTAGGGTATGAAAAAAATCATCGGGCGGGCGGCTGAGCCGTCAACATGGGCCGGGCTGGCCGGGCTGTTGGAGGGCGTCAAGATGTTGGCGCCACAGTACGCCGGGATCATCACCGGATTGCAGGCAATCGCGGGCGGCGTGGCTGTCGTGGTGCGCGAGCAAGGGGCGCGCAATGGCTGATGGCGCGGACCGCGTGCAATACACGCGACGGCGCGGCGGGCCGGTGTCGGATGTGTCGGCCTGGGTGCAATGGGCGCGTGAGGCTGTAACCATAGTGGCGGCGGCGGGCGCGGCTTACATGGGTATACGCGTGGACCTTGCGCGCAATCAGTTGGACATTGAAAACATCAAAACGCAACAGGTGAAGGCTGATCGGGAAATTGAAAAATTGCGTGACGCGGCCATCGCGGCGGGGGTGCGAAAGTGAACGCATTTAAACCGGCCGCGGCAATTATTTCGTATCAGTACCGCATCAACGAAAAGCGCACGACCACCATAGCTGAATGCTACGCAATGCGCGTGCCGTTTGGCTTTCAGGTGGCCGGGTTGTTGGTGGTGCGGGGTGTTGTCATTGTTGAAAAATTGGGGGTGTTATGAGTGGGATTGTTATGTGGCCGATTGACCCATCAACGGTGCCTAATCCGCAACCGGGCGCGGTGTTGTTGTTCTTGAATTTGGCCGGTGTCTTGTCGCACAAGACGGCGACAGGCGAAGTCGTTCCGGGTGTGCCGGCCGCTGGGCCGCAAGGTGAACAGGGGCCGCAGGGCGTGCAAGGTGAGGCCGGGCCGCAGGGTGCGCAAGGACCAGCGGGGCCGCAAGCATCGCCTGTTCTGTCAGCCATGGAGGTTGGGGCTTATGCGCTGCTCGGATGCTTTATCGCAAATCTTGCAATCGGCACGGATGTGGTTTCTGATGGCCAAAATCTGTTTTTGCAGCAAAACACAAGCAGCACGGCGGTGCCATTGGCTGCGGGGCAGGTGTGGCGCTGGATGGGCGGGCGCGGCGCGAATGCGTCTCCCGGGTACTACCTGTTTCAGCGGGTGGCCTGATGCCGATCCCTCTACTGCTTGCGCTGCCTGCGGCGGCGGCTGCAATCACTGAGCTATGTGCGACCGTTGGCGGTGCCTGGGCGGCGGCGGGCATGGCTGATGCGGTGATTGATGGCGTGTCTGATTGGTGGGACTCACCGACGGCATGGGGGCTGATGACAGACAGGCTCAATGCAAAGTTGCAGAGCTACGGCATCGAGATTGAATTCCCGCCGTTCAACCCGATGACAACCGAGGGTCAAGACATAGCAAAAGCCGTTATAGAGGGTTTTGCGTTGGATCGCATCAACGCCAAGACCGGGGCGAGTTTTACCAGTCTAGCGGACCTGAATCAGGACACATTTTTGCAAGGTGTTGGGGGTGTCCTGGCGTCTCGCATCAACCAGCGCACGGGGTCCGATATCTCGTCGGTGTGGCCGGTTGAAAAGCTCAAAGACCAGTTGCACACTGAAGCAATCAGGCAGTTTGACAACCGGGGACGCTATGCGGGTGGAACGTTGTTCAAGGGCAATTTGATCGCGTCGATCAAGGAAAAAATAGCGTCAAAGCACCCTGATCTTATGAAGCAAGTCAAGGCCGTTGAAAACGGCGGCGAGTGGGGTCCGCCGATGAATGAGGCGCATAGAAAACGGCGCGAAAAAGGCAAAGCGAGACAGTTGAAATACAGGCAATCACACCAACAGGTGTGGCGGCCAAAAAATCTAGAGGGGTGACGTATGGCTAGAGATTTGCAAGGTCTGCGAAAGGACATTGCCAAGAAAATGAAGGAGAGGGACCTGGGCGGCGTCTTGAAAGAAAAGGGTAAGGCGCAAGTCATGGATGCGATCAACGACATGATCGTGTCGATGCTAAAAGATAGCGGTCTTGAACAATGGGTTGCTGAGCAAGTGGCAGCGGCGGCGAAGGCGGTCGGGTTTGATTTGGTGCTGACAGACATCCGCAACAAGGACACCACAAAAGCCAATTTTGATACGGCCATCACGGCAAAAATCAACGCGCTGGCGGGGACAACTTTCACCAGCATTCAGACCATCAACAGGGAGGAAATCTACACGCAAGTGGGCGCCTTGGTGGGGGCTCAATTGGGGTTGGGGCCGCTGTTCCCGGTGAACAATTTTAGGGATGCCATGGGTACGCAGTTGCTGGCGGCGTTTGACAGTGCGGGGGCATCGCCGGGGCCGGGCGGGCCGCAAGGTGGGGCGAGCCTGGGCGGGCTGTTCAACTCGGGCACCGTGCAGGCCATTGAAAAAAAGGTTGTATCGCAGTGGCGTGACATATCGACTAAGGCGGTCGAAACGGGTAATCCAATGTCAAAAGCTGGGCCACCTCGGGATGCAGCGCACGCGGCACAACGGGCGGGCAATCGCAAGCGTCAGGCAAGGTACAGATCAAAGCACGTGCTACGGTGGGTGCCAATGGGCGAGGGTGGCGAGTCAACCGGAAACGGGCGCGAAGGGTTAACGGGTAAGGATTCCGGGAATGAAAAGCCGGTAAGGCGTTGGCTGACTGGGCCGGAGTTCTGACACAATCAATCTTTTGGGGGCGACATGAAAAAACGGTTTTTGCTGCTGGTTTTGCTGGTGGTTGGTGGCGTGGCAATGGCTTCGCCGGGAGGTCTTGACAGGTACGGCTGTCACACGTCGAAGGCGGACGGATACCACTGCCACAAAATGAAGTTGTCGAAGATAAAGGACAGCTATGCGGACGAGAATCAGGCGCAACGGATGCGGCGCTTGAAGGCTCAGTGCAGAGGATTGCCGAATCAGGGGATTTGCTTCGGGTACTCGGATGGACAGCCGGTAAAGTACCAAAATAATTAGCATCATTGGCAGATTCGCCGTGAGCCACAAGCCGGGCAAGCCCCGGCTTTTTTGCGTCTGCAAATACCTTGGCTCTCTTTTTGCCGTCTGCGGAAAACCGGGCGCGGTACAGGGTCTGGGCGTCAATGTCGGCGTCACATAGCGACGGCTGGCCGGTTAGCTTTTGCATCGCAGGGCTGTTGACGCGGTGGCACGCATGGTGCGACCACACAACCATAATTTCATGCCGGTCCTGGTCGGTTAGGTTTGGAATTGCAGCCAGGATCAGCCGGGCGCGGCGTTGCCAGCTACGGCGGATTGGGGTTGTACGTGCGGCCCGGATTTTGTAGAAAATTAATGGCAGGTCCGCATCGCTTCGTGAATGTGACAGCATTGCAAGCCCAATCGTATCGGGTCGCGTTGCATGTCAATCTGTGCCTATATGACAATAGTGTCTAAAGGGTGGCACACAGTTTGACGCACAATGGCGGCGTTCTGCAATACCGGGGCCGTACTTGATACGATGTATATTATGTTAAATTACGGAGTCCAGTGTTCCGCCTATTCAGCTAGATCTACAGAATGGTGAATGACACGGTTGGTACGCTGGCATCTGAAAAAGACGCACCCAGTGCCAGCTCACCCTTGCCGTGCAGCACACACTCTTCCCGCCGCAACAGGACGTCAGAGCCCGTGGTGCCCAGGAAACGCACCCAACTGCCATAGCTGCTTGCATCGACAAAAACAACGCTGCCGTTCCGCCACTCCAGACGCGCGTGGATGCGTGAGACGCGTGGGTCGTTGACGACAAAATCGGCATCCCGCACACGTCCTAGTTGAACGGGCAACTCAAAGGATTTGAAACGCTTGGTTGTAGTCAACCAGGTGAGTTCGATCTCGCGCCCAAGGGCATCTCTTTCGCCCGCGGCATGGGCCGGGTCCAAGTCTCCCTGCATGGTGAGGAAATCAGAAGCCAGCTCCTCATGCCACTCGATTTGGTAAACGGTACACGGTTCTGCACGTCCACGTATGTTGATGGGACCCAAGACCCGAAAGGTCATTCCCGGTGACTCGTTGACGGAGCTCAACGCGGCCTCGTTGGCCCAAATCTGGTAGGGCCCGCACAGGTCGCACAGGCGGGACGCGACGTTAACTGCGTCCCCGTAGCAATCGCCGGCCACAATTTCCACATCACCGCTGGCAACACCGATACGCATGGGCATGCGCAATGCCACTGGCGAGCGCATGATGCGCTTGGAATGGGCTCGCTGTATTTCGACGACGGCATTGACGGCACTCTGGGGATCCGCAAACATGGCCAGCACACCATCGCCCAGCGTCTTGACCAGACGTCCGCCGCCTTGCACACATTGCTCGCCAACCCAAGTCGTGATTTGTGTCACGGTTTCGGTTGCCAATGCATTGCCTAAAGCCTCAAACACCGCGGTGCTGCCATGCAAATCCGTAAATACAACCGTGGTGTGAACGCCCATTCCCGATAGTTCCGATTCTTTTCTAGTGTCCGAGTTTAGGGCATTGCGGCCGTATTGAGAACCAGACTCTGCCTGGGCCCCATCCAAAATCCAGGTACATCCAAACATTTGTTGCGCCAGGGGCTTCTGACGGCACCCGCCTTGCGTGAAACAGATGCTTACATTAGAGCGAATATAGAAGGTAACGCATTACGTTATTGCGCTAAGTCCTTGAAAATTCAGTTGTTTATATGCAAATGAAACGCATACCCCTATTGCACACCTGAGTCTCTGTTTGTTATCGTTGCGGAAATTCGTCGCGAGGCAAAAATATGAGTTGGATTCCTTCCTCCCTTGTCACAGGGATGCAAAATCTCTTCAACGGTCAGAGTGGCATCCAGGAGGCACGGGTGCAAATGGCGTTGGAGGACATTCGTGAGGCCATGCTGGAGGGCTTGAGCGGATCAAGGGTGGGCGCAGCCGTGGCTTCCAAGCTGGAACTGAAAGTGACCCATGCCAGTGATTTACAGGACCTGTGGTATTTGAGGGGCGACGTGATGGCGGCAATAGCCTCCATGGATGGAGAGGCCATTGCGCGCCGCAAACTAGACCAAATCAGCGACATGTTCAGAGGTCTTTTGCCCAAGTCACTGACCTCACGGCCCAGCAGTTTGGGTTAATGAAGCCGTTCTTTGCAGTATCTACCCAGGGTGCCCCCAGAATAGCAACGCATCACGCCCTTCAACGACCAGATCCGCCTTGGTCCCCACAGGTAGCATGACCTTGGTGGCAACATGTCCATACGGCAAATTGGTCAGAACCGGGGGCTTGATTTGACTGCGGAGCCACTCAATGACGGACTCGAGCTTGAACCCCTTGTCATGTGAAGAGTGTTTGTACTCGTTAAACTGCCCCATCAAAATGGCCTTTTGACGTGAGAGAACGCCGGCGTGCAACAGTTGCGTCAGCATACGCTCAATGCGATAGGGATGCTCTCCAACATCCTCCAAAAACAATATCCCCCCCTTGATGTCGGGCAGGTATTCGGTCCCCACGAGAGAAGCCAGGATGCTGAGATTGCCGCCCCAAATGGTTGCATTTCCCAGGCGAAACGCGTTGTGGTGCGCTGCAGTGGCATGCGTGCCACCTGAAGCCTCCCGAAGCTGACGCCAACCAGTGCCCTCCCCCTGCCCCGTGATCATGTCGTTAAAGCAGTCCTCCATGATGTCATCTGGCGCCGCAGGGACGTCGTTCTGGTCTGGCTTACCGCCCACGCCAAAGCCTTCACACAGTGCCGGCCCAGCCCAAGTCGTGCAACCAGTCTTGGCCAGAACGGCCATTTGGAAGGCTGTGAAATCGCTGATGCCGACAAATTGGGTTCCCCGCTCAATGGCCTTGCTCACGGCCTTGTATCGGATTCCACCCAATATGCGGGTCAGCCCATAGCCACCTCTTGAAATCAACGCGACATCGGCTCCACTCGCTGCAGCGCGGTGAATGGCAGCCAATCGGGTCGCGTCGTCGCCGGCAAAGCGCATGTGGCTGCTCAATGCATCGGGGTCAATCTCGACCTCATGACCAAGAAACTGGAGGCGGCGCACGCCCCGTTTGAACGCCGCTTTGTCGCGTACCGCGCCGGAGGGGGAATAGATATAGATGTGTTTTTTCACCGGGCCATTATCGGCCAGTGGGGGGGCCTACCGGCTCACGTCAAATGCCGCGTACCTGGATCCATTGCACCAGGTGGGGGGCGGTCATGGGCTTGGCATAAAGATAGCCCTGTCCTTCGTGACACCCCATGCGAAGAAGGGTTTGGGCCTGTTCTTCTTTCTCAATTCCTTCAGCGATCACGGTGAGATTGAGATTACGCCCCAACTCAATCACCATCGAAGCGATGTGACCACCCAAAACGGCACTGTTCAACTCGGTTACAAAGGCGCGGTCGATCTTGAGCCGGTCTATCGGCAACTGGCGCAGGTGGCTGAGTGAAGAATAGCCAGTCCCAAAGTCATCGATAGCAATCGATATATCCATCTTGCGGACTTTGTGCAAGGTCTCCAACATGAAATCAGGGTCCTCCATGGCAACCGACTCGGTGATCTCAAGCTCCAGGCACTGGGGATTGATGCCGGTATCGGTTAGCGCGGAGCGGAGTTTTTCCAAAAACTCCGGATGGCGAAACTGGATTTGAGACACGTTGACCGACATCCGCAAATCGGGCAAGCCCAGCGCCTGCAACCGGGCCAGTTCCATGCAGGATACCCGCAACACCCAGTCGCCAATGGCCACAATCATCCCTGACGCCTCCGCCAACGGAATAAAACGATCTGGCGGAACGTAGGTACCGTCTTCATTGCGCCAGCGAATCAGGGCCTCGACGCCGACCAACTTGCCACTGGTCAAGTTGACCTGCGGCTGGTAGACGACGAACAATCGTTCGCTCTCAACCGCGTGGCGCAGAGCCTGCAAGAGTCGAACGCGCTCACGGATGTCGGCACCCATCTGGGCAGAAAACATCACAAAGCTGCCACGCCGGTTCTTCTTGGCCAGCTTCAGTGCAATGTTTGCATCTTTTAACGCGTCGCGACCGGCAATTCCCCCGCCCAACTCCTGGGTCAAGCCCATGGTCGCCGTAACGACCATGGAGTCATCCTGCACTTTGAAAGGTGAGCGGAACAAGTCCAGGACCGTCAACGGGTCGAGCAGGCTGCTCGGACCCATCAGTCCAAAGGTGTCACCGCCCAAACGGGCCAGAATGACATCACCGCCCAACTCCTGCTTCAAGCGTTCAGCTACGGCCTGCAACAACCGGTCACCCTGCTGGTGTCCCAATGCGTCATTGATCTCCGAAAAATCATCAATATCCAGAATGGCAATCGCATCAGATGGATACTGATCGGACAGTAGGCGCTCGTCACTCAGGTCAATGAACTTGTTGCGATTGGGCAGGCTGCACAAACGGTCGTAAAACGCGAGTTGATCAAGTTTGCGGATTTGCTCATAGGCCCGCACAGCTGCGGTAACGGTGGCGTAGAGCTTGGTTCGGGTGAGTTCCGACTTGGTTTTGTAGTCGTTGATGTCAAAGTCGTGAATCGTCTCGATCTCGGGGGCGTAACCTGGTTGTCCCGTTCGCAGGATGATGCGAAGTTCGGTCAAGCGAAGATCCTGTCGAATCGTCTTTACCAGTGCCAGCCCGGCATCTTCCCGCTCCATCACGACATCAAGCAGCACGACCGCAACTTCAGGCTCGGATCGCAACAGCTGGGTCGCCTCAGCTGCGGAATAGGCGTGCAGGAACTGGAGGGGGCGACCAAGTATTTTTACGCCAGCCAACGCAAACGTCGTAGCCCGATGAACATCAGGCTCGTCGTCAATGACCATCAGGCGCCAGACCAACCCCGCAGAGACTCCGGCTTCGCTTTCGTCATCCAGGAAATGCAGCGTGTCAGTATCGGTATGCATTCAAACTAGAAATATTGATCTTTGCAAACATTGTGCACCAGCAAGCAGAAAAAATGTTATCGAACGGCGAAAACTTTTGGCCATATGTTTTTGGCGCACGGGATAACCCTTGCTATACGGCTAAGGCGCGTCTGTTAAACGCAGTGCGGCCTGGGCCAGAGGTGCGCCAACTTCCGGAACGAAGTGCCCTTCCTCGGCAAAAATCATCGGCGCAGGACACCCGTGAATTGTGCGGCGAAGTATCTCCATGACTGGAGGCCCGAAGACGGGGTCCGTCATGCCCACCGCCATCAATGTCGGGCCGCGCCATTGGGTCTGCCAATAACCACGAGCCTGTCGCGACACTGCGGCGCCGTCGGACTCTAGTTGGTCCGGGACCAGATTGGGAAACGCGCGGATAGCTGCACGGTGCCCTCTGTCAGGGAACGGCGCTCCATAGGCCAGGCACTCGGCCTCTGATAAGCCTGGATTGCTGCGTGCAAAAAGCCGGGCGATATCGAATTCCGGCTTCTTGGTACACATTTCGCGCCACGCCAGAAATCCGGGCGTTAGCGCCGTGTCACCCGTTGCCAACATGGTGTTCATGACCACGAGCCCGGCGAAGCGCTCCGGCATCGCAAAGGGCAAGGTCAGGCCTTGCAATCCTCCCCAATCCTGTACCACCAGAACGATGCGTTGCAGCCCAAGTCGCTCAATCAGTTCCAGCAGGATTTGCCGGTGAAAGGAAAAGCTGTGTGCAGATTCCTTTTTTGGCTTGTCGCTCTTACCGAACCCCACCATGTCCGGTGCGATGACGCGATGCCCCGCCTGCAAAAATACCGGGATCATCTTGCGGTACAAATAGCTCCAGGCCGGATTGCCATGCAGGCACAGGTAGACCCG
>Ga0066405_1000043_pt1 | contig 17992 bp, 16 predicted proteins | sample LakWasMeta7_HOW4_2_FD_59492 | JGI IMG/M metagenome (GOLD analysis project Ga0066405, IMG submission 59492) | Freshwater sediment methanotrophic microbial communities from Lake Washington under simulated oxygen tension - Sediment Metagenome 7_HOW4 | ecosystem: Environmental > Aquatic > Freshwater...
GACCCTCTTCATGCTGTTGGCGATAGCCGGCTGCGGCGATCAAACCGATTCAGCAGCCCAAAAGGTGCAAGGTCCACCACCCGCTGTCAAAATTGCCCAGCCCTTGGCGCAGGATGTCACCGAATGGGACGATTATACGGGCCGCATCGAGGCCGTGAATTCGGTGGATGTGCGCGCACGGGTCAGCGGTTATCTTGAGAAAGTGAACTTCAAGGCCGGCGAAAAGGTAAAGAAAGGCGATCTGTTATTCTTGATCGATCCCAAGCCATTCAGCGCCCAATTGAGTTACGCCGAAGCGGAACTTGAACGCGCTCGGGCCAAGCGCGAGTTGGCCAAAAATGATTTGGAGCGGGCCCAGCGCCTGTTCCAGGCTAAAGCGATTTCCGAAGAGGAGTACGACGCCCGCAGCAAAGGCTTGCGCGAGGCCGTGGCGGCGGTCCAGTCCGCGGAAGCCAATGTTTATACCGCCCGCTTGAACCTGGATTACACCAAGGTACGCGCACCGATAGACGGGCGCATCGGCCGCGAACTGATCACCGAGGGCAACCTGGTCAGCGGCGGCGGAGCCGATGCCACGCGCTTGACCTTCATCGTCTCTACCGACCCTGTCTATGTCTACGTCGATGCCGATGAGCGCTCGGTGCTGAAATACCGGCGTTTGGCCCAACAAGCCGGAGGCGGCGATTTTGGTTCCGGACATACACCCGTGCAACTGGCAGTAGCCGACGAGACCCATTTTCCTCACCAAGGCACTCTTGATTACATTTCTCCTCGAGAGGATACGGCCACCGGCACAGTGACCTTGCGCGGTGTATTTCCTAACCCTGACGAACTGTTAAGTCCCGGCTTTTTCGCCCGTATGCGCGTGCGCGGCAGCGCGCCTTATCCGGCGCTGCTGCTGCCGGATAGGGCCATAGCGACCGATCAGGCGCAACGGTTCGTCTGGGTCGTCAATCAGGACAATCAGGTGGAATACCGCCAGGTGGTTCTGGGCGCCCACAGCGGCCAGTCGCGCGTGATCAAAGAAGGCGTGAAGCCTGAGGAATGGGTCGTTATCGAAGGCCTGCAAAAACTCAGACCCGGCATTAAGGTGAATCCGGAACGCAGCTCGCTCGCCGAGCCTCATGAAGGGCAATAAACCATGAATCGATTTGCCCACTTTTTTATTGACCGGCCGATCTTCGCATCGGTTTTGTCTATTCTGATCGTTTTGGTTGGCGGCCTGGCGCTCATCGCCCTGCCTGTCGCCCAATATCCGGAGATCGCACCGCCCACGGTTGTTATCAGCACGACCTATTCCGGCGCCAACGCCCAGGTTGTGGCGGATACGGTGGCGACGCCCATCGAACAGGAAGTGAACGGCGTCGAGGACATGCTGTACATGTCCTCCCAGTCCACCAACAGCGGCAACATGTCGCTCACCATCACCTTCAAGCCGGGCACCAATCTGGATAAAGCCCAGGTGCTGGTACAAAACCGTGTCGCGCTGGCCGAGTCCAAGCTTCCCGAAGAAGTCAAAAGGCAGGGCATCAGCGTCAAGAAGCGCAGCCCCGATTTGAGTCTGGTGGTCAATCTCATCTCTCCGGACAAGCGCTATGACAGCGTCTATCTGAGCAATTATGCACTGCTGCAAATCAAGGATACTCTGGCGCGTTTGCCCGGCGTCGGTGAAATCCTGGTGTTCGGCGCCCGCGACTACAGCATGCGGCTCTGGCTGAATCCCGAGCAGGTCGCGGCCCGCAATCTGACCGCCAGCGATGTGGTCAACGCCATTCGCGAGCAGAATATCCAGGTGGCTGCCGGCGTGGTCGGCCAGCAGCCTACGAAGGAAAATACTGATTTTCAATACACGGTCAGCACGATGGGGCGGCTCATGGAGGCAGAGCAGTTCGCCGATATCGTGATCAAAAAAGGCGCCGACGGGCAGGTGACACGGCTCAAGGACGTGGCGCGCATCGAACTCGGCGCCAAGGACTACAATTCCGGACTATTCCTGGACGGCGAGCCCACTGTCGGCCTCGCCATCTTCCAGCTGCCGGGCTCCAATGCGCTGGACACCAAGAAGGCGGTCGTCGAGGCCATGGAAAAGCTGAAGACGCGCTTCCCTGAAGGTCTGGAATACAACATGGTCTATGACACCGTCGTGTTCATACAGCAATCCATCAATGCGGTGGTCATGACGCTGTTCGAAGCCATCTTGCTGGTCGTGATCGTGGTCGTGGTATTCCTGCAGAACTGGCGCGCCACGATCATTCCGCTGCTCGCCGTGCCGGTTTCGTTGATCGGCACGTTCGCCGTCATGGCCGCCATGGGCCTGTCCCTGAACACTTTGTCATTGTTCGGCCTGGTCTTGGCCATCGGCATCGTCGTCGACGACGCCATCGTCGTGGTCGAGAACGTCGAGCGCCACATCGCCATGGGTCTGTCGGCCCGGGATGCCACGCGAAAAGCCATGGACGAGGTCGTCGGCCCGATCATCGCCACGTCTATGGTGTTGGTCGCGGTGTTCGTGCCGACGGCTTTTATCACCGGTGTTTCGGGCGCTTTCTACAAACAATTCGCGCTGACGATCGCCATTTCCACGATCATATCGACATTCAATTCGTTGACCCTGAGCCCAGCCTTATGCGCACTGCTGCTGGATCGGGCACATGGCAACAAAGACAAGCTCACGCGGGTGATCGATCGACTGTTCGGCTGGTTCTTCAACGGATTCAACAAGTTTTTCGACCGTTTCAGCGAAGGCTACGCGCGCCTGGTCGGCCGTCTGATCCGCATGGCCGCGGTTGTGCTGGTGCTCTATGTAGGCCTTAACGGGCTCAACTTTTTGGCTTTTGAAAAAGTCCCGACCGGTTTCATCCCGCAGCAGGACCAGGGCTATCTGATTCTGTATGCGCAGCTTCCCGATGCGGCCTCGCTGGCGCGCACCCAGGCCGTGGTCCAACAGGCAACACGTATCGTTCTGGAGACTGAAGGCGTCAAGCATTTGAACGCCTATGCCGGCTTTTCGATCCTGAGCGGCTCCAGCCAGTCCAATGTCGCCACCATGTTCGCCCGGCTTGATGATTTCGATCAGCGCGCCGGCCATGAAAATCTGCATGCCAATGCCGTGATCAAAAGCCTCCAGCAGCGTCTCGCCCAGGTCAAGGATGCTCATATCGCCGTATTCGCGCCGCCGCCTATCCGAGGCATGAGCTCGGTAGGCGGCTTCAAACTGCAAATTCAGGATCGCACCAATGCCGGCATAAATGCCTTGCAACAGGTGAACGCGGAACTGATCGCCAAGGGCAATCAGCAACCCGGCCTGGTCGGATTGTTCACGACCTTTCGGTCCGGCGTGCCGCAACTGTTCCTGGATGTCGACCGCACGCGCGCCAAATCCATGGACGTGCCTTTGAAGGAAGTGTTCGATACCCTGCAGATCTATCTGGGCTCGCTCTACGTCAATGACTTCAACCGTTTCGGGCGGACCTATCAGGTCACGGCGCAGGCCGATTCCGAGTTCCGCATGAAGCCCGGTGATATCGCGGAACTGAAAACGCGCAATCTGCAAGGCGGCATGGTGCCGCTCGGCTCGCTGGTCAATGTCAAGGAAATTACCGGCCCCGACAAGATTACGCGCTACAATATGTATCCGGCGGCCGAGATCAACGGTAGTACACTGCCCGGCGTCAGCTCCGGCCAGGCCATCAACATCATGAGCAAGCTGATGGAAACCGAACTGCCGCCCGGATTCGACTTCGAATGGACCGAGCTCAGTCTTCAGCAGGTGTTGGCCGGCAACGTGGCCCTGCTGGTTTTCCCGCTCAGCGTTATTTTCGTGTTTTTGGCGCTGGCGGCCCAGTATGAAAGTTGGTCATTGCCGTTTGCGGTGATCCTGATCGTGCCGATGTGCATTCTGTCATCGATGGCCGGTTTGTGGATCAGCAATATGGACAACAATATCCTGACGCAGATCGGTTTTATCGTACTGGTGGGACTGGCCAGCAAGAACGCGATTTTGATCGTGGAATTCGCCAAGCAGCGGCAGGAAAGCGGTCTAAATCGCTTCGAAGCCGCCGTGGAAGCCTCCCGCGTCAGGCTGCGTCCCATTTTGATGACTTCGTTCGCCTTCATCTTGGGCGTGTTTCCGCTGGTGATCGCCGAAGGCGCGGGCGCTGAATCCCGACGTCTGCTGGGCACGGCCGTGTTCAGCGGCATGCTGGGCGTGACCTTGTTCGGGTTGCTGTTGACGCCGGTTTTCTATGTGAGCGTACAGGCCCTGGCGCAACGCCTGCGTCCGTCTCAAGCCAGGATGCCCCATGAGCCTTCTTCCGGAGGTACGGACCAATGATTTTAACTGAATCACGCATCGTTATAACGTTTCTGACCGCCGCACTGCTGAGCGCCTGCGCGGTAGGGCCGGACTACGAAATGCCTGCGATCGAGGCGCCCGAAGCCTTCGCTCATGCCGCTCACCCCGAATTTTCCGGGCATAGCGCGGAAGTCAGCTGGTGGAAACTGTTTGATGACAAGGAACTGACGGTGCTGGTCGATCAGACCGTACTGAATAACCGCGACTTGAAGACGGCTCGCGCCAATCTTCGCGAAGCACGTGCGCTTTATATGGAAGCGGGTCTGAATCTGGCGCCGATCGTCAGTTCGCACGCCAATTATAACGAGCAGAAACGCAGTATTGGCTCCCTGAACAACCGCGCCTTCGTGCCGCGCGAACTGAAGCTTTACAACATCGGCTTCGATGCCTTTTGGGAAGTCGATTTCTTTGGACGTGTGCGCCGCAACGTCGAAGCGAGCAGCGACGAAGTCGAAGCGCAGGAAGCCAGTCTTCGTGATCTCAGCGTCAGCCTGATCGCCGAGGTGGCGAGAAATTATTTTGAATTGCGCGGCCTGCAAAACCAGTTGGCGGTGGCCAAAAAGAATGCCGAGAATCAAGCCAAGACGCTGGACATAACGAACACCCGGCTCGAAAACGGGCGCGGCACGGAACTCGATACGTCAAGGGCCATCGCTCAGCTCGATTCCACACGGGCCATCATTCCGCCCCTGGAAAGCGCGATTTACCAGGCGATCCATCGGCTCGGCGTGCTGACCGGTCAGCCGCCGGATGCGCTGATCAAGCGACTGGAGCAGCCCAGACCAATGCCCAGAATCCCCGAGACCATCCAGATCGGCAGCCCTGCTGAACTGCTGCGTCGCCGGTCCGACATTCGCATTGCCGAACGCACGCTGGCCGCCGCTACCGCCCGCATCGGCGTCGCCACGGCCGATCTTTTCCCGCGCGTGACATTCGTCGGCACTATTTCCCTTGAGGCCAGCTCCCTGTCGGGCATCGGTGCGGCGGGTTCGGACGCCTATTCGGTAGGCCCGAGGATCAGTTGGGCGGCGCTGGATCTGGGCCGGGTATATGCCCGCATCAAGGCAGCCGATGCCAGTGCCGAGGCCAGTCTGGCGCAGTACGAGCAAACTGTACTCAGCGCCCTGGAGGAAACGGAAAACGCGCTGGTCAACTACAATCGCGTGCGGGCGCGTCAAGCTTTGCTGGCCCAAGCCGCTAAGGCCAGTGAAAGAGCTCATGAACTGGCTCATTTGCGTTTCGAGGAAGGGATCGCGGATTTCCTGACCGTGCTCGATACTGAATTGCGCCTGTTGCAGGACCAGAGCCAGTTGGCCCAGAGTGAAACCGCGACGGCGACTGCGCTGACGGCGCTTTACAAGGCTTTGGGCGGTGGCTGGGAGTCGACGGTGGACTCCAAAAGAACGAATTGATGGCCAAGTTTAAGCATGAAGAAAGGAGGGACGTGGACTTTTGTCGGACTGATGTCGTGGGCGCTGGCGGCAAAGGATTTGGCAGCATTGAGCGGGTATGCGTTTCGCCCTTATACCCGCTTAATTTGCTTGAGTTTTGACAGTTACGAGTCCGGTTAGAGAAAACCGGCTTTGCCTGCTGATCAAATTTGAACCCGTACAGACGCTCAATTTTCTGCCGTCGACCGTTACTGCTGGATAAGGTTAAAGCTGTCCGACACGGGTTCGATTTGAAACACGCGATTTGGCATATGAGTGTTATAGGTTTTTTCTCTGCCGTTTGGGTCGCGCTCACGCAGCTTAAAGGTATTGCAGTCGGCGATCAGGTGCGTGCCAAACGGCGTTTCTATCGCATCTTGTACCCATTTCACCGGGAAGAAACGGTTAGTTCCGGGTATGGTTTCGATCAGTTGAAAATTCTTGTCAAATATCAGTACTTCGCCTTTGCGCGAATTGGACAGCATATAGCCTTTGGAATGCGGACGGATATGATGTGCGCCGTTTAAGTCGTTGATGACGATGTCATGCTCCAGGGTTTCTCTATCGATACGCGCCACTTTGCCTTGATAAAACAAGATGGTCAGCACTTTGCTGCTGTCGTAGGGATCAACAATCGCTGAATTCATGTGCGTGGTCTGCAATCGTCCCGGGTAGTTTTTCAAACGGTGATCGAGCGTTTTATCAATTACCCGTGTACCGCCACCATAGGCCTGATCATAGCCGTGTTCAGTTGCCCACCAAGACCAAATCAATTGACCCGACAAGTCAAATTCCAGTATCGCATCCACACCGCTGGCAGTGACTAATAAACCGCGTTCGGTACGGCGTAATGAGCGCACTTGGGTCAATAAGGGGCTGCGGATTTCTAAATCTATTTCACCCTGGTCATTGAGCCTGGCGATATGCTCGTCACCCGATACGCCGTCCTTGCTGCAAGGTAAGCCGGTAATGAAATACAAGCCTTCGCCCGCCACGTATTGCATGCCAAAAGGCTTAACCGGATGCAGTTCACCCAGCGATTTAATACCGCCCAGTTCGCCGTTATGTTCAAATAATTCCAGTTTTCCGCCCGGCAAACCCATGAATACATCATTAGAGCGGTCTTTGCCTCTGATGATGCGGTTTAGTCTGAACTTGACATAATCCCAATTGGTTTGAGGATACGAAACTACAAATTTCATGTTGAGTGCTCTATTTTTTAGTGAGAATTTTTTGTGGAATTAGTCATTGAATAATAAACAGCATGCAACTAGAGGCATGAGGAAGGTCTTAATCTCTATCCGATTCATCTGTAAATGACACTCCAAAATTGTTAAGTGGGGCTGGTTTCTAAATACAAAGCAACAACCCATCCAGTGCAATACTCCTGCGGCATGCATGTTGGTCGACAGGGATGATGCGAACCTCGTATTTGCAATCATAGATCTTCTTCCTTATTTCTGGCTGAAGAAATAAAGCCTGTGCTGTCTCGGCCGTGGTCTTGTTCTTCCGAATGCGCCTGTTAGCTTCAGTCAAGCGACGGCAGTGCGTGATTATAGTCGAGAACTGCAAACAGGCTTGATAGGACAAGCACCGATTTAGGACGGTTTTGACAAACCGTGAATTATGCCATATGTAGGCAATTAAATCAGCGTTTAAACAATCAGGGCTCAGACACTCATGTGCCTTCAAACGCCTGTTGCTGCTTGGGCGTATCGTTTGCTGGTGGTACTATTGAAAGTCGATGCGAAATTACTTCGCATCATCTACTCACGAGGTCGATTCATGAAACTAGCCAGCGTTTTATCATGCCTGATTTTAATGGCCGCGAGCGGACAAACCTGGGCTTATGGCAGCAGTAGCAGCCAGAAAGCTTGTCAAAAGCCGGAATTTAGCGATTTTACCCCCGCCGACAAAGCGCAAGTCGCGCCGGGATCACTGTTTTCTTTTAGGGTGTCCGGTGTTTCCGACCCGTCCAGCATCAAGGTCACGATCAAAGAGGAGTCGATACCCGTGAAGGTGAAGGAATTGCCCTCTAAACGCTATGAAGTGACCGGCAACTTGCCGCAAGCGTTGAAAGGTAATTTTGCCCGTATCAATCTCAGCGCCGAAGGAAAATGCAAGGGCAGCGGCGGCTGGCTGGTCAAAATCACGGAGTAGCTCTCCTTTGCCAGCTGTGAACTGGACAATGCCGATTTTCAAGGTAAGCTCTCAGCGAAGGTTGATTAAGTACGCAAATAAGTGGATTTAATCGGCAAATTTTCTTACTAAAGTTGATCCCGACGAAGGGAAGGAGAGCATCATGGGGCCTTATTATCGAGGCACGTCGCAAGGAATGGGCGCCTTTTTTGATATGTTTTATCAGCATCCGATTTTAATGTTCCTTGTAGTAGTCGGTGCGGTTGGTGCGGGCATCTTTGTTTGGCGCAAAAAAAGAGCGGAGGAACAATCCGGTTTGTGAGCTTTCCCAAAACCAGCTGGCACAGTCCTGGGGCCAGGTCCTGAGTTATCTCAAAATATAAAAAAATCAATAAACGGGGCCAGGTCCTGCAGCAGGGCAAGACCTGGCCTGCTGTTCTAGTATTTGTGACTCCTGAACCGTTCCACTTCGTATACTGCGACAACCTGTCGCGCGGCAATTCGCCACATTTTCAAAGCCGATTCAAGTACATACAATATAAGCAACTCTTAATTTGCATGAACGCATGCAGGCTTACCTCCTAAAGGGTTTCGAGAGTTCTTATATGCGGGCAGCTTCTGTCCGCATTTTTTTTGCCCGTCAAAAATGCCGCTTCGGTCGAGGGAAGGCCGCTGAGGATAGGTCAAAAAAATAATCAGCGCATTTAGCGCGCTGATATGACATTTTGATAAGTATGAACGGCGGCAAAGCCAATGCGGTTCATCTTCGCCTAAATAATGCTTCCGCCGGGACAGTCGACTATGCATCCGTGAAGAGAGGCCAGATTATTTGGACGGGTCTGCTGTTTCGATTGGATTAATCTTCGGGGCCGAAGCAAACAGGACGGTCGATGCAGACTTCGCAGGAAGGGGCGCGGCACAGGTAAAGCCCTTCGGCTTCGCACAACTGTTTATAGAGAAACTTCTTCCATTTCATGTCCTTGGTGTTGCGTTCGGCCAGGGCAGGGAAGTTGTAGGATAAAAGCGCCGATAATTCGCTGCGGTTCCACAGGCCAAGATCCTGCCAGAGATGGTCGCTGCCGAGACAGGCCGAGACGATCAGGCTGATGATCCACTCTGTTTCCTGCTTGGCATCATTGCGGAAGTACTGTAACAGTTGAGTCAGGTCTTCCTTTTCCAGCATGCGTGCATAGTCAAGCACAATTCCTGACGGTGCACGCACTGGAACGAAGGTATAGGGAAAACTGCTTTTCAGCATTAGGCTAAATTGCACCGGTTCCAGGCCCAGATAATCAGGCAGCACGCTCCGCCCGGTCAGCCAGCTGGCGAGTATTTTCGCCAGCCATTGCCGGTTGGGATTAATGCACTGGCCGGGCAGCAGGTTGCGATAAATTTGCTCCCGGTTATCGGTAAAGGACTGGACCGCGGCGTTCATGGCTTAATACTCGATGCGCAGGTCTTCGTCGCGCACGATCATCTGGCAGGCCAGCCGCCAGGGACTGGGCAGGTCGTCGACGATCATCTGTTCCATTTCTTCCTTCGTCAGCTTACCGATGGAGCGCAAAACCGTTTTCTCTTTTTCGGTTAACGGACCGCCCATCGGTGGTTTATCGTCCAGACTGCTGACTTTGATGACGCAGGTGCCGCATTCGCCGTCTTCGCATTCGAAATTGATCGGGATTTTATTTTCCTTGGCCAGTTTCAGTATCGTTTGGGTATGGCTGCCGGCTACGGCGTAAACGGTTTTATCCCGGTATTCCGGGTTGGTGAAGGTAACTAAAGCCATTATTTTTCCTCTATTCGGTTAAGTGTTAATCAGGCCGGTTTAACGGAAATGGTTCCGCTTAAAACCTGCGCCTGGCAGGCCAGACGGTTGTGTTTGCCGGCCATGTTTTCACGGAGTACTTTGTCTTCCAGGACCGAAGGTTCCGATAAATTTTGCCAGCCTTCCGTCACTTTCATGATGCAGGTGCCGCAATCGCCTTCACGGCAGCCGTAGGTAATGCCCGCGCCGACTTTTTCGGAAATTTCAATGATGCGGGTTCCGGCCGGGACGGCGACGGTAACGTTGATGTCTTCAAAGGTAACATTTGCTTTTGCCATGCGAATACTCCGGGTGTGTCGTTAAAATAAAGTTCAGGCCAGGTCGGCAAAATCGATTATTTTGGATTTGCGTAAACCCAACAGCTCTTCCGCCAGTTCCTGCCCGAATCGTGTACAGTCTGCGAGTTCATCCTCCGTCGGAATCAATTTCACGCGCAGACCCTGAACAGGAACTCGAAGCTTGAGTCCCCGTAAGCGGTCTTCAACCAGCCTGACGGCTTCGCCGGTCCAGCCATAAGAGCCGAATACGCCGCCCAGTTTGTTTTTCAGGTTGATCACGGTCAGCGACGACAATAAATCCCAGATGGGTTTCACGGCATCGCCATTAATGGTGGGCGTGCCGAACAGCAGGCCGTCGGCATCTTCGATCAGATCGATAAAGGGCGCGACTTCGCCCCCTTCCAGGTCGTATAAGGAAACCCGCACGCCGGTAACGCTCATGGCGCCGGCATAAACAGCCTCGGCCATGCGCCGGGTATTGCCGTAAGAACTGATGAAAAAAATTAATAAGGTTTTTTCGTGCGGCTGTTTCTCCAGGGTCAGCGAGGGTTGCGACAAATCGTGATAACGCTGTATGTAGCGCATGGGCCGGTCGCGCAATATCGGCCCGTGGGTCGGCGCGATCAACACGGGTTGCAACGGTTCGATCAGTTCCAGCGCCCGGATCACATAATCCTTGAACGGCCGCATGATGTGGGCATAGTAATATTCAAAGGAGAACCTGAAGTCGCCGGCCAGGTCGTTAAATAAACGGGTATCGCAGAAATGACAGCCGAAGACGTCGCCGGAAAACAGCATTTTTTCTTCCGGCAGATACGTGCATTGCGTATCCGGCCAGTGCAGATAGGGTGTGTGCAGGAATTCCAGGGTCCGGTCCCCCAGCGATACCTTGTCGCCGGTGAGCACGGCGGTAAAGCTCAGCGTGTCTTCTTTCAGCAGCGCTTTCAGCATGGTCTGCGCCTTCTGCGAAATGAACAGCTGCGCCTGCGGCGCGCGCCGCATCAATTCAGGCAGGGCGCCGGTGTGGTCGGGCTCCAGATGATTGAGAACGATGACCTTGATGTCCGAATAATCGGCGACCGCTTCCAGGCGGGCGAAGAAATCATCGGCAAAGCCTTCCTTGACCGTATCGATAACGGCGACGCCCTCGCTGCCGCGAATCAGATAGGCGTTGTAGGTAGTGCCGTTAGCGGTTTTCAGGATGATGTCGAAGGTGCGCAAATCGGGATCGAAGGCGCCGATCCAGTAAACGCGTTCGGACAGGGCGACCGCGCCGGCCGTTTCGGGGTAAAGCGCTGCGGAGCGGGGCGTGTCAGCCATGACAGGAGACCGCATGCTGCCGGTTCGGGCAGCTTTCAAGATCGTCTGGATGAGGCGCTGCGCTCAGACCGATCCAGTGATGTACTTGCTGTTCATCAAAGCCCGCCAATTTTTGCTGATCGACCTGCATCAGCGGCCGGCGTATCAGCAAGGGGTGGGCCAGCATCAAGGCAATAGCCTGTTCGGCATCCAGCGTTTCGGGCCTGACTAAGCCCTGTTTAATGGCTGGCGCGCTGCGGTTAAACCAGTCGGCTACGGGCTTGTCGCCAAAAAACTCGCGCAACTGCCCGGGCTTGCCGGCCCAGTCTTCGGTCAACAGATTTTTGGGCATGACCGTATGTCCGGCCTCCTGCAGCCGTTTTTTCTGCCGGCTGTTGTTGATACAGCCCGGCTTTTCGTAAAAGACGATGTGCGCCATGGCGTTAATGCGCTTGCAGCTCGGCCATGGCTTCCGCCATTTTTTCGGGCGGAATGCCGGTCAATGAACCGGCCGGATTGAGCGGGATATTGAAGGCATCGAGTATGGCGCCTTCAATCGGGCAGATGCTGGCGCACTGCGGCACGGCATAATCGCCCTCGCATTCGGTGCATTTTTTACTGTCGATTAAAAAATGCGGCTTCGCTTCGTAGATGGCTTTGCTGGGGCACAAGGGTTCGCAGGCAAAACAATTGACACAAGATTCGATGATTTTTAAGGCCATGATGATTCATCCGTTCATGTTGTTTAGGTTGAGTGGAATTGCCAACCTAATAGGGGTAGGCCGGAATAGCTCGTCCGGCATGAGCTTTTCCGGCAAGTCTGCCGGCCGGAAAGGCCCGTTTTCGCTTTCGCTGCGACAGCCTTTCCGGACTGCACCGGGCTATGCGGTAGCGCGCTCCTCGGCTTTGTTCGCATCCAATTTGCCGGCCTCAGCCATTTCCCGGTAAACCGCCATGACCGCTTCTTCAATATTTTCCATGGCGTGTTCGCCGTTCGGCTGAATGCCGGCCGCTTCCAGTTGCTCCCAGGGTTCATAGCCGATTTTCGAACACAACACCACTTCACAGCCTTCCAGCGTACGGATGTTTTTTTGCAGCGCGGTTTCGGCCTCGCCGCAGCTGTCGTCGCCGCTGCAGTACAGTTCGGTCTTGCGATGACTGATGAAACGCACGCCTTCGGGCGAAGCCTCGTAAATCAGGAATTCCTTGGCGTGGCCGAAATGCATGTTGATGAGGCTCTGGCCGCTGGTGGCGACCGCCATCAGCACCGGCCGGGTCGTGAGTTTCGGCAACGCCTGCTGTTGTTGTTCGATTACGGATTTGGCGGCGCGCTTGTTGTTCATTTCCGCTTCGATGGCCTGATGGATGACTTTGCGTTTTTCCATCGCGGCCTGATAATCAATTTCCATTTCTTCGATCTTGTCCATGGTAAATTCATCGCCGCGGTCTTCGCCCAGCATGCCCACCGCATCGGCGCGGCATTGGCGGCAATGGCGCATCATGTTCATGTCGCCGGAACAGGCATCCTGCAGTTCCTGCAACTCCAGTGCGGTCGGCCCGCGCTGGCCCATGACGCCATAGAACGTGCCGTGTTCGGCTTCGGCAATCAGGGGCATGACGTTATGCAGAAATGCGCCTTTGGACTTGACGATTTTGCTGACCTCGGCCAGATGCTTGTCGTTGACGCCGGGGATCATGACCGAGTTGACCTTGACCAGAATGCCTTTGGCAACCAGCATTTCCAGCCCTTTTTGTTGCTGTTCGATCAGGATTTTTGCGCCTTTTTTGCCCTTGATACGGCGGTTTTCCCAAAATATCCATGGATAAATCTTGGCGCCGACTTCAGGATCGACACAGTTGATGGTAATGGTGACGTGGTCGATATTGTGTTTGGCCAGTTCTTCCACGGAGTCCGGCAAGGCCAGGCCGTTAGTCGACACGCACAGCTTGATGTCGGGCGCGTCCTGGCTCAGCCGGCGGAAGGTCTCGAAAGTGCGTTCAGGATTGGCCAGAGGATCGCCGGGGCCGGCAATGCCCAGTACGGTCATCTGCGGAATGTTGGCGGCGACCGCCATGGTTTTTTTGACCGCCTGATGCGGGGTTAAGAGTTCCGATACCACACCGGGCCGGGACTCGTTGGCGCAATCGTATTTGCGGTTGCAGTAGTGGCACTGGATGTTGCAGGCCGGGGCCACCGCCACATGCATGCGCGCAAAGTAGTGATGCGCATCTTCAGAATAACAGGGGTGGTTTTGCACCTTTTCCCGTATTTCATCTGAAAGATGATCCAGCTGGTCTTCGGTTGAACCGCATGAACCGGCTGAGCAGCCGCCTTTGCTTTCAGGTTTGTTGTTTAAGACTGGAAGTTCCATGAATCACACCTCGTAAGTTCGTTTACAGAGGTATTAAGCAGGGTCTGTGCCAACTTTCTTATATTTATAAGCTATTGATATTTAGTGTATTTGTCGCGCGTATCCAGGCGATTGTTTTAAATGCAACAATCAATCCATGGTGCTTTGTTTGAATGGAAACAAAAACAAGGGATTGGTTTGGTGTCAGGAATTTGAAGGGGCGAGATTTGTGTTCTCTAAATGCAGGAGGGGCTTTAGCCGCGATTCAAAGCGATCCATCGCGGCTAAAGTCGCTCCTATGCAGATACATGCTTTACGAAAAAGAATTATCGGCGCTTAAATCTGCTTGAGGCTTATTTCCAGGGTTTGAATGCGGTAGGCAATCTGTCTGGGCGTCATATTCAATAAGCGGGCCGCTTTGGCCTGCACCCAGCCGCTTTGTTCGAGGGCGGCGATGACGCGCTCCCTTTCATCCAGATTATCATCCTGCAGATCCACTTTCATGGCCGGCTGCACGAGTGTCGATAGGCCGATTTCATCCTCCAGACCGGTGCTGATGATGACGTCACGGTCGATGATGCCGTCGCTGCTCATGATCGCCGCCCGTTCCAGACGGTTTTCCAGTTCACGGACATTGCCGGGCCAGCTGTATTTCATCAGGATGCGCAGCGCGCTCTCCTTGATTTCCAACGGACGCCCGCCTTGCTGGCGGGACAATCTTTTCAACAGAAAGGCGGACAGTTCAGGAATGTCTTCAAGGCGGTCACGCAAGGGCGGCATATTGATAGGCATGACATTCAGCCGGTAATACAAATCCTCCCGGAATTTGCCTTCGGCGACGTCCTTCTCCAGATTGCGATTGGTTGCGGCGATAACGCGGACATTGACGGTCAGGGTTTTGCTGCCGCCGACGCGTTCAAATTCGCCTTCCTGCAGGACGCGCAGCAGTTTGGCCTGAAACGAGGCCGAGATCTCGCCGATTTCATCGAGAAAAATCGTCCCGTTGTCGGCCAGTTCGAAGCGGCCCTTACGCTGGCCGATGGCGCCGCTGAAGGCGCCTTTTTCATGGCCGAACAATTCCGATTCCAGCAGATTGTCGGGCAGGGCGGCGCAGTTCAGTTTCAGGAACGGGCCGGTGCTGCAGCTGGAATTAAAATGGATGGCATTGGCGACCACTTCCTTGCCGGTGCCGGATTCGCCGCGAATCAGGACCGTGGTGTTCCATTTGGCGACCTGGCGGATAATATCGAATATTTTCAGCATCGGTTCGGAATGGCCGATGATATTCTCAAAACGGTAGTTTTTGACCAGCGCCTGTTTCAGGTTGTCGCGTTCATCCAGCAATTCCTGCTGCTTTTTTTCCATCACGCGCAGGGTCTTGACGCTTTGGGCGATCAGATTGGCGACCATTTCCAGAAAGCGCGCCTTTTCGCCCAGAAATGCGCGGTTGTCCGGTTGCACCGTCAAGACGCCGACAATTTCACTTTTTTCGACCTGTATCGGGGCGCCTATAAAGGGTAATGAGGACTGATACAAGCCCAGTCGATCGATAAAACGCGGCTCTTCGGCCAGTTTTTCCACCACGATGGTGCTGCCCGCATCCAGGATCGTGCCGACCAGGCCTTCACCGGGTTCATAGTGTATGGTTTTGTCGATATCCTCCGCATAGACTTCACAGACGCTCAAACTGTTGGACTCCAGGCCGCGTAAGGCAACCATGCCGGACAGCATGTGGGTGCGGTTATGCAGAATCTCCAGGATGTCGTTGAGTTTGTTCCGCAGGTTATAGGTGCTGTTTAAAACCTGACTGACCAAATATAAGGCATCCAGTTCTGCTTCAACTAGTTGATAACGTTCACTCATCCATCGTACCTGTCGTAAGCGTCTTGGCTGATGACCGGGAAGCTTATTTTGAAGCAGCAACCCTGCTGGTAATCGGGGTCAATTTCAATGCTGCCGTCCATTTGCAGAACGATTTCCTTGGCCATGACCAGCCCCATGCCGGCCTGGATGCCGCCCCATTTCTGGGTGGTGAAGAACGGTTCAAATACTTTTGAACGCTGCCGCTCGGGTATGCCCGGGCCGCTGTCCGCCACCCAGACATGTACGCGCTGATGATTGGTTTGTGTGGTGATGGTAATGTTTCTTTCGGAGCTGTTGGACTGGTTCAGGGCATTGATGGCATTATCGATTAATTGCTTGAATAACATCAGCAACTTGTTTTTCGAGCCGAGAATGTTAGGCAACACGGTATGTGGATTCCAGTCTATGACTATGCCGTTACTCAGGAATTTACTGTTACTCAACATCATGACTTCATGCAGAATCTGGTTAAGGTTAATCGAAGTGACTGCGCTGGGAATGATTTCCGGGACACAGTGATGCAAGGTAGACACCGTACTCTGACAGCTGTTTTCCAGTTGTTTCAACAAATCCAGCAAGGCGCCTTGTTCATTTCTTTGCTGCATGAGCTGAATGGCCGCCTGGATTTGATTCAGCGGTTGGCTGACCTGATGAATCGCGCCCAGCAGGGTCTCGCGAATACTTTGGATTTGTTCTTCTTCGGCCAAGACCACTTTCAGCGACTGTAAATAAATCTCCTCCTGATGGCGGCGTTGCTGGGTAATATTGGTCAGGCTCAGCAGCAGATAATTTTCGCTGGTTTCTTCAAAAAAACTGCCGGCATGCGTGGTTTTTTCCTGAAATATTTTCCCCGAACAGGCAAACCACAAAGGCGCATGCTTGCCCTGACTGTCTATACGGACTTCAAGTTGACTAAATCCACTGGGATTTTTTTCCAGATAGGCGTGCACATCGCCCAATTCCTGCCTTAATAATTCCAGAAACAGACTGGCAGGTTCCTTAAGATCAAGATCGCTGATCAGTGCCTTGTATTGCAGATTATCCAGCACAACATGGTTGTTCTGATCCAGGACCACCATCGCGATGGACGAGGAGTTGATGACCGATTCGATCAGCAGTTTTTGATTTTGCAGCTTCTTTTCCACGCGGTAGTGTTCGCTGATATCGCGGTGCATGCCCAGAAAATGCGTGATATTTTTCTGCGAATCCTGCATGGGCGCCACGGTCAGCTCGGCAAGGTAGGGCTCACCGTTTTTGTGACGGTTAACGAGTTGCCCATGCCATATCTTGTTTCGGCTGATCGTATGCCAAAGATCGTAATAGACGTGCTTGGGCGTGCATTTATAAGACAGCACGGATTCGTTTTTACCGACAATTTCATTCATGCCGTAGCCGGTCACCTTGGAGAAGGCCTGGTTGACATAGAGGATATTGGCCTTTTTGTCGGTGATGGAGATCGCTACCGGGGCCTGTTCGACGGCTTCAACAAAGAGCCAGGCAGGCAATAAATCTTTACGTTTGCTGTTCAGCCGATCAATGAGCTTGCCCTGTTCCAGATTAAGCAAGTCAGGGCTGAGGTCATTAATGACTTTTTCAAGATCACTATGAACTTGCAGATATTTCAATGATGTTTTTTTCATAGAACCTTAACCGTTTTGTTGATCGGGCATTCATTCGAGTCAAATTGTTCCAAGCAGATAACACTTAATATCAAAGAACAAGCAATTTATAAGCCAACTGGAACAGCATTGTTAAATTATCAGCCTGGATAAAGGCTTAGCAGGCCCGAATTAAATACCCGGCGTATTATAAGGTAATTCATTGTCGCAAATGCTACAAAAATTTTGTTGGTACGGCGCGCTATGTATTTTTTATGACAGGGCTTGGCTCCACTTTGGTGTGAGAACGCACTGTTTTAGTGGTTCGCTCCTCAAAGTTGGTTATTGGCATGGTTGATGCTCAGAACTGATTGAAAATGATGAGTGAAGGCCAAATACCGTGACCGATTTATTAATGCTTATTCTGGGTACTGCGTTGGTCAATAACGTGGTGCTGGTTAAATTTTTAGGGCTGTGTCCCTTTATGGGGGTCTCGAAAAAACTGGACTCGGCATTGAGCATGGGCCTGGCAACAACCTTTGTGCTGACCCTGGCCGCGATGACCAGCTGGATGCTGGAACGCTTTATTCTGGCACCTTTTAATATCCAGTTTTTACGCATACTCGCCTTTATCCTGGTGATTGCCGCCGTGGTGCAGTTCACCGAAATGGTTGTGCATAAAACCAGTCCGGTGCTCTATCAGATACTCGGCATTTTCCTGCCGCTGATCACCACCAATTGCGCGGTCTTGGGGGTGGCGTTGCTGAATGTGCAGGAACACTACGGTTTTATGCAAAGCATGATTTTCGGTTTTGGTTCTGCGGTCGGCTTTACCTTGGTGATGGTGCTTTTTGC
>Ga0066405_1000056_pt1 | contig 16116 bp, 9 predicted proteins | sample LakWasMeta7_HOW4_2_FD_59492 | JGI IMG/M metagenome (GOLD analysis project Ga0066405, IMG submission 59492) | Freshwater sediment methanotrophic microbial communities from Lake Washington under simulated oxygen tension - Sediment Metagenome 7_HOW4 | ecosystem: Environmental > Aquatic > Freshwater...
CCATTAAATAAAATCTGCACATCGACGCCGCGGTATTTGGCATTGATCAAGGCATTCACCACACTATCATGATGGTCGCCCAGCAAGTCACCGATTAAAAACAGACAAATCCTGATCGAATGCCGGGCCCGGTTAATTTCAGCCAGGATGGCATGATGCGGACGGTAGATGGCGCCATTAGCCATCGTGTGTCTGCCGAAGGTATAGAGCAGATTAAAAGGGCTCAGCGGGTCGATGCCGTATTTCTGGATGACGCCACCGCGCTGGCTCTGGAAGATATTGTCCAACAAGCGGCAAACCCCCTTGGAATGGAAGGTCATGCCGGATTCCCAGTTCGCCCACCAGCGATCGAAGGTGATGTTGAATGAGCCCAGGATGCAATCCTCGTCGTTGAAAATAACGAATTTGGTATGCATGTCGGGTTCGACTTCAATCAAATGATGCTGGGTCGTGCAGAACACCCCCAGCAATTCGATACCCGAGCGCTTCAGCCGGGCATAGTTTTCACTATTGGTCAGCGTCATCTTCCGCCAGTCGACAATGCACTGAACCCAGACGCCCTGATGACTGGCATGAATCAAATGCTCGATAAAATCCCGGTCATCAATACAGTCAACGCTGACCTTGATGGTGCATAAGCGATCAGGATTCTGCCACTTGCTGGCTATGACCTTGTCTATGTGGTCATGGATAAAACGCTTGGGATGGTAAGGGTGATATTGCTGGCCTTTGGTAAATTTGGGAATCAGGTGCAGGGATTCGAAATGGTGGTTATACCAATCCACATCGCTCTGTAATTCGGCGGGATTCAGTTCATAGGTCCGGTAATGATTTGCCGATGACCAGTCATCCGTGATCGTCCGCTGCTGCGGATGGCCATCCTGCAACTGATGCCAATCCATAAAGATGTATTCTTTTTGCGAGGGAATGGCATGCTCATTCAAATGCACGATGAAAGAAAATTTAATGCAGTTGATCTTGCCAAAATGCATGGAGTACGGGTGGACATAAAAGTCCCGGGTGCTGCGTTTATGGCGATCCCAGTGAATGTCATGAGCATCGGTATCGACGATATAGGTTTCGCAGATATTATTGTCTCGGTAGACCTTCAGGATGACTTTCAGATTGGCCGACATGCCGTGGAACATATCAAATTCTATTTTTCCCCAACGAATATCGAATTTGTCCTTAAAATCATTAATTCTTTGGAAATAGCCACCCAGTTTTCCATAAACAGGTCTGGCGTAATGTTCTGCTAACTGCATATCGTTTTACCTCGAATGTAACGGCTTTTTTACGTTTATTTGGGTTCAAAAGTCATCAGATATCCGCAGTGGTCTGAGACTCGGCCATAATCGTGTTCAGTAAACAGCACCCTTGCCGACGTCACGCGCAGATCACTGGTTTTATTCATAAATATATAATCAATTCGATAATCATCGGCCAAATAATCGCGCCAGTGCGGATCATTCACTCTGAAAATTTTTTCAAACAGTCCCTGCTCATTGGCAGCCAGATATTGATCCTCATATTCATTACCCTCGACCACCTGATGATAACCGGTTGATCCGGCGGCGATATTAAAATCGCCGCACAAAAGGGTCGCCTTGACGGCTTCGCTGTCCCTGGTGCTTGCCCACTCGCACAAGCGTTGAAACTGTTCCTGGAAACCGTCTTCCCACCAGCTTAAATGCGCCGAGAAGACATTGATCAAACCCATGTAAGGCACATGAACCTGGGTCATCACCACTTTTCTGGAATGAATGCTGTACACGTCATGGCTATTGGAGACATATCTGGACTCCGGGTTCGATAACGGGAATCGGCTCAAAATGGCAACGCCTTCACGATATTTGTCAAATCCCAGATGCGACCAGTCCGTATAAATGTGGTAGGGCTTCCTGAGGCGCTCATTAATGATTCTGGCTGAATTCGATTCCCAATCCCCTGCTCCGTTATTCCAGTTTTCCGCCACTTCCTGAAAACAGACGATATCGGCTCCCAGCTGATTGATCGCCTTGGCGATCTGGGAAAACTTCTGGTCCTGACGGTCTTCCTGATAGCAATGCAAATTAAGAATCAGTACCTTCAGCGGATCATGGCTGGCTGAATAGTTGTTGCCGTAATTATTATCCCAGAGCAGACGCCCGCGGCTTTCACAGCAAATACTGTATTGCAGGCGAAAGGCGTCATCGACCTTAAGTCGCCCTTTCCAGAGGCGGGCGCCGTTATGTTGTGATTTATCCGTCTTGTTCTGGGCGTAACACCGTGATTGATGAACGTGCTGCCAATCATCGGTCGTCCAGTGGATCACGACTTTTTCAACATGCTCGGATGGCGTCACCGCGACGGTCACGGGAACAAATTTTTGCCCGAGCTTTAATCTGCTGTCAAAACCGATGTTTTGTACCGGCAAACCGCCCGTGAGCTGAATGCCTGAGTTGACCAGGCTGGAATAATTGCTGCCCTGATTATTATCCCAGTATTCCTGACCCTGGGTTTGATAGCGCAATGCAAACTGGATATTCCCGGGCAACGCATGATGCGCGGAGACATGAAATTTAGCCCGCACCTGCCAGTATTCCCTGTGCTGACCCAACGTACCGTGATATTTTACCGGCAAGGTATGCCAGACATCATCCTCACCGGACCAGATTACATCAATTTTTTTGTCATAGCTGGCGTTTTCCACGGCCATTAAAAACGACAGCTCTTGCTGATCGCCTTTTTTCCTAGCGCGGATTACGTTTTCTACATACAGCAACTGGATTTTTTCCATCCGTCATCTCCAGGGCTCTTGGCCCGTCTGGTCGGAGTCAGAGTAAGCAGTCGTTCAAAAGGATGAACCACAGCAGGTAAAAACATGGACCCACTAGCTCACTGAAGGACTGTAATCCCGAAAATCAATAGTGGGAAAAATGTCATCCATGATCTCGAGCGCACTCAGATAGCGCTCGTCGATCCGGTTTTTACGAATACAGTCGTGTAAATAATTAAAGCGGGCCACATGGTCGGTAATGCGTTTCTTCGCATAATCTACCGTAGTACCGGATTTCAGGATAAACGGCCAATCAGAGGCCTGAGCCAGTAAAACGGATCTGACGGCCTGATTCAGGGCTCTTTTTTGCAAATCGCTGACTGCCAAACCCCGTAAATCCATGACCAGCTTTTCCATCTCTGAGCCTGCCTTGTGAATCAGCGGATAAACCCAGTCATTCGTTTCATTGATCCAGTAACTCGAATAGCCTTGTTCACCCCAGCTCGATGCTGCTGGTCTGGCGACTTGCGGCGCCGGCTGATGCTTTAAATAATCGCTGCAACTGATGGTCTGAACGCCGTTTGTGTCAGCGTTTGCCATTCTCAGCACCGACTCCAGCCAATGCGGCCCTTCAAACCACCAATGGCCGAAAAGCTCGGCATCGTAAGGCGCAACAATAACAGGCGGTCTATCCATATCCGCACTGAGCGTATCTATCTGCTGCTGGCGTCGATGGATAAAATCGCGGGCGTGCTGCTCCGCCTTTGCCAAGGCCTGTTTCGGCTGGTAGATGGCCTTGGGCTGATGCTCAGGCGTAATCCGATGATACTTGATCCCGGTAAAGGTGCGCGTATCGCCTTTGAGTATATAGGGCGCAATAGCGTCCAACCCGAGCTCGAAACCGATATCGCTGTAGAATTCGCGGTAATCGCCATCTCCCGGATAGCCTTCCTCTGCGCTCCAGACCTGACGTGATGAATGAGGATCTCGGCCGAAGGCGGCAACGCCATTACCGCAATCCAGCGGCGCAAAAACGCCATTTACCGGCTTCTCGACGGCATCCGTAATGCCATGGCTGTCGACAAAAAAGTAATTGATGCCGGCGTCTTTAAGCACATGTTCCAAACCCGGATAATAACCGCATTCAGGCAACCAGAAACCGGACGGTGCAAAACCAAAATGCGTTTTAAACGTTTCAATGCCGATGTTGATCTGATTGCGTACCGCGGTTTCGCTGATATTGAGCAAGGGCAGAAAACCGTGGGTCGCCGCCGTCGTTATCAGTTCCAGCTTGCCGGCGACATGATGGGATTTCAACGCCGCCAATAAATCACACTGATAGACCGCCTCATAGCGGTGGCGGGTATGGGCGAAAAAGCGCCGGTACAGACGCGCCAGCTTTTGATACTGTGGTTGGTTGCGGGTTCTAACGACTTCTTTTTCCGCCAACTCCACCAAACGATCCAGATGCCTCAGATAGCGTTTTTGCAGTAACTCATCGCGCAGCATCGTGATCAGCGTCGGCGATATCGACAGCGTCAGGCGATAATCGACCCGATCCTTCTGCAGTCGCTCGAGCACGCCGATTAAAGGCAGATAGCACTCGGTAATGGCTTCAAACAGCCAGTTTTCCTCAAAAAAACTATCGTGTTCGGGATGATGCACATAAGGCAGATGCGCATGCAGGACAATATTAAGGAAGCCACTGTTCATTGCGGTTATTATTTCCCTATGCCGGAGGCATTTCTACTTACGGACAAGGCCTGGACTCTGGATACAGAGCCCTCAGGTTCCGCGCCACCCCGAGCAGGGTGGGTGATATTGGAATAGGCGAAAACGGAAAAACCGTTGTCCGCATCATACTTGCCTATGGCTGCCGAATAAACGGTTTCAGCAAAAGTTGCTGGCAAAGACACATCTTGATGGCTCTGAAAGCCTTCGACCGCCAGATCGAACCAGGAATCAGGCGCTGCCTTTTCCGTATCAGTACTCGCACTGGCCTGAGCATAAACTCTTAAGGTCAGCGGTTCTTGCAAACCTTCTTTCGACTCTGTGGCGGCTATATGCTCATCAACATGCCAGTAAGCATGAAGATGATAGGGATCGACGGGGAAGAGAATCAACTCAGGACTTTCGAGGGCTGCCCCGGTCACAAATTCCCTGGATATTTCCCGGCTGATTTCCAGCAACTCATTCGCCGCAAGCCTGATAGGAGCGGCAGGTTCCGACAGCCTGCTTGAAAATTGAGGCGCGAATGCCACGCTGATTTCCTGACTGATGGCAGCCAATTCATTCGGTGCAAACTTGATTTGTGAAGCGAGTTCAGGACCGCTCCCCTTAGTGCCGGCTTCCGATTGCCGATCAGGTTCCTGCAGAGGCGCCCGTAACGGCTCTTGTGCCTGTCTGCTGAGAGCAGCGGTTAAACCGCTGTTGTTTGAAAGCTCCGGCGAGAATTCCCGACTAATTTCCTGGCTGATTGCAGACAGCTCTTTCGGGGCCAACTTGAGCTTAGAATCAATTTCCTGCAGGTTGCTTGAAAAACTGGGAGAGAACTCGCTGTTGATTTCCTTACTGATGGCAAACATTTCTTGTGAAGAAAGCTTAATTTTGGAACTATGTCTTGACTTCGAAAATGCCATCACCAGCAATTATTGCCTTAATTAGAGCTTCCATAAATCCGCATACACGGTATGCAGCACTCATTCAATTATAGAAGACTCAATGCCGCTATCCCCTATTTTTTTCAAGAAAACTCTAAACCTTGTCGATTATTTATGCAAGACATTTTAAGGAATACAAAAGCCTTGCAAGCAGGCAACAAAACCAGCCATCATTAAACAACAGAAAATAGCGTGTTTTTGATAAAAAACACTACAAATCACAAGTCATTTGATGAAAATTTAAGCAAAATGCGCCAATTTATCCTCTTTTGCAGTAGACTATTGAATTTCGACAAGACTCCTCCAACTCAGGATATGCAGAAATTACGATACAGAATAAAATCCGGCAGCCCTTATCCTCAAGGCGCTAAAGCGATTAATGGTGGTGTTAATTTTTCCATACTCTCGCGTCATGCGACTGAAGTCGAGCTCTTGCTTTTCGAAACCTCGGACAGCGCGCAACCTTTTCAAATCATCAAACTGGAAAAAGAAAAAAACCTGACCTTTTTCACCTGGCATGTGTTTGTGAAAGACCTGCCCGTCGGCACTTGGTATGGCTGGCGCATTAACGGTCCCTCTAATACCCGTCAATCCGGTCTGCGTTTTGATAAGGAAAAATTATTATTGGACCCTTGGGCTCGCGCCGTCAGCCACAAGCTCTGGAAACGGCACGCGGCCTGTTTGCCTGGAGACAACACGCATTGCGCCATGCGCAGTGTAGTCGTGGATGAGCATTACGACTGGGAAGACGATGTACCTCTCGCCATCAGAAGTGAAAAAGCCATTATTTACGAATTGCACGTCGGCGGCTTCACCCGCCATCATTCGTCAAAAGTCAAAAATCCAGGCACTTTTGCGGGCTTGATAGAAAAAATACCGTATCTGAAAAAACTCGGCATTACTCACGTTGAACTGCTCCCGATCATGGCCTTTGATGAACAGGACGTGCCCAGACATACTGAAGAATTAGGCCTGAAGAATTACTGGGGGTACAGCACGCACAGTTTTTTCAGCCCTCACCCCAGCTATTGCGTCACCCCGGAACAGGGAACCCATCTCAACGAGTTTCGTGATCTGGTCAAGGCGCTGCACAAAGCCGGCATCGGCATCATTTTGGACGTCGTTTTCAATCACACCTCCGAAGCCGGCCCAAACGGGCCAGTCATTAACTTTAAGGGCATAACGGGCAACAGTTTTTATCTTATCGACAAATTGGATAAAAGCGTTTTCCATGACTATACCGGTTGCGGCAACACAGTAAATTCCAACCATCCCCTGGTATCCCGATTCATCATCAGCTGCCTTGAATACTGGGTGCGGGAAATGCACATCGACGGCTTCCGCTTTGATCTGGCCAGCGCCCTGGCGCGTGGCGAAGATGGTGCCGTTCTTCAGGATCCACCCGTTGTCTGGGGTATCGAACTGTCCGAGCAATTGGCTAAGACCAAGCTGATCGCCGAAGCCTGGGATGCAACAGGCCTGTATCAGGTAGGCAGCTTTCCCGGCTACCGCTGGGCGGAATGGAACGGCATCTACCGCGATACCATTCGCCGCTTCATACGCGGAGACAAAGGCCTGATCAAGGATGTTGCCACCCGAGTGTGCGGCAGCAGTGATCTTTATGAATATCAGCATCGACTGCCTATCAGCGGCATCAACTTCGTCACCTGCCATGACGGCTTTACCCTGTATGATCTGTTCAGTTACAACGAAAAGCATAATGAGGCCAACGGCGAGCATAATCAGGATGGCTGCAATCATAACCTGAGTTCCAATTGCGGTGTAGAAGGCGATACCCAAGATCCGGACATTCTGGCGCTACGCCGCAAGCAGGCCAAAAATGTGTTTGCCATCTTGCTGCTCAGCCAGGGTGTACCCATGTTACTGGCCGGGGATGAATTTTTAAACACCCAGCACGGTAATAACAATGGGTACTGCCAGGACAACGAATTGACTTGGCTGGATTGGAACATGGCCCATCAGAATTCCGACATGCTGCGCTTTGTTCAACAGATGATCTGTCTGCGCAAGCGACATGTCACGTTGATGCGCCGGAATTTTTTAAATGGCAAACTCATTAGCGGCAGAGACCTGACCGATATCAGCTGGCATGGCGCTAAAAAAGACGAAGCCCCGAACTGGGATGATCCCAATAGCGGCATGCTGGCTTTTACCCTGGCGGCAATCGACGAAAATGAAAGCGACCTACATATCATCATGAATATGTTGGATGAAAAAAGCACGATAGAGCTCCCCTTTATTCAAGGAAGAACCTGGTGCCTGGCTGTGGATACGGCGTTGAATTCCCCTCAAGACATCATTGAGCCACATGCTCAAAAACCGCTCATCTCAGCCGAATACCCGATAACTGAACGTTCGATAGTGGTATTCGAAAATAAAAATTTAGGCTAATTGTTTGCCGTTAGCGCATCAGCCCCTGACGGCCAGACTATTTCTATGAAAAAAATTCTTTTTGTCACCAGTGAGGCGTACCCTCTGATTAAAACCGGAGGTCTCGCCGATGTGTCAGGCAGCCTGCCCAAAGCATTGTCCGAATTATCGCAAGATGTACGCTTGATCTTGCCTAATTATATGGCGATACAAATTCAAGAACCCGCCCGGTTTCTCGGCTCCGTGCACATTGAAAACCGGGATGTGAATATTCTTGAAACCCGCTTGCCGAATACCGACGTCATCGTCTGGCTGGTCGATTATCCTGATTTTTTCAACTCTCCCGGCAATCCTTATCTTGATGAAGCCGGAAATGTCTGGCCTAACCTCCATGAGCGTTTTGCCCTGTTTTGCCGGGTTGTCGATGAAGTGGCCATGAACCGTGCCACGCTGGACTGGAAACCCGACATCGTTCATTGCAACGACTGGCAAAGCGGCCTGGTGCCCGCTTTATTGTCGCTGGAAAATGATAGGCCGCAATCCGTATTCACCGTGCATAACTTGGCTTACCAGGGTTTATTTGATGGCAGCAATGCCGCCGCATTGAAGTTACCCGGCCAGTTATGGCATCCTGATGGCCTGGAATTTAACGGCAAGCTGTCCTTCATTAAAGGGGGACTGGTTTATTCGGACCGCATCACTACCGTCAGCCCCGACTATGCCCTGGAAATTCAAACACCCGCTTATGGCTACGGCCTGGAAGGGTTATTAACGCAACGCCAGGATGATTTAAGCGGCATTATTAATGGTATCGACATCGAAGAATGGAACCCTGAAACCGATCCCTACATCGCCCAGCACTTTAACGCCAGGACTTTAATTAAAAAAAGACTGAACAAATCCGCATTGCAGCGCCGATTAGCGCTGCCGGTGAACGGACAGATGCCGGTCTTTGGCATGATCACCCGACTGGTAGAACAAAAGGGTATTGATCTGGTGATCGAGTGTCTGCCCGAGATGGTCACCCTGCCCATGCAGTTCGTATTGCTCGGTTCCGGCGATAAACATTTTGAACAGCGTCTGCAAGAGCTTGCGAGCCTGTATCCCGACCAGATCGCCATCACCCTGGGCTATGACGAAACCTTGGCTCATCTTATCGAAGCCGGCTGCGATATGTTCCTGATGCCATCACGCTTTGAGCCCTGCGGCCTTAATCAAATGTACAGCCAACATTACGGCACACTGCCGATCGTCAGAAAAACCGGCGGTTTGGCTGATACCGTGGTTGATGCCATACCGGCAACCGTAGCCAGGAACATCGCTTCCGGTTTTGTTTTCAACGAAGACAGTCCGGGCGCGTTAATGGAAGCCATCAAACGGGCACTGCTCTCATACAGCAATCATAGGCTCTGGAAAAAACTGCAGACGACTGCCATGAAAAAAGATTTTTCCTGGCGGCAAAGTGCCGAGCACTATCTGGCGCTGTATAGGAGTATTTAAACCCGTCGTTTTAAGGAGATTAGCAGTGAAAAAACTTTGCACATTCATCGTCCTGAGCCTGCTAATCCCGATGGCCTGGGCTCAGGAAACCATTCTTGAAGTCATCCCCCTACGCAACCGCCCGGCATCAGAAATCAAGCCTTTGCTCGAACCGTTACTGGAAAAAAACACGCCGATCATCGCCGACGGTTCCAACTTAATCATCAGAACCACCCCGGAACGGCTTGAAGAAATCAATGCCTTGGTGAGCCACTTGGATACCCCGATCAACAATCTCATCATTACGGTATTGCAAAGCCGAACCAGCAGCGCCGATGAACTGAACGCGGTGGCCCGGGCGCAACTGCGCGCTAAACAATCGTCCCGATTCAGCGGGCGCATCGCCGGCCATGTTTATCAAACCCAGGGACAAAATACCGACGAGAGCAGCCAAACCATTAGAACCCTGGAAGGCAATACCGCCTACATAAAAACGGGCAACATCTATCCTGTTGAAAACGTTTATATTGACATGCCCGTTTATGGTTACCCCGCGATTTCAAGCCAAACCGAGCTCATCGAAGCCAGCACCGGCTTTGCCGTCACCCCTAGACTGGCCGGCGATCAGGTCATTCTGGAGGTATCGCCTTGGTCGGACAGAATAAACACAAGAGGCCAACTGCAGACCCAAGACGCGCAATCAACTCTGAGGCTTAATCTGGGCGAATGGGTAGAACTGGGCGGGATTGATGAGACCGCGGACAGCAGCAGCTACGGCACGCTTTCCCGAACCCGGCAAACGCGCCAGGACCGGCTGCACATTCTGCTTAAAGTGGATAAAGCACGGTAAGCTGAAGCGGCTTTCAGATATCCAATTAGTCGTAGAGCGCTTCATCCACGGTTATATGTTTGCCCAGCAAATAGCTTTTCGACTGCATTTCGATTAAGCGAGAAACCGTTCGTTTGAATTCAAAGCTGCCGTCGCCCTCGGTATACAGTTCGTGCGGCGGCACATCGGCCGTGCAAATCAGCTTCACCTTGTGTTCGTAGAGCGCATCGATCAAGGTCACAAAACGCCTGGCCTCATTGCGTTTGTCGGCCGTCAGCCTGGGAATGCCTTCCATAATCAGGGTATTGAACTCACGGGCGATTTCCAGATAATCCGCCGAGCCCAGGGCCTGTGCACATAACTCGTTAAACGTCGTCAGCGCCACATCGCCAGAAACCGCGGTCAACACCACCTTTCTGCCGAACACCTCGACGATACCCGGTTTTACCGGTGCGAAATCGGTCATTTTCTGGTAGATCTGCCAGATCATTTCAGCGCTCTGCCCGTTCAATGGAAACAGATAGCTTGTTTCAATCGCCTCCAGCCGGCCCAGCCGGTAATCTTCCTTAGCTACCAGTTCTATGGTGTCGGCTTTTTCTTGCAACATCCTGATAAAAGGCAGAAACAGTTCGCGTTGCAATCCGCCCTGATATAAATCATTGGGATGAATATTGGAGGTCATCACCACCACCACGCCAAGATCGAACAATTTGCTGAATAGCCGCCCCAGAATCATGGCATCGGCGATGTCGGTGACATGAAATTCATCAAAACAAAGCAGCAGTGCCGATTCCCTGATGGTTTTTGCCAACGCCTGAATGGCGTCCGTATCGTTATGCTTTCGCCAGTGATGGATAAAGCCATGCACTTCCTGCATGAAAGAAAAGAAATGAATGCGTCGTTTTTGGCTAATCGGACAGGCTTCGTAAAACAGATGCATCAGCATCGATTTGCCCCGGCCTACGTCGCCGAAAATATAAAGGCTTTGACAGGCGCCCGGATGGCTGGAAAGGATTTTTTGTACGGCTGACTGTCGCTCGTATTCCATGCGAGCCAGCAACTTTTCCATCAGTTCCTGTAATTTTTGCAGGGCCTTCGCCTGGGCCGGATCGTAGCGGGCATGACGATGGGTAATCTGATGTTGATATTGCCTTTGCAATAGCCCCTTGACATCGGGATAACTATTGGCCGGCGCAGACGGTATAGCCTTTCGAACCAGTTTTTTTAACATCCACTCACATTGTGTTCACCCCGAAGGACACGAAGAGCACGAAGTTTGATATTTTTGCTTCGTGCCCTGCGTGCGCTTCGCGGTCATAAGAATTCCGCAAACGTGAACATCTGCAGCTTGGTTTTATGTTAATCGGACAAGACCACGGCTTCCGCCTTTTTCCGATAGCTGGCCATCTGATCGAAGTTCAGATACCGGTAAGTATCGTCGGCAGTTTTGCCGATTTCTGCCGCGTAGCGCATGTACTCTTCCAGCGTGGGGATTCTGCCCAGAATGGAGCACACGGCCGCCAATTCGGCCGAGGCCAGATAGACATTGGCGCCGTCTCCCAGACGGTTGGGGAAGTTGCGGGTTGACGTGGAAACCACCGTCGAATTTTCCGCCACGCGCGCCTGGTTGCCCATGCACAGGGAACACCCCGGCATTTCAGTGCGGGCGCCGGCTTTACCGAAGGTGCTGTAATAGCCTTCTTCGGTCAGCTGGGCCTGATCCATCTTGGTCGGCGGCGCCACCCATAGACGGGTCGGCAGTTCGCCCTGGTTCCCCTGCTCTGCGTGCGAACTCAGCAGTTTGCCGGCGGCGCGGAAATGGCCGATATTGGTCATGCACGAACCCAAAAAGACTTCGTCAATGTGCGTGCCCGCCACTTCCGACAGCGGCTTGATGTCATCCGGATCGTTAGGGCAAGCCAGCAGAGGTTCCTTGATTTCATTCATGTCAATTTCGATGATTTCAAAGTATTCGGCATCGGCATCCGCTTCCAGCAATTCCGGATTGTCCAGCCAGTCCTGCATCGCTTTAATGCGTCGCTCCAGGGTGCGCACGTCGCCGTAACCTTCGGAAATCATCCATTTCAGCAGGGTGACATTGGAAGTCAGGTATTCGCGGATGGGCGCTTCATTCAGACGAATGGTGCAGCCGCCGGCAGAACGTTCCGCCGAAGCATCGGATAATTCAAAGGCCTGTTCCACTTTCAAATCCGGCAGGCCCTCGATTTCCAGAATGCGGCCTGAGAAAACGTTTTTCTTGCCTTTTTTCTCGACCGTCAACAAGCCGCGCTGTATCGCGGCATACGGAATGGCGTTGACCAGATCGCGCAGGGTAATGCCCGGCTGCATCTCGCCCTTAAAGCGCACCAGCACCGATTCGGGCATATCCAGCGGCATCACGCCGGTGGCCGCAGCAAAAGCCACCAGACCGGAGCCGGCCGGAAACGAAATGCCGATCGGGAAACGGGTGTGCGAATCGCCCCCGGTACCGACCGTATCGGGCAGCAACATGCGATTGAGCCAGGAGTGTATGATGCCGTCGCCCGGACGCAATGACACGCCGCCGCGGTTCATGATGAAATCGGGCAAGGTATGCTGCGTCTCCACATCCACCGGCTTGGGATAGGCGGCGGTATGGCAGAAAGACTGCAGCACCAGATCGGCTGAAAAGCCCAGACAGGCCAGATCCTTCAGTTCATCGCGGGTCATCGGGCCCGTGGTATCCTGCGAGCCGACCGTGGTCATGTGCGGCTCGCAATATGTATTCGGGCGCACACCGGCGACGCCGCAGGCCTTGCCGACGATTTTCTGCGCCAGAGTAAAGCCCTTGCCGCTGTCGGCGACATCCTTGGGCCGGCGGAAAATGGTCGATGCGGGCAGTCCCAGGGCTTTGCGGGCCCGATCGGTCAAGCCTCGGCCGATAATGAGTGGAATACGCCCGCCGGCTCGCACTTCGTCGAGAATAATGTCGGTTTTCAGGGCGAATTCGGCGATCACCTCATCGCTGCTGTGACGCTTGACTAAGCCTTCATAGGGGTAAATATCGATCACATCACCCATGTTCATTTGGGTGACATCGCATTCGAAAGGCAAGGCTCCGGAATCTTCCATGGTATTGAAGAAGATCGGTGCGATTTTACCGCCGATACAGACTCCGCCCTCGCGTTTATTGGGCACATGGGGAATATCGTTGCCCATGAACCATAACACCGAATTGGTCGCCGATTTGCGCGAGGAGCCGGTGCCGACCACATCGCCGACATAAGCCACCGGGAAACCTTTTTGTTTTAGTTCTGCAATCTGCTGTTCGGCGTTGGTGATGCCCTCTCTGGGCATTTTCAGCATGGCTTTGGCATGCAAGGGAATATCGGGGCGGGACCAGGCATCGGGCGCCGGCGACAAATCGTCGGTGTTGGTTTCGCCGGTGACCTTGAAAACGGTCACGGTCAGTTTTTCAGGTACTTCCGGCTTGCTGGTAAACCATTCGGCTTCCGCCCAGGCATTTAAAACCTGTTGGGCAAAGCCGTTGCCGGCATCGGCCTTTTCCTGCACATCATGAAAAGCATCGAAAACCAGCAAGGTATGCGCCAGGGCTTTGGCCGCAATCGGCGCCAGCTTTTCATCGTCCAGCAAGTCTATTAATGGTGCAATGTTGTAACCGCCGAGCATGGTGCCCAGTAATTCGGTGGCGCGCGCCGCATCCAGAATCGGTGAGCTGGCCTCGCCTTTTGCGATCGCCGCCAGGAACCCGGCTTTCACATAGGCCGCTTCATCGACACCGGCAGGAATGCGATTGGCCAACAGATCCAGCAAAAATGCTTCTTCGCCGGCGGGCGGTTGTTTAATCAGTTCAACCAAAGCCGCAACTTGAGCCGCATCCAGCGGCTTGGGCACTACGCCCTGAGCGGCACGTTCTTCAACATGTTTACGGTAGTTTTCTAGCATGGGTTTTCCTATTGAGGATATGTATAAGGAGGCTCTAACAGTCGGTTACGCTCAACAAGACTATCTTGAATTTATCGAAGGACTCGGCACGAACGCAACTCATGATAATAAGCAACGTTCGTGCCGGGCTTGCCGAAGGATTTAATCAGCGCTCCCTTGACTATTAGTCACGAAAGCGTAGGCGCAATGGAGTGTGTCCTGACCTGTTGCTACTTCATCGCTGCAACAATCGCATTGCCCATTTCAATGGTCCCAGCCTTGGATTGCGGGTTAAGATCTGGTGTTACATAGACGCCTTCATTCACCACTTGTTCAACCGCCTTTTGCACTTTTTCTGCGGCACCGTATTCGCCCAGATGGTTCAGCATCATTACGCCGGCCATGATCACAGCCGTTGGATTGGCCAGATTTTTGCCGGCGATATCGGGCGCGCTGCCATGCACCGCCTCAAACAAGGCAGCATCGTCGCCGATATTGGCGCCGGGAATCAGACCCAAACCACCGACCAGACCGGCCGTTAAATCGGATAAAATATCGCCGAACATATTGGTGCAGACGATGACATCAAATTGTTTCGGATTCATCACCAGATGCATGCAGGCGGCATCGATGATTTTCTCGTCAAACTCGATATCGGGATATTGCAGGGCAACTTCCCGGGCAACATCCAGAAACAGGCCCTGCGTGTATTTCAAGATATTGGCTTTGTGGCAGACGGTGACTTTTTTGCGGTTATTTTCGCGCGCATATTTAAACGCGTAGTCGACAATCCGCTCAGAACCGGTGCGGGTGACCACGGCCAGACTTTCGGCGATGTCTTTCTTGGGTGTCAGGTAATGCTCAAGCCCCGCATACAAGCCTTCGGTATTCTCGCGTGCGATCACAATATCGACATCATCATAACGCGTCTTGACGCCGGGCCAGCTTTTGGCCGGGCGGATATTGGCATACAGTTCGTACTTCTGGCGCAGGGCGACATTAATACTTCTAAACCCTGTGCCCACTACGGTGGTCAGCGGCCCTTTAAAGGCGAGCCGGGTTCTGTCGATGGAGGCCATGGTCTCATCAGGCAGCGGGGTGCCGAACTTTTCAAACGCCGACATGCCGGCATAAGCCTCTTCCCACTGAATATTGACGCCAGTCGCGTCGATAACCTTAACCGCCTCATCCATGATGGACGGGCCAATACCATCACCTTTTATCAACGTGACCTTGTGCATTCATGACTCCATATTAATTAGACAAATCATTTTCCCGCACCAGACTGATTCAATCGGCCTGAAGCCGGAGGTTTAACATAAGATTATATCGTTCTATTGCCGAACTGACGAGCGCTTTAGCGCCGCATTTTAGCGCCGTCAACCGCCCGGCCCCTGGTTTTTCGAGCGTTCATCATGTTTTATTGCCCGTCAATTTGATTAAGAACATAATGCAATTGTTGAAAAACCTTCTTCTTTCCTTAATGGAGTTGTTATGAGCCAACCTGCACTGACCCCGCCGCCGAACGGCAGTCCCATCACCATGCAAAACGGCAAACTGGCCGTTCCGAACAACCCGATCATCCCCTACATTGAAGGCGACGGCACCGGCCCGGACATCTGGCGCGCCACCGTGCGCGTGCTGGACGCCGCGGTTGAACGCGCCTATGGCGGGCAAAGGAAAATTCACTGGCTGGAAGTTTATGCCGGCGGCAAAGCCAATCGCCTGTTTAATACCTGGCTGCCGGACGAAACCGTTGCAGCCTGCAGGGATTATTTAATCTCGATCAAGGGCCCGTTGACCACCCCGATTGGCGGCGGCATCCGCTCCTTAAACGTGGCGCTGCGGCAAATGCTGGACATGTACGTCTGCCTGCGCCCGGTGCGCTGGTTTAAAGGCGTGCCGTCGCCGGTAAAAAAACCGGAATCGGTCGACATGGTCATTTTCAGGGAAAACACCGAGGACATTTACGCCGGCGTAGAATTTGAACGCGGCACTGAGGACAATGCCCGCTTCATGCAACTATTGCGCGAAAACTTTCCTGCCCAATTCAGCAAAATCCGCTTCCCGGATTC
>Ga0066405_1000061_pt1 | contig 15636 bp, 18 predicted proteins | sample LakWasMeta7_HOW4_2_FD_59492 | JGI IMG/M metagenome (GOLD analysis project Ga0066405, IMG submission 59492) | Freshwater sediment methanotrophic microbial communities from Lake Washington under simulated oxygen tension - Sediment Metagenome 7_HOW4 | ecosystem: Environmental > Aquatic > Freshwater...
CTGTAGAGAATTTTTTCGTGCTATCTGTTTTGCTTTTTAAGAAAACAGGAACTCCAATAAGTGAAGTTGTATCGGCTTTATCTACAACAAAACCGCGTACATTAAAAGTTTGAGCCTTAACGATGCCAACAAAAAACAAAAAAATAATTAAATATCTCATAAAGGATTTTGGACAATCAAAAAACGAAAAGGTTTAATGAGTATCTTTAAGGCAAAACTACGCTTTTCAAATGGTTGAGAAAAATATATCCATAATTAATTCCCCTATAGGTTCAATAATCATAGAGGGAACTATGGATGCAATTTCTCGTATCGAATTCACAATTTTTCAAGAAGAAAAAATTCATTCTTCTGAATTGCACGCTAAATGCATTAAACAGCTTAATGAATATTTTGAAGGAAACAGAAAAGATTTTAATTTTCCTATAGACCAAGAAGGGACTCCTTTTCAGCAAGAAGTTTGGAAAGCATTGCTAACAATACCCTACGGACAAACAATATCATACATACAATTAGCAAAACAATTGGGCGATGAAAAAGCTGTGCGTGCAGTAGGCGGGGCAAATGGAAAAAATAAAATAGCAATTGTTGTTCCTTGTCATAGAGTTATTGGAAACAACAATACATTAACGGGCTATGCAGGCGGTTTAGAAAAAAAGAAATGGTTATTGCAACACGAACATAATTTTTCTCCAGTGAAAGAAGGTTTTCTATTTTAATATATGAGCGAAATTTGGGATTTTTTAAAAGAATTAGTTGAGCCAAAATCCATTATACAATTGGGTTTACCATTGTTGCTCTTTGTTATTTTTGCAGAAACTGGGTTGTTCTTTGGTTTCTTTTTACCTGGCGATAGTTTGGTTTTTATTTCAGGAGTATTTTGTGCTACTAAAAAACATCTCATAGGAGTTAATATTGTTGTTCTAATACTCCTAATGATTGCAGCCGCAGTATTAGGAAACATTGTAGGCTACTTGTTTGGAAAATACTTTGGGAAAAATTTATTCAAAAAAGAAGATTCGTTTTTTTTTAAAAAACGACACTTAATAACCACACAAAATTTTTACGATAAGCACGGCAAAAAAACATTGATAATGGGGCGCTTCCTGCCTTATGTGCGAACCTTTGCCCCTATACTTGCTGGAATCATTCATCTTGATTTTAGAAAATTTATGTTGTACAATATTTCTGGTGCATTTGCTTGGATTGGTTCAATTGCTTGCATAGGATATTTTTTAGGGAGCAGATTCCCAGAAATAGAAAACTATTTAGGTTATATAGTAATTGCTTTGATAGTGATAACAACGCTTCCAGTACTTATTACCTATATAAAAAACAGGAAACAGAAAAATTAATCTTTTCGTTTTTTCAACTCTTTCAAAATAGTATTTGTTCTGCTTGTCATTGCAGGAGTATCTGAATACTTATTCAAATCAACAATAAGAGGTGTTAATTCATTTAATAGTTCCGAATGTTTTTTTGCAATGTTATATGAAGTGCTAAGGGCAAATACCCTCACAGCTATTGTTTCATTTGCGCTCAATGCAAATCTAATCCCTAAATCATATAACTCACCTTGAATTTTTTCCGGGATTTCGACTTCTTGAAAAACTCTAAAATAATTTCTTTTATTTGCATGATGCAGTTTTTCGTTCTTCAAATCATCAAGCAATTTCTTAAAATAAGGTTTAATTAATTGTGGCTGCGTTTCACAACAATGTGTCATTACCCACGATGCATAACGAGAAAGTCTCTCATCTTTTCCAAAAACGAATGCCATTAATTCTTTGAAAATTACTTTATCATCCCCAATATACTTTATCAGTTTATTTACGCTGGACTTTGCTTGTCCTTCTAATAATATATCCTTTATTATATCGCTCATCTTAAATCGAATTTGCCGCTACCCAAGCCGTACTCCAAGCTGCTTGAAAATTAAACCCGCCAGTTATACCATCAATATTTAATACCTCACCTGCAAAATAAAGTCCGCTCACTTTTTTACTTTGCATAGTTTTAAAATCTATTTCTTTTAACTCAATACCACCGCAGGTAACAAACTCTTCCTTAAATGTTGTTTTTCCTCGCATGGTGTAAGCATCTGCAAACAGTACTTCCACTAATTTATTTATTGCCTTTTTTGTAATCTCACTCCAAGGCTTATCGTTATTTAAATCTGCTTTAATAAGCAAGTGTTCCCACAAACGTTTTGGCAACACAAATACATTTGTATTCTTTGGTAATGCTTTGTGTTGTTGCTTTTGTAAATTCTCTACTGCTTGTTTAATTTCTTCATATTCTTTGTTTAACCAATTAATATGAATGGTGGCTTCATAACTCTTTTGATGAAAATATTCAGCTGCATAAGCTGAGAGCTTTAATACTGCTGGTCCGCTGAATCCCCAATGCGTTATAAGCAAAGGTCCTTCAAATAAATAATTAGTTCCTGCAACTTTTACTTTTGCATTAGGAACCGATAAACCCATTAGTTGAGTAATAGGATCTGTAGGAATATTAAATGTAAAAAGTGAAGGAAGCGGTTTTACAATTGTATGTTCTGTAACTTGTAAAAAGCCATAGGCTTTCTCTTGATTAAAACCACCTGATGTAACAACAATAGCATCTGCAATCAAATTTTGTGACTTAGCATCATTTACAATAACACTCAACACAATTTTATCATTCTGCTTTTTTATTTCTTTTACATCTGTTTTTGTTTGAATACTTACTCCATATTTTTTTGCTTCATCTAAAAAACAATCAATAATAGTTTGTGAGTTATTAGTTGTAGGAAACATTCTATTATCTGCTTCTGCATGCAGTTTTACATTTCTTTGTGCAAACCAGTCAATTGTATCTTGTGGAGCAAATTTTGAAAACACGCTTCTAAGTTCTTTTGAACCACGAGGATAGTTTTTTATTAAGTCGCTAATTTCGAAACATTGATTGGTAACATTACATCTACCCCCGCCTGATACCAACACTTTCGATAGAAGCTTAGTTGTTTTTTCGAGTATGGTTATTTTATAGGAAGGATTGCTTTTTGCCAAATTTATCGCACAAAAAAAACCTGCTGCCCCACCTCCTATTATATACACTTGCTTCATCAATTCTCAAAATTAAACTTTGTTTCGTAAATTAGCACAAAATTAAACCCACATGACATTAGAAGAAAAAATAAACGGAGACATAAAATCTGCAATGCTTGCAAAAGAAGCTGCTAAATTAGAGGCTTTACGCGCAATTAAATCTGCAATACTTTTATTAAAAACCTCAGCAGAAGGACACACAGCTGAAAGCGAGTTAAAATCATTACAAAAAATGGTGAAACAACGTCGTGAAACTGCTGAAGTATACAAATCTCAAAGCAGAGCTGACTTAGCAGAAACAGAGGAGTTTCAAGCAAACATTATAGAAGCATATCTTCCTAAAATGATGAGCGAAGATGAAATTAAAACTGCTTTAACAGCTATTATTGCTGAAAGCGGGGCAAGTTCAGCTGCTGAAATGGGCAAAGTAATGGGTTTAGCAAATAAAGCTTTTGCAGGTAAAGCCGATAACAAAATTGTATCCCAATTAGTAAAAGAATTATTGAGTAAATAAACTATTTCAAACTAAATTTATGAAAGTCGTCTTACTTTAAGGCGACTTTTTTGTTTATATAAAATTGAAAAACAGATAGTTGTGTTTTTTAACAATTTAATTGTATATACATCTAATTTCATAACATATATTTGCTCTCAGAAAACAAACAAATACTAAAATGAAAAAATTACAATTAACAATTAGCGCACTTGCTTTAATGGCAACATCAATGATGGCACAAACAAATTGGGCAGTTGATGCGTCTCACAGTAAATTAGGTTTTAAAGTAACCCACATGATGGTTTCTGAAACTGAAGGTAAATTTAAAATTTATGATGGCAAAGTATCATCTAAAACAGATGGAGACTTTACAGATGCAACTGTTGAATTCTCTGTTGACGTTGCAAGTGTTGATACAGATGACGATAAAAGAGATGGTCACTTAAAAAGTCCTGACTTTTTTGATGCAGAAAAATTTGCAAAAATGACTTTCAAGTCAACATCAATGAAAAAAGGTAAAACTAAAGGTACTTATATATTAATTGGTGACTTAACTATTAAGGGAGTAACTAAAAAAGTAACATTACTAGCTACTACAAACGGAAAGCAAGTAAAAGATCCTTGGGGAAAAACTCGTGTTGGATTCACTATTAAAGGAGCGATTAACAGAAAAGATTTTGGTTTAACTTGGAATGCAGCTTTAGAAGCTGGTGGGGTTGCAGTTAGCGAAATGGTTACTATTGAAAGCACGATAGAGTTAATGAAATAATAATTTTCTTGTTGTTTACAAAAGTCTGCACCCACAAGTGCAGACTTTTTTATTTAACGTGGTTTTTGTTCTGCCATTAATCGTACTTTTGCTTACATGCAATTGGCGGATATTATAAGCGGTTTTGGAGTTACATTTATTTTAGCTGCTTTTTTTCTTTCAACGTTTAAGTTAATTAAAATAGATTCTTTTTTATACTTCATACTAAATATAATTGGCGCTGGCTTGGCTTGCTATGGGAGTATTTTAATTAAATCGTTACCGTTTACTTTATTAGAAGGTATTTGGGCATTGGTTGCATTTATTGGACTTATTAAATTACTCATTAAAACAAAACATACAACGTGAATACTTCTTTTATATCTTGGTTTCTCTTAATTCTCTTGTCTCTTATTTGGGGAAGCTCTTTCATTTTAATGAAACGAGGAATGGAAGTTTTTAGTAGCGAGCAAGTAGCAGCTTTGCGTATAGTGATTGCATTTTTATTCTTGCTTCCATTAATGATAAAACATTATAAAGTAAATCTAAAAAAATACTGGTTCGGTATTTTAATGATGGGCACTTTTGGCAATTTAATTCCTGCCTTTTTATTTACACGTGCCGAAACAGGTATTAGCAGCGCTCTTGCAGGTATGCTAAACGCATTGACTCCAGTTTTTGCTATAATAGTTGGAAAACTATTATTCAAAACAAAAACATCTCTTAATCAAATTATTGGTGTTGTTGTTGGATTTGGCGGGGCAATCTTATTGGTAAGTTTTGATGAAGGCAGTAAGAGTGGAACAAATAATTTATCCTATGCATTAATGGTTGCTGCAGCAACACTATGTTATGCAATAAGCGTAAATAGTATTAAAAAATATTTAAACGATTTAAATTCGATTACCGCTACAACTTGGTCCTTTACGTTTATAGGCTTATTTACTATTATTTCTCCTTTTCTATTCGATTTATTTTTACCTACAGAAAAACAAACCAATTTATGGCCAGACTTCTTTTACCGATTGCAAACTATTCCTAATGCATGGAAAAGTTTAGGCTATGTAAGTATATTAGCTATAGTAGGTTCGGCAATATCTGTGATTCTATTTAATGTCTTGATAAAAAAATCAAATGCAATCTTTGCGTCTTCATGTACATACTTAATCCCAGTAGTAGCTATGATGTGGGGCGTATTTGATAATGAAAAAATAGTGTGGCCACAATATTTATCAATCCTTGTTATTCTTGCGGGTATTTGGTTGATTAATAAAAAGTATACGGAAAAGGTTATTAAATAAAAAAGCTGAATGCGTTAACATTCAGCCTTAAATAATAACATATAATACTATTTTAACTTTGTTCCATCAAATAAAAACACCGAATAAATTCCTTCACTATCCCTTACTTTGTCGTAAGGATATTTTTCATCACCCATGATAGGTGAATAATTTTGAACATAAACTTCACTATATTTCCCGTATCCTTCGTAATCCATTTTTAAAACACCACCGCTAAATCTATAAGTACCATCTTTATCTTTAAAAGCAAAATAAAAAACATGATTTCCCATTTTGTAAGTTGGCAAGTTGGTAGATGCGTCCACTAAACTTCTAAAATCTCCCTGTCCATCAGCAACATCAAAAGTCAAATTAAAAATTTGAGTTGTTTTATATTTTTGTTTTAACATCTCAATAATCTTAGTATTAGAGTAAGCTGTATAACCTGGATTTCCTGATTTCTTAAAACAACTTGGTAAGGGTAATGTTTTTGCAAATTCTGCTGCTTCTGCATTTGCTTTTAATAATCCATTTGCTTTTGCGTTAGCGCCTTCATCCTCACAAGCTTGCCACCATTGTTTTTGCGTTGCTTCGGTACTTGCTGTATAATCAATTACTAATTCGCCTGCAGCAGAAACGTTTACACTACTCATCATGGCATTATACTCTGCATCAAGCACCACTTTTAAATCGTTTTTGTTTCCTAAAGGCATATCATATTGACTTGCTAATATCCACCAAAAACTTGAACCCATTGGATAAACAGTTGTAGCTGTGCCTTGCGCAGGGGTAATATCGAAATTAATTACATTACTTTCAATGTCGTTTTGAGTTAAACATAACTGAGCTCTTAACTGACTTGCCTTGGCGTATTCTCCATCACTATTTTTTATAAATACTTCAAAGCTTAATATCCTGACAATGCTCTTATCTACTTTATAATAATCTTGCAAGCTTTTTTCTAATGGCTCGCAATAATCTTTTAGTGGTTTTTCTAATACCAATTGGCCATAAATAGCTGAACTTGCTTTAAACTCAGTTTGAGTAGAGGGGCTTGTTGCAAATGGTTTTGAAGCGAAACTAATTTTGTTTGTACTAGGCTCTTGTGCGAAGGTATATAGTGAAGCACTTATAATTACAACGGCGGTAAAGAATTTTTTTGAAAATGAGTTCATAAGCTTTGTTTTAATAAAGATAGTTTATTGAAATTGAATTTCATAAAAAAAGGCAGCTGATTTTAATCAACTGCCTCCCAAATAAACGCTCCGAACCACCGGAACAACAAACTAAGAGTTCACTAAAAGTTTAAATCCTTTTCCGTGAATATTAATGATTTCAACCTTTTGGTCATCCTTTAAATACTTACGAAGCTTAGCAATGTATACATCCATGCTTCTTCCATTAAAGTAATTATCATCATGCCAGATTGTTTTTAATGCAAAGTTGCGATCTAACACGTCGTTTTTGTGAACGCATAACAAACGCAACAAACCTGATTCCTTAGTAGTAAGTTTTTGTTGTTGACCATTGTGCTCCAACAATTGTTTCTCGCTATTAAATGTATAAGCTCCTAACGTAAAATTAGTTTGCTCATTGCTTATAGACATTTGTTTGTTAGTACGACGCAATACAGCTTGTATACGAACCAATAATTCTTCCATACTAAAAGGCTTGGTAATATAGTCGTCGCCGCCAGCATTAAATCCTTCGATGGTATCCTCCTTCATTGATTTTGCAGTAAGGAAAATAATAGGGACATTTTTGTTGTTCATTCTTATTTCCTTAGCTAATGTAATTCCGTCCTTTACAGGCATCATCACATCCAATAAAATCAAATCATAATCTTGCTTACAAAACAGGTCGTAACCCTCTTTTCCATCTTTACCTAATTTTGTTTCATATCCTTTTGCTTCCAGATACTCTTGCAATAAGATTCCCAAATTTGGGTCATCTTCAACTAATAGTATTTTCAATTTTTCTGTGCTCATACTGTTTTATTTATGTTAGTTAGTTTCCTCTGCTTTATACGGAAGTAAAACTTTGAAGTTACTTCCCTTATTTAATTCACTCTCCACAATAATCTCGCCACCATGTTTATTTACTATCGCTTGCACATAACTCAAACCTAAACCAAAGCCTTTTATGTTATGTACGTTACCCGTTGGTATTCGGTAAAACTTCTCAAATACCTTTTTTAAATTATCCTTACTAATTCCTACACCACTATCCTGCACAGAAAACATGATCCCGTTATTTCTATTTTCGGTTGTAATAACAATCTCAGGTACTTCTTTCGAGTACTTAATGGCATTATCCATTAAATTAAACACAATATTAGTAATATGTACCTTATCGGCAAGAATTTTGGTATTAGTGGCAAAAAACTTGGGTATAATGGTTCCTCCTCTTTGTTCAACTTGCAATTGTATGTTCTGAATTGCTTGTTGAATGATGTCATGAATATCTATTTCTGTCAGCTTTAGTTTAAAATCACCCTTATCTAAAATAGATGTTTGTAATATACTTTCAACTAAAACACTTAAACGTTTGTTTTCCTCTCTAATCATTTTTACAAAGCGTTCCACTTTTTCAGGAGTTTTATTTACAGAATGATCGTTAAGCATTTCACTTGCGAGGGAAATAGTGGAGATAGGTGTTTTAAACTCATGAGTCATATTACTAATAAAATCATTCTTAATAACTGAGAGTTTCTTTTGTTTTTTAATTGTAGAAATAGTGTAGTAAAACGAAACGGAAAGTATAACAATGATTAAACCCGAAACAAGTAACATACCCCATAAGGTCTGATATAAGTAGCGTTTGTGTTTTGGAAAATAAACCGATAAAAAAGTGGGTTTAATAAATGCATTGTTTGGCGCTAAATTTACTTTAAAGTAACAGCCTGTTGTATCACACTCATGCACAGCCTTTGTGAAATCGCCAACTGCACTGTTTTGGTCAATAGTAATTCGATAAATGTAATTGGAAGTTATTCCGTGCTCATTCAACTCTTGTCGCAATAATGAATCAAGCAAAACAGTATCAATATGAGGTTTATAATTTTTATAAATATTAATACTAACCAGCTCTTCAAATAAGTCGTTAACCATTTCGGTTTTTTGCTGCATTAATTCCAGCTTAATTTTTTCTGTATTATCTGGCGTGCTTATCTCTTTGCCTAATGGACCCAAAAATCCATTTGCTTGCAAGGTGTCACCTTCATACTTATTAATAGTTGTTGTTGTAACACCGTTAGAGTCGGTGCTCATCTCTTCTAAAATTTTTATATTTACCTTATCCTGTTCGTATGGAAACGCATTGTTTCCAATCATCGAATCGGCACCCATTATTTTTTTAATTGAATAATCAGCAGGATAGGTACGTATTCCTTGCTTTCTAAATTTGATTTTCTTTTTGAGTTTTGCAGCAGCGGAGGTTTTTTCTAATTTTTCTACCACATTATTTAAAGCATCATTAGTTGAATTTCTAAACTCGTCTTCACGCAATTCAACAGCATTACTAATCCAAAATAACTGAACAGCAATAAGCGCCAATATCGAAACACTTGCTAAAATTGTAACCGCACTAACGTTTTGCTTAAACATATAGCGCAAATTTAATCATTAAGCCTTGAATTACAGGCAATTATGAAATTTTAACATTTCAATAATGATTTAAGTTTGATTTATAATGATTAATCATATATATTTGTTTAGGTTTTAGTTAGTGTTTCATAGGTTGTAAATCGCAAGATTTACGAAAAATCCCTCGAGTAGTCGGGGGATTTTTTTTTGAAGGATACTTAACTACCTTTGTAACAATGAAGGAAATTATTAAACTAACCAATATTGCAAGGCAGTACACCATTGGTACTGAAGAAATTCATGCGCTTAAATCCGTTAGTTTATCAATTCATAAAAATGAGTATGTAGCTTTAATGGGTCCATCAGGTTCAGGTAAATCTACACTTATGAATATTTTAGGTTGCCTTGATACACCAAGTACTGGCGAATATATTTTAAATGATATTTCAGTTGCACGCATGCTAGATAACGATTTAGCAGAAGTAAGAAATAAGGAAATTGGTTTTGTTTTTCAAACATTTAATTTGTTACCCCGCTCTACTGCATTGGAAAATGTTGCACTTCCATTAGTATACTCTGGTATTTCAAAAGCAGATAGAGAAAAACGTGCAAAGGAAGTGTTGGATCAAGTTGGTTTAACAAATCGTATGATGCATAAACCAAACGAGCTTTCGGGTGGACAACGTCAGCGTGTTGCTATTGCACGTGCACTAGTTAACAAACCTGCAATAATTTTAGCGGATGAGCCAACAGGAAATTTAGATTCAAAAACCTCTGTTGAAATTATGGGTTTGTTTGAAGAGATTCATAAAAATGGTAACACCATAATTTTAGTAACGCATGAAGAAGATATTGCTCGTCATGCGCATCGTATCGTTCGTTTAAAGGATGGGTTAGTAGAAACAGATGAAGTTAATGATTCAATTAGTTTTGTAGCATCGCGCGTTTAATATGGGAAAATTAATATTAGTGCCTACGCCAATTGGGAACCTTGAAGATATTACATTAAGAGCGATTCGCATATTAAAAGAGGCTGATTTAATTTTAGCAGAAGACACGCGCACCACATCACATTTATTAAAACATTTAGAAGTACATAAACCGCTTCGTTCTTATCATCAACACAACGAGCATAAGGTTGTAGAAGATTTAATTTCTACTATTAATCAAAACACAACAACTATTTTAGTTAGTGATGCAGGTACTCCAGCTATTTCCGACCCAGGTTTTTTATTGGTGCGCGAATGTATTAAAGCAGGAATTATAATTGAAACATTACCGGGTCCGACAGCATTTGTGCCTGCTTTGGTTAACTCAGGTTTTCCTTGCAATGAATTTACTTTTATAGGTTTTCTTCCACAAAAAAAAGGAAGGCAAACTAAATGGAAACAATTAACAGAAGAAACGCGTACTTTTATTTTATACGAATCACCCTATCGTTTAGTAAAATTATTAGAAGAAATAAAAGAACATTTAGGTGATACTCGAAACGTTTGTGTATCACGCGAGTTAAGTAAGATGTTTGAAGAAAATAAACGAGGTTCAGTTACAGAAGTATTAAATCACTTTAAACAAAAAACAGTTAAAGGTGAAATAGTTGTAGTTGTTGAAGGCAAACACGATAACAAAAAAGCTGATGCCGAAGAAGAAGATTAAAACAAAAAATCATAATGTTGGTGCGCCTCCTGGAGAACTGTATTATTCAGGTTCAGAGAGTAGCAATGACGTTAAAATTTCCTTAATTCAATTTAACGAAGAAATTTTTTCTGAACAAACTTTTTATGATGTTGCCACATTGCTTAAAGAAGTAAAGCCTGGATTAATAAAATGGATTAATCTGGATGGTATTCATCGCTTAGAAGTTATTGAGGCAATTGGTAAAGCATACGGCATACATCCATTAACTCAAGAAGATATTGTACATGTTGACTCTCGGCCTAAGTTTGAAGAATACTCGAGATACGTTGTTTCTATTTTACAGATGCTATACTATGACACAAGTGTTCGTTACGAGCATTTAAGTGTGGTGCTGTTAGAAGATACAGTTATTTCTTTTCAAGAGCCTAACGGTGGTGATGCGTTTGATGTAATACGAAACAGATTGCGCGAATGCAAAGGACGAGTAAGAAAAATGGGCGCCGATTATTTAGCTTATGCTTTAATTGATGCAGTTGTTGATCATTACTTTTTTGTGGTAGAAAAACTAGGGGAAAAAATTGAGTTATTAGATGAGGAGATTTTAAATAATACAGGGACTGACGTAATGCTTCGTATTCACGAATTAAAAAGAGAAGTATTACTTACCCGACGATTAATATGGCCTGCACGAGAAATGATTTTAAACATGATGCGCAGCGACACCACTTTAATTAACGAAACCAATAGCATTTATTTAAGAGATGTTCATGACCACATTAACAGAGTTACTGAAACAGTAGATCAATACAGAGAAACACTTACAAATATTATGGAGGTTCATTTAGCAAACAATGCCAATAAAATGAACGAAGTAATGAAAGCGTTAACGGTAATTTCTGCAATATTTATTCCTGTTACATTTATTGCAGGAGTTTATGGTATGAATTTTAAATTTATGCCTGAAATTGATTCTCCTTATGGTTATTGGATAACAATTGGCTTTATGCTTGCAGTAATGCTTGCAATGGGAATTTACTTTAAACGAAAAAAATGGTGGTAATCTAATTAGATTAATTCATCCAAAACTTACCATTCAATTGCTGCTCTGCTTTGAGCATGTGCATGAAAAGTTTAAGTTTCGCAATTAAAAAATCTTCTTTTTGCTTTAATTCAGGGAAAGAAATTAATTCCAATTTTTCTTCGCTAGTTAAATTTAATAAAACAGCTACATTGTAAACCGAAACATTGGTAAAGGTTTCAACTGGAATTTCTTTTTGTTTAGCTAATTTGATATACTTTTTAAGTGAGCGGAACATTTTGTAACGTGTAGAAGTCATATCATCTTCATATTCCTCAATACTTGCTGCTCCGTATAATTTAGGCTTTAAAACCTTGGTGTATTGTATAATTTTAAACGGGGCAACTCCTGTAACTTCTATATCTAATTCCCCATTTTCATGAGTTTTAATAATTCTTTTTATGGCAACCTCAACTCCGTATAAAGACAATTGATTGTTCTCAATATATGGAATACCAAAATTGGCTGAGTTTTTTAAGCAATCAACAACCAATTCCTTGTATCTGTCTTCAAATATGTGCAATACCTTTGTTTCACCCGGTAAAATCACCGTGTTTAGTGGAAACATTGGTAGTGTTAATATATTCGGTTCCATTTTTATTTTTTTTCTTTCGTCCATCACAAAAATTAAACCAAAGATTTTGGACTTTGGTCTTTTCTTATCTTTAACTCGACAAATGTAAACCTATTTTTATCTAAAATGCAAGCGTTTTTTACATCACCGGTCTTTTTTAGGTTTAAAAGTTCAATTTTGGACGATTTTTTCTACCTTTCCTACTTATGAACTATCAAACTAAACAAGGCTTACAACTATATTACGAGCTGCACGGTAAAAAGGATGCAGAAAAAACCATTATTTTTTTAAACGGCCTTTCTCAATCAACCATTTCGTGGCTTTTAACAATTCCTTATTTCACAAAAGATTACCAAGTAATATTGGTTGACCAACTACTACAGGGGCAATCGGATAAAAACACCGAATGGCAAACCTTTGACCAACATGCAACAGATATTAAAAGTTTATTAGATTATCTTGGAATAAAAAAGCCAATTGTTGCAGGCCTTTCTTACGGAAGTATGATTGCGCAGCATTATGCTGTATTATTTCCTGATGCTTTGGAGAAATTAGTTTTAATGGCAACGCTTGCGCACAAAACACCTTATTTTGATGCAATTGGTCATGCTTGGTGGCGCGCATTGGAAGCAGGTGGATATCCGTTAATGTTTGATGTAATGTTACCAACTGTATTAAGCGAAAACTATTTTAAAAATCCGCTTATTCCAATTAATGCTATGAAAGATGCTCGTTTGCAATCGGGATTAGATGCAACAGCTTTAATAAAATTAATGAAGGCAACCGAGGCAAGAGAAGATTTTCGTCCGCAATTAAAGCATATTAAAGTTCCAACATTAATTATACAAGGCGAAAAAGACTTATTGTTGCCACCTCATTTTGCAGAGGAGATTCACAAAAACATTCCGCAATCGCAATTAGAAATTATTCCTTTTGTTGGGCACACTTTAAATTTAGAAGCTGTTCCACAAATTACTAAACTGATGTTGGATTTTATTAAATGATTGATTCGCCAAATATATTTTCTCCTTTCCCTAATCTCATTGCCGCGCAAAGTAAACGCACTGGCGGTGTAAGCAAAGGTGATTTTAATTCACTTAACTTAGGTTTAAATACAGAAGATTTAGAAAAACACGTTGAGCAAAACCGAAAATTGTTTTTTGAGTCACTTGGTATTGATGAATCCAATCTCGCCTCTTCTTATCAAGTACATGGCAATGAAATTTTAATTGCTCATGAGTCACAACGCGCTACAGGTTACGATGCCATTATAACAAACAAAGTAAATTTATTTGTTGCAGTAACAATAGCCGATTGCACTCCTGTTTTAATTTACGACAAACACACACATACAGTAGCTGCTATACATGCAGGCTGGAGAGGAACAGCATCAAAAATTGTTGAACGCACATTAAACGAAATGCAAAATAATTTCGGAACAAAAGCAACAGATTGTTTTGCATACATAGGCACTTGCATTTCTAAAAGTGCTTTTGAAGTAGGAAACGATGTTGCCGAACAATTTGACAATGCTTTTGTTCAGTTTAATGAAACAAAGCAAAAACACTATGTTGATTTAAAAGCCGCTAATTTACAGCAATTACAAAGCTTCGGAATTCCCATCTCGCAAATAGAAATTGCAGAAACCTGCACTGTCCTGAATAATGACAGCTATTTCTCCTACAGAAAGGAAAATGGAAAAACAGGCAGAATGCTTGCCGTAATTGGAAGAAAAGATTAAGTTATTTATATCTTTGCAATAGAAATTAAAAGAATGATAGCAATTAAAAACACCATCGTATCTGACGATGTATTAGATAAAAAATTTGTTTGCGACCTTAATGCTTGCAAAGGCGAATGTTGTGTTGCAGGTGAATCGGGCGCCCCGCTTGATGTGGATGAATTGCCCCGCTTAACCGAAGTACTTGATAAAGTAAAACCATATCTAAACGCTAAAGGATTAAAAGCAATTAAAAAGCACGGTCCGTATGTGTTAGACAGTGATGGTGATTACACTACAACATTAGTTGGAGAAGAACAAGAGTGTGCTTTCGTTATTTTTGATGAAAACAAAATTGCAAAATGCGCTATTGAACAAGCTTACAATGATGGAGTAATTGATTGGAAAAAACCAATCTCTTGTCATTTATACCCTGTGCGTATAACAAAACATAAAAATTACGATGCAGTAAACTATCACAGCTGGAGCGTGTGTAAGCCAGCTTGCGAATGCGGAGCGAAATTAGATGTGCCCGTTTACAAATTTTTGAAAGACCCATTAATTAGAGCTTACGGAAAAGAGTGGTTTAAAGAGTTGGATCAAGTTGCAAAAGAAAGAATAAAGGCCTTGAAGAAAAAATGAGAGCCCTCGTTACAAAATCTACCGGAAGTTGGTATTTGCTTAGGACAGAAGCAGGCGAATACATTGAAGCACGACTAGCAGGTAAAATACGCTTAGAAGGAAGAAAATCTACCAACCCTGTTGTAGTTGGCGATTGGGTTGAGTATAAGATGGAAAGCGAAGATGGAAATGCAGTAATACAAACCATCGAAAAAAGAAAAAATTACATCATCCGTCGCTCTTTAAATTTATCTAAACAAACACATATTTTAGCTGCTAATATTGACCAAGCTGTTTTAGTAGCAACCTTGTTTATGCCGCGCACATCAACAGGTTTCATCGATCGATTTGTAGTTACTTGTGAAGCATATAACATTCCTGTTACCATTGTGTTTAATAAAAAAGATTTACTGAATGATGAGTTAATAGAAATACAACAAGCCATGATGGATATTTATACCAACATTGGTTACAACTGTATCAGCGTTTCTGCATTAAGTAACGAAGATGTAGATTTAGTAAAAAATATATTAAAAGATAAAACTACATTAGTTGCAGGCCATTCGGGTGTTGGGAAATCAACACTCATCAACGCTTTGCAACCACAATACAATTTAAAAACCGGAATTATTTCCGCAGCACACTCAAAAGGAAAACACACTACAACGTTTACCGAATTACTTGAATTAGATTTTGGTGGTTTTGTTATTGATAGCCCAGGAATAAAAGAATTAGGTTTAGTAGAAATGAAACGCGAAGAAGTAGGCCACTACTTTCCTGAGATACGCGAACACATGAACGATTGTAA
>Ga0066405_1000065_pt1 | contig 14861 bp, 14 predicted proteins | sample LakWasMeta7_HOW4_2_FD_59492 | JGI IMG/M metagenome (GOLD analysis project Ga0066405, IMG submission 59492) | Freshwater sediment methanotrophic microbial communities from Lake Washington under simulated oxygen tension - Sediment Metagenome 7_HOW4 | ecosystem: Environmental > Aquatic > Freshwater...
TTCGTTCATCAAATTGATGGTTGAGCTGAATAAAGAAAGCTGAACCGGTGTATTCCTGATTCAGTTCTTCCAGCGTAACCGTTTTTTCGCCACTATCCGTCTCTGGAAGAATCAGCGTGCACAACTGATCTTCTTTTCGGACCAGGATGCAGGTTTTTTCATTCTTCAATAATAAAACAACGGGTAACACCAGATTGGAAATTTGATCCAGCGGCCGCCTGACCAGTCGGGTCGCAAGGCTTGCGCGTTCGGCAGCCCTGATGAACAAGGCCGGGGTCAATTTATTATCAACCAAAGGCAGGCCGGCAGTAAGCGCTTCGGGCGAATGGGGTGTATGCAGCAACTTGCAGACAGATAATAATGCCAGCAGCAGCGCATCATCAGTCTGTGAAGGTATCTGGACAGTTAAAGCAGGGGCAATTGGTGTGGCCGGTTGTCGCGCTGTATACATGATATTTGATTAGCCAAAGAGTCAGGGGCTTGTTGCAGATTCCTCATAACCCACTAGAATAGCACAATACAATTCTTAAGGAGAACTCCGTGCCCTATGTGAGTCGTGATGAAAATAAAACCATTGTAGAGCTTCATAATTCGCCGCCAGGACCCGATTCGCAGTGGCTGGAAATCAATAACCCCGAGGTGCTGGATTTTCTGGCAAAAATTAAAACCCCCCAGCAAGCCAGATCCACGCTGTCTGCAACCGATATAGAAATGGTGAGGGTCATTGAGGATGTGATTGATCTGTTGGTTGCCAAGCAACTCTGTCTGTTTACCGATCTACCGGAAGTTGTACAGGCAAAACTCGGTGCCAGAAAGCAGATACGTAAGGGTATGCAAACATTGGATAATTTGATTGGTGATGATGAGAATATTTTTTAGATCACTTTTCAGCTCTAACTTAACGGAATTGAGTGCGCTGGAAAATGAGTAAAAAGACTAAAACGGCCTTTATATGCGATCAGTGCGGGACGGATTATCCGCGTTGGGGCGGACAGTGCACCAGTTGCGGATCTTGGAATACCATCAAGGAAGTCCGCTTAGGCACCTCTGCGATAGAGCGTCATAGCCGTAAGAACGGTTATGCGGGTAGCCGATCCGAAGTTAAATTATTATCCGATGTCAATCTTGCCCAGGCCGAGAGACTGTCTACGGGCATGTCGGAATTTGATCGCGTTCTGGGCGGCGGCATAGTCACCGGCAGTGTCGTATTGATTGGCGGTGCGCCCGGTGCCGGGAAAAGCACGATTTTATTGCAGGCCATTGCCAATATTGCCGCGCAGGGCATCAAGGTGCTTTATGTTTCCGGTGAAGAATCGTTGCAACAGATAGCGGAGAGGGCGCATCGGCTCAAACTGCCTGCCGATAAGATCATGATGCTGGCGGAAACTTCCGTACAAAGCATTTGTGATGTTCTGGATGACATCCAGCCGCAAGTTCTGATTATTGACTCGATTCAGGTTATGCATACCCAGGAAGCGGATTCAGCGCCCGGATCGGTGTCCCAGGTCAGGGAGTCAGCCAGTTATCTGACCCAATACGCCAAAAGGCATCATGTGTCCATTTTTATGGTGGGCCATGTGACCAAGGATCAGTCACTGGCAGGTCCCATGACCTTGAGTCATATTGTCGATACCCAAGTGATTCTGGCCTCGACCGATGATGCCCGGTTTCGGGTATTGAGGGCGGACAAAAACAGGTTTGGCAGTGTCGGTGAATTGGGCTTTTTTGCCATGGACAGTTCAGGTTTGAAAGAAGTCAGAAATCCTTCCGCCATGTTTTTGAACCGTGCAGAAAAGCCTTCCTCAGGCAGCGTGGTGACAGTTCTATGGGAAGGCACCCGGCCGCTGCTCGTTGAAATTCAGGCGCTGGTAACCGATTGCCAGTACGGCAATCCCAGGCGGCTTGCGGTCGGCTTTGATCAGAATCGACTGGCCATGCTGCTTGCGGTCTTATCTCGTCACGGGGGCATTTTTACCGCCAGCGATGAAATTTATGCCAATGTGGTCGGCGGCATTAAGGTGACAGAAACCAGTTCGGATCTGGCCATCGTGGTAGGGATAGTGTCTAGTCTTAAGGATAAGGTGATTCCGCATGATGTTTTCTTTTTTGGCGAGATGGGTCTCAATGGCGAGATCAGACCCGTGGCCAACGGCTACGCGCGGCTTAATGATGCGGCAAAACACGGTTTTAAAAAAGCCGTTATTCCCAAGGCCAATGCGCCCAAAAAATCCATCGAGGGTCTGGAGATCCACGCGGTCAGCACGCTTTCGGAAGCGTTGGCGGTGCTTTCGGACATATGAAGTGCAGTTGTGCGGGGCTTATTCGGCCAGAGCTAGCAAATCCCTTTCCAACAGAGCGGTGTCGCCTAGATTAAGCTTAACCATACGGCGCAGTTCACTCATGCTCTCGCTGTCAATGTGTTCACATTTAAAACCGACATGATTGCCGACCACATGAGAAACGCTGAGCGCCATTGTGATCGGCACTTGATCGGGCATATGGAGGCTCAGCAGATAGATTTTTTCCAGGTCTTCTGACCAGGGGGATTCAAATTGCAGTAGACAGCCGTTCAGGGATAGATCGGTTATTTTACAGGGCCAGGTTTTTTCCGAGCAGCATAAGCAGGCGTCGGCTTGGTAGAAAAAACGATGATATTGATCTTTGCCGTTGTTTTCTGGCTTGGGCATGGCGCTAATTCAGATAAAATTGCATGCTAGTGCTGTCGATAACGATTACATCGTTATGATTTAGCTTAAGAGAGTTATTATTCAAAGGCTGATTGTTGATGGTGATAGTGCCATTATTTTCCAATGCGGAAATAAAATAACCGTCTTTTCTTCTGGCTATGGCTACAACGGCGCTGCCGCTTCGGCCTAGCCGGGTCATGGCCGTTTTTAAAGGGAGGATTTTGCCGATGTTTTTACCGTCAAGCGCCTGCAGACTGCCTACGGGTATAGGTGAGTCATTGCCGATTTCCTGATTGAGGGCGATGACATCCTTTTCAAGCAGGCTTTCAATCGGAGCCTGCTGCTCAATCGACTCGGTGGTGTTGAAGACCAAATCATGTTTGCCTATGGAAATCGTATCGTTGTTATGTATGGTGCATTCCTTGACTTTCTGGCCATTGACGATGACAGGGAAGTCATCATTCAACTGTCTGATAGTGCAGGCGTCATCACGAATAATCAAGGCTGCATGAGCCGGCGCTACGGCCAGGCTGTCTATAGTTAAATCGTTTGTTTCATCACGTCCAATATGCACAACGCCGTTTTCAAACAGGTTTGATTGGATTACTTTATCTTTAAAAAAAACAGTGAGTTTTGCCATGACGCTCATGAGTTAATTCTTAAACTGCTTTTAAGTATAGGCTGTATTTTTTGAGTTATTCAAGAATACCCAATTATTTTTAAGCGTATTCTTCAAAGCACGGGCTCAAAATTTATTATCTCGGTAAGAATTTAACCAGTTTAACGGCATTGTCAGTACGTTTTATTATCTCCAGGGGATAGCCGTGCAGTTTGGTACTGGTTCCAGGTTCCGGGATAGTTTCCATAAATTCAATGATAAGGCCGTTCAATGTTTTTGGGCCTTCTGTGGGTAAAGACCATTGCATGATGCGGTTTAATTCCCTGACGGTAATGTTGGCGTCCACGAGATAACTGCCGTCGCTTTGTTCTCTAACGGTAACGTCGTCCGTGATCAGTTCCCCTACGATTTCTTGCAACAAATCGTCCAGTGTCACCATGCCCTGTACATCCCCGTATTCGTCTACCACCAAACCGAGGCGTATTTTTTCGCTCTTAAAGTTATGCATTTGCTTATGCACAGGCGTGTTTTCCGGAATGAACGTGGGCTTGCTCAGGTGGTTGATGATCGTTTGCTTGTCAAAAGTCTCCAGGTTGATCAGCGCCAGTATGTTGCGGAGGTGCAAAAAGCCAACGACCCGGTCTATGCTTTTTTTGTAGACGGGTAGTCGGGTATGCGGGCTGGTTTTAATCTGGGTGATAATGTCTTCAATGGGTAATTCCAGATCAATACCGATGATTTCGTTACGTGGAGTCATAACGTCTTCAACCGTTGCGGTCTCAAGATCGAGTATGCCCAGCAGCATTTTCTGGTAGCGGGTGGGCATGAAGCTTTCTGCTTCAGAAACAATGCTTTTGAACTCCTCTTTGCTGAGCATATCGTGGCTGTGTTTCTTGACGTCGATACCGACTATGCGCAGCAACAGGCCGGTAATCAGGTTGACGCTCCAGACGACGGGAAAGAAGATTTTTAGTAAAGGCGTGTAGATCCATGCGGAAGGGAAAGCGAGTATTTCGGGCTTAACGGCGGACAGCGTTTTGGGGGTTACTTCTGAAAAAATAAGCAGGGCAATGGTTAAAATGCCGGCTGCGATACCGATACTGGCCTCGTTGTCGCCATAAAGTCGAATGGCAATTAAAGTGGCTAATGACGAAGCGATCACATTCACAAAATTATTGCCGAGCAAGATCAGGCTGATCAGTTGGTCTGGGCGTTGCAGTAATCTATGTGCCTTTAGGGCACCGGAATGCTTGAGTTTGACTAGATGTCTTAAACGATAACGGTTCAGTGTCATTAAAGCGGTTTCGGAACCGGAAAAGAACGCAGAAAGGATCAGCATCAGTACAAGTATGCCAAATAGCATACTAAGGGGTATGTCGTTCAAAGAAAATTTACTCTAACGTAGTTGAAACGCATGTAGTGTCTACGATGAGAATTTTTTGTCAAGTCTGGATGCATGAGGAAGGCGGACTTTCTTTTGCAAAGGGCATTAAAAAGGTCATAGAACAATCTGAAATAAATGGTATTTTGAAAGAGGCCTAGTTTGGCGGACTAGCTAAATAAGCAAGTTGGATTATATTTAAGGCTTGTGTAGGGGGAGGATGATTTTCGGGTTATCTTAACCGCCGATTAATAAAAGTGATGAGTATAAGGATTATGGCGTTACCGCGTGTTTTGTTGATTGATGATAATAAAGCAAGATCTTACCAGCTTGAGATCGTGCTTAAGTTTATGGAATATCAGGTAGAAATCGCAGTTTCATCAAATCTTGATCTTGTGCACGGTGAGTGGGATCAGTTTTTCAGTATTTTTGTCGGCGACGGCATGGATAAACAGGCTGTTGTTATCAAGGATGTCGTCAATCGAGCCGACAAGGTTCCCGTGGTTTTGGTAACGGATAAATGCGGGACTCTCCAGGTTTCCAGCGCCATTCACAAGATGGTGTTCCAAGTGCTGGAGTGGCCGGTGACCTATACAGGCTTGAAAGCAATCATCGATAAGTTTCCGGTATCTTCTGAAGCCCAAGAAGTCCAAAGAAGCGCGGTGGATCGACGCGTTTATGACCGCCGTTCGCCTTCAATTGATCGCTTGAAAGGACGCAGTCCTGCGATTGCCAAAATTCGGACACTGATTAATCAGGTAGCGGGATCCGAGGCGACAGTATTAATTCTGGGGGAATCGGGCACCGGCAAGGAAGTGGTTGCCAGAGCCTTGCATGAGGCTTCCTTGCGGGTGTCGAAACCGTTTGTGCCGATTAACTGCGGCGCAATTCCGGGAGAGCTGCTGGAAAGCGAATTATTTGGCCATGAAAAAGGGGCGTTTACCGGCGCATTAAACGCGAGGCAGGGGCGTTTTGAGATGGCTGAGGGCGGCACGCTTTTTCTTGACGAAATCGGCGATATGCCGATGCCCATGCAGGTCAAGTTATTGCGAGTATTGCAGGAGCGCTGTTTTGAACGGGTGGGCAGCAATAAAACCATCGCCTGTGATGTGCGCGTCATTGCGGCTACACACCGCTCGCTTGAGCACGAGATCAAGGAACAACGCTTTCGGGAGGATCTGTTTTATCGCTTGAATGTATTCCCCATCGAAATGCCGGCATTAAAGGACAGGCCGGAAGATATTCCCTTGTTAGTCAAAGATATTATCGCCCGGATGGAAGCGTCTAATCGTGGCTCGGTTCGTCTGACAGACGCGGCTTTAGGCGTTTTAATGCAGCATAACTGGCCTGGGAATGTCAGGGAGTTGGCCAATCTTATTGAGCGACTGGCGATTATCTATCCCAGAGGTTTGGTGGATGTAACCGATTTATCTGAAAAATTCCAGCTCTATGAAGTACCAGTCGGCATAAAAATTCATACCGAAGATGTGGCTGCAGAACCCCTGCAATTGAACCCCGTCAGGCATAATAATGCGGCAAGCCTGATCGAATCGGGCGTACCTTTACCCGAAGAGGGTATTGATCTGAAGGAATATATCAATGTTTTGGAAGGTGACTTGATTCGGCAAGCTTTGAATGAATGTAATGGTGTGGTGGCGCATGCAGCCAAACGCTTGAACATGCGCCGCACCACGCTGGTTGAGAAGCTGCGGAAGTACGGTTTAGAACGTTGAGGCTGCAGCGTCAATTTTTTGTCAATACGCGCTAACGCATTGAAAATTAATTAATGGTCTGATTGTTGCTTGGTCATTTTTCGACAGCAATAGCAGCGATCAGTCATGAAACCAGAAAACACGCAGAAAGCCCAAAAAACTGAGCAGCTCACGGATGCCTTCCGTATGTTTAATGAGTTGTCGCAGCATTTATCGGTGTCCTATCAAGGCTTGCAAGAGCAGGTTGCCAAGTTACACCATGAACTGGCGGCGGCCCGCAGCGAGCGTCTTAAAACCTTGGAGGAAAAAGAAGGGCTCGCCAGTCGTTTGGAAAAAATATTATCGGCATTGCCGGCCGGCGTCATTGTGCTGGATGGGGCGGGCTTTATCGTGGACTGCAATGCGGTAGCGCTGGATTTTTTAGGTGAACCGCTGCACGGGCTGAGCTGGTCTGAAGTGGTCGCGCGCAGTTTGACGGCCCTGGTAGACAATCCTCATGAACGGCAATTGAACAATGGCAAGCACGTGAATATGACCTGGCGTCAATTGGAACAGGATGCCGGGCAGATTATTTTATTATCGGACGTCAGCGAAATGCGCAGCTTGCAGGATTTGCTCAATCAGCAAAGGCAGTTGTCGGCGATGGGGGAAATGGTCGCCAGTATGGCGCATCAAGTCAGAACTCCGCTGGCGACCGCCATTTTGTACGCCTCGCAGATGGGTAATCCTGCGCTGGATAAGGAAAAACGCCAGCGTTTTTCTGAAAAAATCCTGGAACGCTTGCACCATTTGGAGCGGCAGGTTAACGATATGTTGATATTTGCCAAAGAGGGTCGTCTGGCGATGGAGTGTTTTTCCTTGGCAAAGCTGTTAAATGACGTCGAAGAGTCTTTGACCGATTATGCCGGTTCTCGCCGGATTAGCTTGCAAGTCAGCAATGATGCAGTCGACGATGACATGCTGGGCAATGAAAATGCCTTGCGAGGTGCGCTGATGAATTTACTGAATAACGCCGTAGATGCAGTGGCAGAGGACGGCGTCATCCAATTAAGGGTATCTCAGCTGGATGAGTGCCGTTTGCGCATCGTCATTCAGGATGATGGCCCGGGCATAGCCGAAGCATTGAGGCAGCGGGTTTTTGAGCCTTTTTTTACCACAAAGACAAGCGGTACCGGCTTGGGTTTGGCGGTGGTTGACAGCGTTGTTAGAGCGCACGGCGGTGACGTGCAGTTGCAGACATTGCCCGGCGCGGGCGCCGTTTTCGTTTTAACCTTGCCCTGCATCAAGCGGCAATTTACGCCTTTGCCCGGAGGTTTTTCCGGCAAAAATCATAATCAGAGAGCAGTGACATGAAACAGTACGACGTGTTAATTGTTGAAGACGATCTGGCGCTGTGCGAGGCACTTTGCGATACGCTGGAACTGGAAGGCTACCGAGTCCTTTCCGCCGGCAATGGCACAGAAGCGCTCGGCAAGCTGGAGCTTGGGCAGTTTAAACTGGTGGTCAGTGATGTGCAGATGCCGGTTATGGACGGCTTTCAGTTGCTGAAAAATATGCAAAACAAGCATTCGGAGACGCCGGTGCTGTTGATGACCGCCTACGGCACCATACCCAAAGCGGTTGAGGCCATGCAGGCCGGAGCCGCAGATTATCTGATCAAGCCTTTCGAGGCGGGAGCGCTGATCGGCAAGGTGGCGGATTATGTAGGCGTCAATTCTGCGCCCGTGAATGAACGGGTCGTACAGGATGAAAGCATGAAAAAACTTTATGCTTTGGCCGCCCGGGTTGCCAAAACCGAGGTTAGCGTTTTATTGCAAGGCGAAAGCGGCACAGGGAAAGAAGTCATCGCGCAATATATTCATCAGAACTCCAGTCATCACGCGGGACCATTTGTTGCGGTCAATTGCGCAGCCATCCCGGAAAACATGCTCGAAGCAATGTTATTCGGCCATGAAAAAGGCGCTTACACCGGCGCCGTGCAGGCCATGCCGGGTAAATTTGAGTTGGCTCAGGGCGGAACCTTGCTGTTGGACGAAATATCGGAAATGGATTTAAGTCTGCAGGCGAAGATACTGCGGGTTTTGCAAGAGAAGGAAGTTGAGCGTTTGGGCAGTCATAAGAAAATTGCCCTGAATGTCAGAATTTTGGCGGCGACTAACCGCAAATTGAAAGAACGGGTACAGCAGGGGCGTTTTCGCGAGGATTTATATTACCGGCTGAATGTTTTTCCGCTGACTATCCCGCCTTTACGGGACAGGCCTGGCGATATTTTGCCGCTGGCTAGGCAGTTCATGCAGAGCCATAGTCCGCAAGGTAAAAAATTACCCGTTTTTGAGCAACCAGCATGCGCAAAAATGCTGGCCTATCATTGGCCCGGGAATGTCAGGGAGCTCGATAACGTAATACAACGGGCTTTGATTTTGCGGTCCGGTGATCGGTTGACGGTCAATGATCTGGTGTTTGAGGATCTTGATGCCGTGACTGACGGCAATGCCGCTTCAGATTCAGTTTGCAGCGAGAAAGCGGCTGATATTAAAGCACAAAATGAGGATGTAGGGGGCTTGGGCGAGGGTGTTCGTTATGCGGAGGAGAGCATTATTTTGCAAACCCTGCAGATGGAAAACGGCAGTCGTAAAACCACGGCGGAAAAGCTCGGCATCAGTCCCAGAACGCTCAGATACAAAATTGCCAGAATGAAAGATGCCGGTCTTACCATCCCCTGCTAATACATGGCATCAATTATGCTTTGTGTTTTGGCATAAGGCAATCGAGAGGAAAAGTCCATGAGTGATATGAATATTAACCAGGTGTTGGCCCAGATGCGGGCAATGTCGCTTGAAGCCGGCAGTCAGGTACAGGAGACGGGCGGCAACAGCGATTTTTCGGCGTTGCTGAAGCAATCGATTGATTCCGTCAACGAAACCCAGCAAGCCGCCGGAAAAATGGCGGAAGCATTTGAGACGGGTTCGGCCGATGTCAGTCTGGCCGAGGTAATGGTGGCTTCGCAGAAAGCCAGTGTGTCCTTCCAGGCCATGCTACAGGTCAGAAATAAATTGGTTGAAGCCTACCAAGATGTCATGAATATGCCGATGTAGTCGGGCACACTGTGAATAGAACATGAGCGAGCAAAACGGGAATAATCTGGTTGACGGCGCTATCCAGCAAGGCTTGGTGGCGCAGAGTAACGCCCATCCGGCCCTCAAGGGGCTGGCCGGGCTGCCGATAGCGCGCCAGCTGGGCTTGATGCTGGGGCTGGCCTTGAGTGTCGCCATCGGCGTTGCCGTTGTCCTGTGGTCGCAGGCGCCTTCCTATGGTTTATTGTTTGCCGAAATCGGCGAAAAGGATGCCGCCGAAATCCTTGAAGTCCTCGACACGCAAGGCGTTCAATACAAAGTCGAAACCAGCTCCGGGGCGATTATGGTGCCTATGGATCAGGTCCAGGAATTAAAGCTTAAACTGGCTGCGCAGGGCTTGCCTAGAACCGCCAGTCTGGGCTATGAGCTGTTGGACAAGGAGCAAGGCTTCGGCACCAGCAAAAGCGTTGAAATGCTGCGTTTCCAGCGGGCGCTGGAAGGTGAAATCGCACGCACCATCATGGCTATTCAAAATGTAAAAACTGCAAGAGTGCTGTTGGCGCTGCCTCAGCAATCGGTATTTGTGCGCGATCGTAAAAAGCCCAGCGCTTCCGTCATGGTGAATCTGTATCAGGGCAGAAGCCTGGATAAAGGTCAGATTGAATCCATTATCCATTTGGTGGCGTCCAGCGTGCCGCAACTCGAAGCCGAGCAGGTGACCGTGGTCGATCAAAGAGGCCAGCTGCTCAATAGCAAGGACTCGTCTGAGACTTACCTGACCTCCAAGCAGTTCGAGTACAAGAAAAATGTCGAAGAGCATTTGATGACGCGAATTGAAAATATCCTGTCGCCGTTGGTGGGCAACGGCATGAGCGCGCAGATTTCAGCCGATGTCGACTTCACCCAGACCGATAGAACGCAAGAAATGTTTAATCCTGATTTGCCGGCCTTAAGAAGCGAACAGGTCTCGGAACAGCAAAATGCCTCGCCGGCCGCTCAAGGCGTGCCGGGCGCCTTGTCGAATCAGCCTACGCCCGCTGGCGTGGCCCCGGAAACCTTGCCCGCACAAAATGCCTCCGCCGCTTCTGCAACCGCCTCGGGTTCCCAAAGCAAAAGTGCAACCAAAAATTACGAACTGGATAAAACCATTACCCGCACGCGCCTGGCGCCCGGCCTGTTGCGCCGTTTGTCAGTGGCCGTGGTGCTTGATGATCGCCATATCACTCAGGCCGATGGTGCTATAAAAACTGAGTCTTACTCACAGGAAGACATCAACCGCTTCAGTGACCTGGTCAAGCAGGCGGTGGGTTTTGACAGCAGCCGCGGCGATCAGGTGACGGTGACCAATGTCGCCTTCAAGATCCCCGAAGAAATGGAGGCCTTGCCGACAATGCCGGTCTGGGAGCAAGGCTGGTTTCTTGATCTGATGAAACAGGTGCTGGCGGCGATTGCGGTTTTGTTCCTGTTGCTGGGAGTGCTGCGACCCGCTATGCGAGGTCTTGTCGGCAGTGATGCCGACGAGAAAAAGGCTGCCGCTTTAGCCAAGGCGCAAGCGCAGGCCGCGGCCATGGGCGGGACGGTCAATTATAACGAAGACGGCGTGCCGGTCGCGGTTCCGGCGGGCGGGCGCAAGTCTCAAGCCTCGCTGCCCACCGATGTCGAGGATCTGTTGCTGCTGGATGCGCCGCAAAGCTATGAAAAGCGTCTGGAATACGTGCAGCGTCTGGTTGATGAAGATCCCAAATTAGTCGCGCAAGTCATTAAGGCATGGGTTAAAAAAGATGGCTAAGGCTGATATAGATTTAAACCGCACTGAACGCGCCTCCTTATTGCTATTGGCACTGGGACAGGAAAGAGCTGCTTCCGTATTAAGGCACATGGGGCCTAAGGAAGTGCAGTTGATAGGCGCCACCATGGCGGGTCTGGGCGATATTACGCCGGAAATGGTCGATGTGGTATTGGAGCAATTCATTACCGCGGTTAAAAACCAGACCGCACTGGGAATCGATTCTGATGATTACATTCGCAATATGCTGACCAATGCCTTGGGCGCCGATAAGGCGGGCAGCATCATTGACCGGATTTTGCTGGGCGGCAAAAGCAAGGGTATCGAACAGTTGAAATGGATGGATACCCGCTCGATTGCGGATTTGATTCGGTTGGAGCATCCGCAGATAGTCTCGATTATCCTGTCATTGCTGGACAGCGATCAGGCGGCCGAAGTCATGATGTTTTTGCCCGAGAACATGCGTCCCGATCTACTGATGCGCATTGCCTCCATGGAAGGCGTTCAGCCGGCGGCCTTGCGTGAGCTCGACGAGATCATGGAAAAGCAGCTAACCGGCGGTGAAAGCATCAAATCCTCGACCGTTGGAGGCATCGATACGGCGGCTAATATTCTAAATATGATGGAAGGCGCGGTCAGTGGCGTAGTGATTGAGGAGATTTCCGATGCCAATCATGAATTGGCGCAAAAAATCATGGACAAAATGTTTGTGTTCGAAGATCTTGCAGCGATGGATGAGCGAGGCATGCAAACTTTGCTGCGCGAAGTTTCTACGGATCAGTTGTTGCTGGCCTTGCGCGGGGTAGGCGAAAATCTTAAAGAAAAAATATTCAGCAATATGTCCCGGCGCGCCGCGGAAATGTTGAGAGATGACCTGGAAGCCTCTCCTCCTGCCAAATTGAGCGAGGTAGAACTGGCGCAAAAGGATATATTGGCCATCGCCAAAAAACTGGCGGATTCAGGCGAGATCATGTTAGGCGGCGGTGATGAGCTCGTATAAAACTCCCGGTTTTTCAGCTTCTGAGTTGGCCGCATTAAGGCTTTGGAATGTCCCGGATGTGAACGGCGCTGATGAAGCTGATGCCCATGCTGTCGTGATTTCGGAGTCAGTCGATTTTGAAGCAGAGCCCACTCCGGTTTTGACGGTTGAAGAGATCGAGGCAGTGCAGAAACAGGCCTACGATGAGGCTTTTGCGCAAGGGGAAAAAGCCGGCTTTCAGCAAGGCTATGAGGACGGGTTAAAAAAAGGTCAGGAAGAAAATCAACGTTTGCTGCACAAACAGGCGGCAGAATTTACCAGTTTGCTGGAAGCCCTGAATGAGCCCTTTAAATTGCTGGATGAGGAAGTCGAAAAAGAACTGATACTGCTGGTCACCGGCATTGCAACGCAAATCATTCGACGGGAAATTAAAATGGATCCGGGGCAGATCATTGCGGCGGTCAGGGAAGCCATCAAGGTCCTGCCGTTATCGTCCCAAAAGATCAGTCTGTATTTGCATCCTGAAGATGCCGATCTAGTGCACTCGGTGCTGTCGCTGGATGAAATGTCGCCAGCCTGGATGGTTGTCGAGGATCCACTGATTACGCGCGGCGGTTGTAAAGTCGATACTGATTTGTCGCATATCGATGCGACCGTAGAGCATCGCTTAGCCGCCGTGATTGCCAACGTGTTTGGCGGCGAGCGCAGAGGTCAGGATAAAAGCCTGTGATTCCTGAAGCAGATCGAGCCAAAATTTGGTTGAATAAATTGAAGCCTTACTCTGCAAGATTGGCGCAGACACCTGAGCTGATTGTTGAAGGCAAGCTTTCCCGTATGGTCGGCTTGACGCTCGAAGCCGTGGGTTGTCGGGCGGCAATCGGTTCCCGCTGTCAGATAGAAACCAAAAACGGCCGGATCATTGAGGCTGAAGTGGTCGGTTTTTCCGGTTCCAAGGTGTATTTGATGCCGACAGGCGAGCCGCACGGCCTGGAGCCGGACTGCCGAGTCATTCCTTTGGGCCGGAATAGTCTGGCGCGCGTCGGCTTCGGTTTATTGGGCCGGGTGCTGGATGGGGGCGGTAAACCGCTGGACGACAAAGGCCCGCTGAAAACCGAGGCGCAAGTTTCTTTGACTGGTGCGCCGATTAATCCTTTGTCGAGAAAGCCGATTCGCGAGTCGCTCGATGTCGGCGTGAGGGCGATCAATTCGATGCTGTGCGTCGGTCGTGGCCAACGGATGGGGCTTTTTGCGGGTACCGGTGTCGGCAAGAGTGTGTTGCTCGGCATGATGACCAAATTCACCACGGCCGATATTGTAGTGGTCGGCTTGATTGGCGAGCGGGGCAGAGAGGTTAATGAATTTGTTCAGAAAATTCTGGGCGAGGAGGGTCTGCGCAGGGCTGTCGTAGTGGCCACTCCGGCCGATTACCCCCCCTTGATGCGGGTGCACGGGGCCTTGCTGGCAACCAGCATCGCCGAATATTTTCGTGATCAGGGGCTGGATGTCTTGTTGTTGATGGATTCCTTGACGCGATTTGCCCAGGCGCATCGTGAAATTGCCTTGGCGATAGATGAGCCCCCGGCGACCAAGGGTTATCCGCCCTCGGTGTTTGCCAAATTGCCGCATCTGGTCGAGCGCGCCGGTAACGGCAACGAAGGCGGCGGCTCCATTACCGCATTTTATACCGTGCTCACCGAAGGCGATGATCATAATGATCCGATTGCCGATGCCGCCCGCGGCGTCCTGGATGGGCATATTGTTTTGTCCAGGAGTCTGGCCGAGTCAGGGCATTTTCCGGCCATAGACATAGAAGCATCCGTCAGTCGGGTTATGCCGGATATTATTGATGCCGATCATTTACAAAAGGCGCGAGAGTTAAGGCGCTTGTACTCACTTTATCAGCAAAATCGTGATCTGATCAGCGTGGGCGCCTATCACCCGGGCTCGGATCCCCGTATAGACTACGCTATCGCCAAAAATGCAGCGATTCTGGATTTTTTGCAACAGGATATGAATGAGGCGGTTGATATCAGTCGCAGCCTCAATGAGCTAGAGCTTTTGCTGGGCAACTCTTAAAAAGTGAACTGAATCATGAAAAAATCACAGCGTATGCAAATGATTGTCGAGATCAAAGCAACTCAGGAAAAAAAAGCCCTGGAAGCTTTGGGTGCAGCACAGAGGAAGATGCTGGCTATGCAGGCGCAGTTGGACAATTTAATCGTTTACCGGCAGGACTATCGGGATCAATTCAGTCGATTGGGCAGTACGGGGGCCAAGGTTGGCCAGTTGCTGGAATTTAGAGCGTTTATCGATAAGCTTGATCAGGCTATATCGGGCCAGCAGCAAACGTTGCAGATTTTTGAAAGAGAACTGGCTGAGAAAAGAAAAACATGGGAGGACCTGCATCAGCGGGGCAATGGCTTGCAAAAACTACGTGATTCCTTGCTGAAGTCCGAAATACAGCAAGCGGCCAAGGTGGAGCAGGGCGAGCAGGATGAGCGCGCAGCAAGATTCGGTGGCAATGGTTTGAACGGCATGATAAATGCTGATTCGTAATCAGTTTAAATCGGGCTAAATCAGCTTTCGGGAGAGGATCATGAACGTTGAAGGTGCAAAAATAGGG
>Ga0066405_1000066_pt1 | contig 14784 bp, 18 predicted proteins | sample LakWasMeta7_HOW4_2_FD_59492 | JGI IMG/M metagenome (GOLD analysis project Ga0066405, IMG submission 59492) | Freshwater sediment methanotrophic microbial communities from Lake Washington under simulated oxygen tension - Sediment Metagenome 7_HOW4 | ecosystem: Environmental > Aquatic > Freshwater...
CTCCGCTACGCAAGCGCAGCCGGCGCCCTGTGCTGCACCAAAACAGGTGCGCGCCAGGGCCTGCCTTCTCGGGAGGAGCACAGCGCCTTGCTGGCGCTGGCGCTGTAGATCTTCCCGGCAAACAACAGCCATCGACCAAGGATATAAAACGCGCCGGCCGTTGGTTTTTAAAATCTATGCTGCTGCAGTTTCAGTCGCTTCAGCAAAGCCCCCTGCTTATGCCTGCGTACGATGACCCGGATCAACAGCAGGGACAGTAAAATCGCCCCGTAAACCAGCGGAATGGATATGTCGGCCTTCTCGCTCAACATAAAATGCAGGATGCTCAATAACGCCGCTATATGCACCATATTTTGCACGCGTTTCCAGCGTCTCCCCAATCGGCGCATCATTTTGTCTGTAGAGGTGAGAGCCAGCGGCACCAGGATCAAATACGCCAGCAGACCGAGATCGACCGCCGGACTGGTATAAACAGCCTCGGCGATAAAGGTCCAGGTCAGGTTATGCTCGAGAACGACGAACACCAATAAATGAACCGTACCGTAAAAAAAACAAAAAAGCCCCAGCATTCGCCGATATTTTATGATCGGGACTTTTTTAACCAGAAGACGTAGGGGGGAGATCGACAAGGTTATCAGCAAAAAACGCAGGGTCCACAAACCGCTGCGACTGAGTAAGGTTTCAACCGGATTAGCGCCCAGATTATCGATTATGATATCCCGCAACATCGATAAAAACGGCAGCAAGGCACAAATAAAAAGTACATCTTTAAATGTGAGGAATGAAGTATTTTTTCTTCTCATCAAGCACAGGACTCGTCAATCCACCGGTTAGCAGCGCATCATATCGATTAATGCTGCCACTGTAAAAATTGCTTGATCTAACCCATCAGTTGCCGGCCAAGTTTTTCACACCGGCATAACATGATCAAACCTTCTTCACCACCACCGGTTTGGCACCTGCAGCAAACACCAGCCTGTGCTGAAGTTTATTGATCATCCACAGCGCCAGCAAAAGACTCAGCAAGGCGCAGAGAGCGACGCCCACGTCCGCACTATTACCCGTCAACAGCTGATCGGCAATACCGGCGCCGGCCAACAGCGCCATCAACGGCAGCAGGTATAAACATAAAGAGGCCCGCAGCAATACGCTTTCCTTAATAGCTACCAGCACTTCGTCGCCGGGATCAAGCTCAATTTTACTTTCAACCGCAACCGCCTTTTTCCCGATCAGACCGCCAAGCAAAGTTGTCGAACACGATGCATTTTGCTGACAACCGCCGCAAGCCCGTGCCGCTCTGCGCTCAACCCAAACCTGATGCCCTTCAACTTTTACTACAACCGCCAATTCTTCTATCACACGCTCATCCCGTTACAATTCGAGCTTTTAGTTTACCTGATAAACCATACCGGCATGAACACCCTGCACCGGTTAAACGCGGCCTGAGAATGGAGAAATCAGTTCCCGGAACGATTTGAAATTTGCCGGCGCAAAATTTCATCATTTTTCCATCAATCTCAACTTCACGGCTATATGGGCCAGTTCGGCCAGAGACGAGACATTGAGCTTGGCTCTAATCTGGGTGCCGTAATTCGCTACGGTTTTGTAACCCAGACACAATTCATCGGCAACTTTGTGCACCGTCAACCCTTTGGCGAGCAGGCAAAAAACATCGAACTCCCTCGCGGTGAAGGCGTTAATAATCGTCTGATAATCGGTTACTTCCGCTTGCCCGGAGCGATCCTTGACCAGACCCGCTTCAATAAACAGCTCCCCGTGCGCGACCTTTTCAATCGCTTCCGGCAGCATCGCCGGCGCGCTGTTTTTGCTGATGTAGCCCTTGGCGCCCGCGGCCATGGCGCGATCGATATAAACCATTTCGTCATGAACGCTGAACACCAAAACTTTGGCGTGTTCATCGCGCTGACAAATCCTGCGTATGGTTTCCAACCCGCCCAGGCCGGGCATGGATAAATCCATCACAATCACATCGGCTGATTGCTCCTGCGCTAAATGAATGGCCTGTTCACCGCGTTCGGCTTCAGCAATCACTTCAATTGATTCACTGGCCGCCAGCAGCATCCGGAAACCGGCCCGCACCACGGCATGATCATCGACCAGAATCACCTTGATTTTATTGTTCATTGCACCGGTATCTCCGCAGTCAACATCATGCCCTGCCCCGGCTGTGACTGGATGGTCAGTTCGCCGCCCAGCGACTTGATGCGCTCCTGCATGCCGCGCAAGCCGAATCCGGAACAAACACTGTTGATATTGCAGCCGACACCATCGTCATAGACTTTCAACAATAACAGGCCGGGGGCGGCGTCAACCGTAGTCAATACGATATTGACGTGCCGGGCCTGGGCATGGCGGAGTATGTTGGTCAAACATTCCTGAATGACTCTGAATATCTGAATGCTGATTTTCGGATCCAGCGTATCGGCCGAATCTGAACACAGAATATTCAAGGTCATCCGCGGATTTCGTTCCGACCAGTGATTCACCATATCTTCCAGCGTGGCTTTTAAGCCGAGTTCGGTCAATATCAAAGGATGAAGTTGATGCATCATCGAACGCACAATACTCATCAAATGGTCGCAAATACCGACCATCGATTCGGTGATTTTTTTGACATCGGCTTTTTCATGGCTCGCAGTGACCGCCATCACCTTGATCGCGGTCAGCGATTGGCCGAGCTCGTCATGCAGCTCCTGAGACAGCCGTTGCCGTTCTTCTTCCTGTATTTGCAGCGAATGTTGCGTCAACGCCCGGTTTTCCTGTTGGGTCGCATCGAGAACATCGGTCATATGGTTAATGGCTTTGGCAATGCTGTCATATTCGAGCGTTGAAAAGGTCGGCAATTTTTGCCGGTACTGGCCGGTTTCAATGAGTTTGAGGTTGTCGACGATGGTTCCGATGGATTTCAGGGTTTTGTTAAAAACCAGATGCACGGCCAGAAAGGTCAGCAGCGCCAGCAGACAGATCGAAACAAAAAAAGCGATGGTTTCCTGCCAGACTTCGGTGATTTCATCCAGGGGATTGGCCTGAATGATCAGTGTCATGGCTTTACCGTCAAAAGTGGTGAGTTGATGCTCCGCTTTCGGATACTCGCTGACCACCAGATTAACGAACCATCGCGGAGGCGAATCCTGCGGCCCGATCTGCCGATTTTTTTGGCTGATATTAAGCAATTGCCCTGAAGGTTGTTTCAGCTGGATATTCAAATGCCGGGTTTCTTTCAAAGCGCCCAGTCGATACAGCCAGTCCGATTCATTCATGGCGGCGGGCGGCGCTTGGGCGAAACCGAGTTTTATCAGCTGCAACGCCATGTTGATCGAAGAGTCCACTTCCTTGCTGACCGCATTGCGTGCCTGCCAAATGGCTATCGAACCGCCGAGTATCAGTATGCAGATGGAAAAAAACAGTATCCTGATGTTGATCTGGTAACGTAGGCTCATGATGTTCGGGCGCTGGCTAAATGCTTCATTATCTTTCTGGATAGCTTGCTCGGCTATAGGAAAATTTCTTTTTTTATTCTGCAACCAGAAATATGTTTTAAAAAACTGCTATTTTGGCGACATTTTTTTAAGCAGGTGTTTATGAAAAGTATTCAAAAAGGCGGTTTGCCTTTACAACAAGGCACGAAAGTGCGAAAAAACCGCGTGTACATGCAGTGCGTAAAAATTTTTAACGTTTTTGCAAGGCCGGCATGGTCGGTGACTGCCATTTTTAAACAGTTCCTACCCGCCGCTTTATTGTTATTAAACAGCCCTGTCCATGCGGAAACTGTTTTTGTCACGCTTGAAAAAGACAACGCGTTGGCCGTTGTTGATCCAGTTGCCGGAAAATTATTGAAAACGGTCCCCATTGGTCAGCGGCCGCGTGGCATCGTCATCAGCCCGGATAAGCAGCATCTTTATGTCGCCGCCAGTGATGATAATACGATCCAAATTATCGACACTGACACGTTATCGGTCATAGGCACACTGCCGTCCGGGAAAGATCCGGAAACTTTCGCCATCAATCCTGCCGGTGATTTTGTTTATGTTTCCAACGAAGATGACAGTCTGGTCACCGCTATCGATTTAAAACAACGCAAAGCAGTCAAGGAAATTCAGGTTGGCGTAGAACCAGAGGGCATTACCGTCAGCCCGGATGACAAATGGGTCGCCAGTGCTTCAGAAGCGACCAATATGGTGCACTGGATAGAAAGATCCAAGCTGAATGTGTTCGATAATACCTTGGTAGATTCGAGACCGCGTGCCTTAACTTTTACTGCTGACAGTCAACAGCTTTGGGTGACTTCGGAAATGGCCGGAACCGTTACCGTGATTGATGCCGCCAGCCGCCAAATCATTAAAAATATCAAATTGTCAGTAGCCGGCTTAACCGAAGATCAGGTTCAACCGGTCGGCGTCATGATTGACAGCAAGCGGCAATGGGCTTATGTGGCGCTGGGGCCTGCCAATCGCGTCGCCGTGATTAATGCCCAAACGTTTGAGGTCGAGAAATATTTACTGGTTGGGCAACGGGTGTGGAATTTGGCGTTTTCTTCGGATCAAAAACGCCTCTATACGACCAACGGCGTAAGCAATGATATTTCGATCATCGACTTGGATGAACACAAAGTCATCAAATCGGTAGCGGTCGGCCGTTATCCTTGGGGTGTGGCCGTTAAGCCCTGAGTTTGCGGAACGCCGACAGTATTTCAATACTGTCGGCAGTCATCAGGCAATTATCTTTTCTCGTCGGGTTCTTCGCCGATTTCCCATAGTTCCGTGGCAGTTTCGATAATTTTTCCGGTGGCGGCATCGACTTCCACTTTGGTTTCGACACCTTTATCACTGACAATATCGAATTCGTAAGTGGCATCCCCGTTGGCTTCGACTTCATATTCAACTTCTTCAATAACGCCCGGATGCGCTTTTAAAGCAATTGCGGCCGCATCCTCTTCAGTGACTTTCATATTTTTCTTGAAAGCGGCGCTATTGGGGCTCGTCACTTCACTTTCGGTTTCCGTTACCTTGCCGCTATCGGCATCGCACATGAATTCCCATTCAAAACCGTTTTTATCTTTTATTTCAAACTCATAAAAAGGCTTGCCGGCGACGTCTAACTTTTCCAATTTGATCATGTCGCCGGTTTTTTGCTTCTGGATTGCCGCAATACAACTTTCCAGGCCTTGGTCCGCAGCTGCCACATTGCCAGCAAGACTTACAATACCCACTGTCAACAGACTGGTTATCATCATTTTTTTCATGTTCATACTCCTTTATTCAGTTGAGTTCCCAAAAAACAGGAATAATTCCTGTTTTTTGGGAATTATAGTCAAGGCGATCAAATCAATCTATTTTTTTTTGCAAATTGTGCTATCTCCGCTTGCGTGCTCAAGCCTAATTTCTTTTTGATTAAGGTCTGACAATTGGAAACTGTTTTAGAGGAGATTTCTAATTGATCGGCAATATACTGAAGCGAATAGTCCTCTGCGATTAAACAAAATACATCAAACTCCCTTGAACCCAATTCATTGAACGGGCTTAGCATTTTTTTAATTTGTCGCATAGCCAAAGCCTGAGCAATATCGGGTTCAATAAAAACCTGGCCTGCCTGGATGGCTTGCAAAATACCCGTCATTTGTTCTTGACTATGGCGCGCACTTATCACACCGGAAACACCCGCCCTCAGATAAGTCATGGCTCGCTGGATATTATTTTGTAAATTCAAAACGATCAGTTTGCTGTGCTGGGTTACAGACTGGAAATAATTGATATCACTCAATATACATTCCGACTTTTGTAAGTCGTCCAGAGCAATAATGTTAAAGGCAGAACAATCTGCGATTTGTCCAGAAGCCTCGGTCGTAAGGGTAATTTTCAATTTGTTGTCAAATTCCGCCAACATCGCATAACTGGAAAAATTAACCGGCACCCGGGTAAACAAAAGAAAATTTAAAGGATTGTCGAGCATGAATGAATTAGCTTGAACCGTGAAAAATACGATTATTATGCGCTTTGATATCAAAATTAGGATGACATTTTTGAACTTGATCGCGTCTGGCGATTAATCATTGTTTAAGTACTTAAGAATGGTCACGACTCTCCGCAAAAGCGACATGGTTGTTAAATGGATTCCTCATGTCCATCGCCCTGGTGGTTGCACAACGTAGCTATTTACTTAAAGCGTTCGTTTTAATTTACCGTGCCGATGCGTTGTTTCCAGTGCGTCACCGGACCGGCATTTAAAGATACAACAAGACCAGCAAAACGAGTGCGACAACAGCCGCGCGCCAACGCACATCAACCTCGACTTCTTTTTGTTGCGCAAAGTCTTGCCTTTGCAGCGCGGCGCTGAAGCCGGCGCCATCACTCAAACGGTGGTAATGCAGGCCGGCTTCACCGGCTAATTGCTGAAGATAGGCTTCATGCAGCCGAGACCTGTGTTCATCGCCGACAGCCGCCGCGCGGCCAAAGGGCGCATTGCGGGCATCATAACCTTCGATACTTTCAGGATTCAGATCGGATTCGCCAAATGAGGAACGATGCGGCACATCTTCGGCCGCATAGAATCCTACACGCTCACCCTTGCTGTTAAATTTGGGAATAGGCACCGGCTGCAATCCGCCGACACCGACCAGCATGCCCGGCAATGCATCTTTAACCGTCGAGAAATCAGGCTGATACCGCGGATTAATCGGTGGCGCCTCCTGTCCATCGGTCAAAAACACCAGTGAGCTGCCGGATGATTTCAGCATTTCCAATGTGCTCAACAAACCGCTGGCAATCCGGCTGTCCGCCGCCCAAGCCATGCGCCAGTCCAGAGCCGCAATCGCGCTGTCCAGCTCGGCAAAACCCGAACACACTTCGATGGGTTCGAATAACAAGGCGGATCGGCGTTCGGTAAACACGCCCAAGGCCACTTTCGATTGGCAAGGAAGTTTCAACAACAACTCGCGCAAGGCCTGTTTAACAAAATGCAAGCGGCTGACGTTTTTATCGCCTATTTTGTAATCTTCCGCATTCATGCTGCGCGTGATATCGACAACAAAGGTCAGCTGATAAACCGGCCTTTTTTGTAGTTGCCTCGGATAGAGGAACAGCAACAGCATCGCCAGCAATGCCAACAGAAGACACCAAAAACGGTAATCTTTATAACGCCTAACGCCTTGTGCTATTGAAATCACCTTAAACCCTTTGCCTTAAACTCTGCACCTTGCACCTTGAACCTTGAACCTTGAACCTCTAAGGCAAGCCTCTCGGAAAACCCGGCACGGTGGTCCATAGCTGGGTTTTTTCATTTTCAGATCCCTCATCCCCGGTATTGATCCGATCCATTTCGGGCAACAAGCGCATGGCGACTTCCAGATTGTATTTGGCATCCCAAAATTGACTATCCAAAGCCAGCGCGTCGCGATAGGCTTGCTTGGCCAATCCGGCCATCGGCAGCGCTTCATTAATTTTCATCGCTTCGGCTTCAGCAACTGCTTGCGCCAGATAGACATTGCCCAGGTTATAACGGGTCTGCGCCTGCAACCGGGAGCCGCCCTGTTCAATGATCAGGCTCAAGGTCGCCAAGGCTTCGTCATAGCGCAACTTTTGTCTGAGATAAACCGCCCTTGCCAGCCTGACTTCCGGCCTGGCGTCAGTCAGTTTTTCGAGCTGGATATCATGCCCTTGCAGTAGCTGCTCAATCCAGGCATTCTCCTGATGAATACGGTAAAGCGCCCAGCCCTGATAAAGCACATAAACGCTACTCAGCAGCAGAACGCCTCCTAATAGACTTTGTCTTAATAATCCCATAAGCTTCCGGCCTCAGACAGCTTTATTCCCAATAGCAGCACGATGAATGCTGTCGCCCATTGATAACACAAGGCTGATAAATCCTGCTTGGGAATTCGTTCAAAATAATGTAAAGGACGATTTTCCAGCTGCTTGATATCGTCTATCGCCTGTTGCAGCGCATTCGGGTTTTCCGCCTCATACGCCTGATAAGGAATATTCAGGCTGGAAAAAAACAAGTGCAAATAACGCTCCGGCATCGCTTGCGCGTTGTCGTCCTTAGGATCTTCGGCTTGTTCAAAAATACCGGGGCTATTGGCGGTACGCAGAAAAACCCAGTACAAGCGCACCTGCTGTTGCTTGAACAACTGCCGCAACGCCGATTCGCTGTCCGGATCAATCACCGCGGCCCCGTCGGATACCAGCAGCACGATGCGCGTGCCAGTCACGGGCTTATCATCAAAAAAGGACAAGGCCATACTTAAACCCTTGCTGACATTGGTGTAGGCCAGCGCCGGCGTCGCAGTCGCTTGGATAGCGGCCTGCACGGCCTGCTTGTTTTCAGTCAGCGGCATAACAAATAAAGGCGAAGTGCTGTATTCGGCGACGCCGATCAAATCATGACTGCGTTCATCGACAAATTGGGTCAGCAGACGCCGCGCCGCGCTCGCCTTGGACTCATCTTTATCACTATCCGGCGCCTTGCCGGCAAAGGTGTTATCCATGCTGTTACTGCGGTCCAGCAATAACACGACATGCGCACCGTGGCCGATGCGCTCGATCTTTTGCTCTTTCAGATAAACGCCCGATAAGCCCAAAATCAGTGCCGCAATCGCCATCATGCCCACCAACCGGATTGCCGCCGAAACCCCTCGTGATACATAATCGACCGGCATCAGCGCCAGGCAGGGATAGGCCGCGGGACGCAGGCCGCTTCTCAACCAGGGCAGCAGGGTCAACAACAATCCTGTTAACGGCCAAGACGTTTCTACAGCCAGATTCATCGACTGCCCCGTTCGATTTCACGGCAGATCCGGCACAAGTTTTTGATTTTTTCCAAATCGTCTTTTACCGGCACGTGTTCCCCGGCAAAGAAATAGCGGTTTGAATACTCAAAAAACCATTCCAGTTGCTCGCTCGCCGAGGCATATTGCGGATGACGCTGAAAAAAAACGGCCAGTTGATGCTTAAAAACCGGCTGTTTATTCAGACAGTTCAAGGCCGCATGAAAAATGTTCAACGCCTGTTCGATATCGGCAGTCGATAAACCCTGCATCCTGCGCCCCGCCTTCTTGAAAATACTGCGCTGCGGCATGCCTGGAAAATAGCCGTAGAGATAGGCCAGACTGGATAGCGCCAGCAACATCGCCAGCAAGCCGGCATAGAGTCGATAGAGTGTAATCCGATCGCTTATCAGCGGCGGCAAAACATCCGGACGCATATATTCACCGTTCTGATCCTTGCGCACAGCCAGTTCGCGCAAAGGCGCCACGGTAAAATTCCAGTCCGGCACAGGCTGATCGAGGCTTTGCCCGCCCTGATTAAAGCGCATTTTAAAGCCGGGAACAGCCAGCATCTTGACTTCCTGAGGCGCGTAAAACACCTGGTAAACAAGATCAATCCGATAATGTCGCCCCCCTTCCCTGTCATGCTCTTCTATCTTGACTGTGCTGAGATTCAGCCAACGATTGAGCGGCCCTTCTTTGGGTAAACTGCTGCGCTGCAGGGTAATACCAGGCCGGGTTTCGACAATGATCCGGTGCGCGATAGCATCGCCGATCACATAGCCGAAAGGACGCGGCGTCTCCACCTTAAAATACCGAATGGGCTGAGTTAATACGCCCGAACAGCCGGACAGACAGAAAATCAGGGCCAAAGCAAGAACACGCACTATGTTCATGCCGCTCTCTGCTGAAAATAAACCGTCAATTGCGCCGCCTTAAAGGCGCCCTCGATAAACAGAGGCTCGGCGCCGAAAGCCCTAAACCGGTGCTGCAACGATTGTTTGCGTCGTTTGAAGGCTTCTGCGATTTTCAGTTTCAAGCCCGGCCTCATCAGCAGGGTCCGGCGGGCCCGATTTTCCATGTCCTGAAAATCAACCAAGCCCCAGTCGGGCAAGCCCGCATATTCGGCGGCATCCCAGAGCACCAAGGGCACGACATCGTGCCGATTCAGCGCCGGCATGATTCGGTTGATCCAGTCCAGGTCAAAGTGAAAATCCGACAATAAAAATATCAAGGCGCGGTGGGCAGGCAGGACATTGTGCGTTTGCAGCAAACTTTCCGAGCTGTTGTCGAACGCCTGCTTTTGCAATTGTTCAGCCAAGCCCCGGATGCGCCCCATGTGCCGACTGGCAGGCAGGAAGCTGTCGTCGCGGATCTGTTGGCCGCAGCCTACAAAGCCAAAATTATCGCCATAATCCAGCGCAGAGCCAGCAGCCGATAACAAAAAGTCCACGATCACCTGGCGTTTGCCGGCAAACGCCATGGACGCCGATAAATCGGCCAGTAAATAAACATCCAAAACGCTGTGCTGCTGCTGAACACGGACCTTATAACTTGAAAATGGATCCAGCACGCTGCTGCGCAAATCAATACGTCGGGGATCGGGCCGCGCAATCAGCGGCTCATGGCGCTTAAACAACTGTCCGCTGCTCACCATTTGGCCAGGATGAGCGCCCGGGAACATACTGTGTACCAGTCGCGTTGGCCGATATTGAAAAAATTCAATCGGAGTTGACATAGTAAAGACGCTTATTGACCGACAATAATTTGAACCACCAGTCCGGTACAAACCGTGTAAACCGGCAAAGCATATTTAATCGGCGTCTGCATCAGCAAGGCCACCACGCCGGAATAGCCTTTATCATTCCGGTTATAAATGGATTCCCCTATCAGCCAAAGCAAGGCATTTAATACAACGAGCATCAGAATGACGAACAAGCCGACATCGCTGAAAAGAAATGATTTAGATGCCAATAAAGCGGTTTTATCGCTCGCATGTAAAAAATTGGCCATTAAGATCCCTATCATCAGCGCGCCTTCGCCGAAGGCCACCAGAAAAAAAGTATGGGTCGATCGGCGCAGGCCATCGGCCAATGCGCCGATGGCCTGAACATGCCGTGAAAGATATAACACGGGTAAACTGACGCAAAACAGCAGCAAGCCGATGACTGCCAGCAAAACCCAAAACTTGAAGCCGACGGCATCATTGACGGCGCCTGTGTAATAAGTCGCGTAGGCCACGTCGGAATAACGATCAAGTCCGCCCGCGATAAAAGAACTGACAAAACCCACGCCAGACCAAATCAGGTAGGTCTCCCATAAATGCTGATAACCAATGTTTGGCGCCGCCAAGTCGATCATTTTTTTAATGTTCATGGTGCCGCAATCCAGTTGAGAATGCCGCTAATGAGTGCCGGCATTAATTCATCTTTACGATAGGCATACATCGGATTTAAAAAAATCCGGTGCGCCATAGTCACCTGATAAACCGCCTGCAAATCCTCGGGCAATAAAACGGTTCTGTTTTCCAGCCAGGCGCGCACCTTGGCGGCGCGAATAAAATAGCTCATCCCGCGCGGACTGGCGCCGGCCTGAATCAGTTGCGGCATCTCAACATCCGCTAGACTGATGCCATAATCGGCGGGTCGATGGCTCGCCTTCCATAACGCCAAGGCATATCTTTTTAAAGCCGGACTCGGTTCTATGGTTTGCTGAATGGTTTGCGCCAATGCGTTGAGTTGATAATACGCAATAATGCCGCTGTCGATTTCCGATATCAGTTTATCGACGTCATGAAAACGCGGGTTGAACATCAGTTCATCGAGAATGTTGTCGTCATCGGGCGTGATAATGCTGATTTCCATCATGAACCGGTCACGCGCGGCGGCCGGTAATTCGAAGGTTTCTTCTTTTTCCACACGGTTGCGATCGGCAAAAATCTGCACATGGGGAAACGCATAGTCTTTATTAAAGGCATTGACGCTGCGTTCCGCCATCACCCGCAGCAGCAACGAATGCACCTGGGGCCGGGCCCGGTTTATTTCATTGAAAAAGAAAGTCGCCAGTTTATCGCCATGCATTAACAGCGGCCCTGGATCAACACAGGGTCTGCCGTCATTATTCAAATAGGTGTAATAAATCAAATCGGCCGGCATTAAATCGATAGTGCCTTCGATACGTTGGTATTCGCCCCCCAAGCCTTGGGCAATCGCCCTGAGCAAAGTCGTTTTACCCACGCCGACATTGCCTTCCAGCAAGACATGACCGCGCGCAAATACCGCCACGACAATATCCCGCACGGCTTGCTGCTGACCGATCACGGTCCGGTTGATTTGTTGTTCAAACTGCAACGCACTATCGCGCCAGTCGTTAAGTTGTTGATCTGTATTCATAGTCATAAAAAAACTCCGGCGCATGGCATGGCCGGAGATGAGTGGGATATTAGTCTTAAATACAACAACCAGAACCCGCGGCAAACTCCGTTGCTCGGGTTCCAGGGAGAACATGAACTGTTTAAAAACAACTCATTGTCTGATTCAGGCAATCCGGCCTGAATCTGAACAGGGTTTTCAAGGGGCAAGGGGCAAGGGGCAAAAAAGCAGCCGCCTAATCTCTACTCTTAGCCTTTAGCTCTTAGCCTTTAGCTCTTAGCCTTTAGCTCTTAGCCTTGATCCTTGATCCTTGATCCTTGATCCTTGATCCTTGAACCTCAATTACCTCAATCTTCAACTTCGTAAACGAACTTGCCGGTTTTGCTCAAGGTTTCCCAGCGTTTCTCATTGCGGGCCTCCATCTCCTTGATGGATTGAGCCTGTTTATTCAGCTCATTGGGATCGTGTTTCGGATCGTATTTGCTGCCCGCTACTTTTTCCGGATAGCCGGGCTTGGCTTCCCAGCAAACGCCCGGCTCCTTGCAGTTTGTTCCATCATAGGCCATGACTGAAAACGATACGCCCATCGCCAAACCGGCGGCACTCAGTAACAGTAATTTTTTCATAGAGATGTCCTCGCTAGTTTTTTAACCAATCCGCTTTTTTCGGATCGCCTGTGTAAATGTGGCGCAGAAACGCCATGATATGCAGCATGTCATCGGTGGAAAAATTGACATACTGCGGCCCCATCATGCCGTTGGCACCGCCGAATAGAATTTCAAACAAACCCTGGTCGGTTGCAGCCCTGGGATAGGTCCAGTAATCATCGGCCAATCCAGGCCCCAGCTTGCCTTCCGCCTCATGGCCATGGCAGCCTGAGCAGCCGGTCATATACAGGCTTTCACCTTTTTTGATCGCTTCTTCATCGCTGTTGTAAGGGTTTTTACCGGTTTCCATAAACTGTTTGAACTTGTCGGTATTGCCGCCTTTTTTGGCAAAGCTCATATCCAACTGTTCGCCGGTCAGTGCATGGCGTAGGGTGATCTCTGCGTGAGCCGCAGTCGTCGAGAACGCCAATACCATGACGGTACTGCTGAGTAAATTTATAAATTTCATGTTATTTATTTCCTGTTAATTCATGGACACGATGGACTCAGGCTCATCCAGCAGAGGAATGCCCTCCTCTTCCAGCAGGTCGATAATGTCATCTTCATTGTCTTTTATCAGCTGATTCAACTGTGCCTGTAAGGTCGCATCGCCCTTGCGCACACCGATAGAGGTACTGTAATGAAAACCGACTTTTTCGCCATCGGCGCGGACATTGTTATCGGGAATCAGCGTCATCGTTAACGGTGTGGATGAAGCCTTGACATAACGCGCCGCCGCCGGCCCCCACAGCACCGCCACTTCGGCCTTGCCCGAGGCGACTTCCGAAACCAGCTTGTCGACGTCATATTTGACATACTGGTTGCGGCGCGATTTGAAGCCGACCAACTCGTGCATATAGTTAAACATGTCGTTGTAACGCCCTATTGCCCGCAGCATCACTTCGGCCGGCGTACCGGGAACGAAAGCGATACGCTGCGCCTTGCGCAAGACTTCGCTATCCCAGTTTTCCAGTTCCAGTTCATCGCTCTCCCGGCTGATAAAGACATAGCCGGAACGGTAATAAGGCACTGTCGTCAACATTCTGGGATCGCCGTTATCGACGCCGATCACCACATCGCACAAACCTTTATCCAGATAGTCGCGAACGAAGTAACGCGGATCGGTCCAGGTCACGGTTTCCAGCTTGCGTCCCAGTTGCTCGGCAAGGTATTGCGCCAGCTTGTTCTCGAAACCTTCGCCATCCTTGTTGGAGTAAGGCATTTCGTTTTCGGCCGTGCAGACTTTCAAGGTTGGCTGTTCGGCCTGCGCGCTGGCAAAACCTAATCCCAGCGCCAAAGCGATAAAAATACGTGTTGTTTTTTTCATTGATGTTTATCCAGGTATATATATGGTTCCCATGCTCTGCGTACCCGGAGGGCATAAATGGGAACCTAGCCGGGGACGCTCCCGCGTCCCGAACCGCAGAGCGGTTCAAGATGCGTTCCCACGCAGAGCGAGGGAACGATAAGCTCTGCCTATAACGAGAACACCATCACGCCGCCGCCCATTTGGGTGTAATGCGCCAATTCCTTGAACGCGCCTACTGCACCCAGACCCGCGGTCGGATCGGCCAGGTCGAAGACCAGACCGACGCCGGGCCAGCCGCCGACACCGTAATAAATCGCAACATATTGTTTGTTGTTGTGTTTATAGGTGATCGGGTGACCGATTACGCCGGAAGGCAGCTTGAACTTCCACAGCTCTTCGCCGGTTCTGGAATGACGGGCCTTGATGTAGCCATCCAGCGTGCCGTAGAACACCAGGTCGCCGGCGGTGGCCGTGGTGCCGCCCCAGACCGCAAATTTCTCCTGCACTTCCCATTCCATTTTGCCGGTCACCGCGTTCATGGCTTTGACCTGCCCCAGGGTGCCTTTAGGACCTGGATACATGTTCAGAGTCGCGCCGACGAAGAATTGGCCGGCACGGTAAGGCAGCATGAACGGTTCCCAGTCCATGCAGATATGGTTGGTGCCCATGAAGAAC
>Ga0066405_1000075_pt1 | contig 14004 bp, 12 predicted proteins | sample LakWasMeta7_HOW4_2_FD_59492 | JGI IMG/M metagenome (GOLD analysis project Ga0066405, IMG submission 59492) | Freshwater sediment methanotrophic microbial communities from Lake Washington under simulated oxygen tension - Sediment Metagenome 7_HOW4 | ecosystem: Environmental > Aquatic > Freshwater...
TTGCAGCATCTACTGTATAAAAAAACTCATTTGTGCCTGCAATAGAAAGCAATGTGCTAGCAGGAACAGACGATAACAAATTAGCACCGTAGCTATCTGCGCTTGATCTTAAGGCAAAGCTTCTTGGGCCAGTACTTGTTCTTCTTGATGAAAATGTAATACTATCTAATGTTACAGAAAAGCCAGCAGATGGAGTCATTATTACTTCATAATATTTTGCTAAATCAATAGAACCACCCATTGCTGAGTAAGTAGTAGCAGATGCTGATCCAGAAAGTGTTGCTATTGGCCAACCATTGAAAGAAAATCTGCCCGCTGAACCGTTAGTTGAACTTGTACCAACGGCCATAAAAGAACCGCAAGTTAGGCCAGTTACAGTTGGCACAGGAGTAGGATCTGTAGTTCCAGTAACAGAAGTGGTTGCAGCAAAACTATACGTTGCTGTAAAAGATTGCGCATTTGCTATTAAAGCAGTAGATACTAATGCGATAGTAGAAAGTAGATTTTTTATCATGTTATTTTTTTATAAATTGTATTCAAAACTACAAAAAAAATTCCATTTTTGTATTATGAAAACGTTAAAAGTAATAGTTGCCTTTTTAGTAATAATCAACTCTAACACGTTTGCTCAATCAGAAGATGGGCTCGTAAAATGGCTAACGATAAAAGAAGCACAAGAATTAAATAAAAAACAACCTAAGCCTTTTTTAATTGATGTTTATACAGATTGGTGCGGCTGGTGCAAGCACATGATGAAAACTACTTATTCTAATCCAAATATTGCAGGGTATGTGAATCAGTTTTTTTATCCTGTAAAATTTAATGCCGAAACAAAAGATACCATCGAATATAATGGAATAGTTTATAAACCAACATCTCCAAACCCTAAAACACCACACGAGTTAGCTATTAAATTTTTAGGGACAAGTTTAAGTTATCCTTCAACTATTTTTGTATCTAATAATTTTGAATATAATTTATTGTCGCAAGGCTATTTAGAAGACAAAAAAATTGAACCACTTTTAATTTATACTGTTGAGAATGTGTATAAAAGTGCTACTTATGATGATTTTTCTTCTCAGTTTAATCATACATTTTATGACACTATATTTAACAAGGGTGTTGTAAAAACATATACTTTGAAAGAAATAGAAAAACTACAAAAAAAGAGTCCAAAGAAAATATTAGTGAATATTTCAGCTGGATTTTGTAATGCTTGTAAAGTTCAAAATGCTACGACCATAAAAGATAGTGCTATTGCCGCTTACATTAATAAAAATTATTATCTAATAAATTTTGACGCCGAAAGTAATGACACCATAATATTTAGAGGTGAAAAATGTTTTAAAACATTATTAAACGGATACCCATTACATACGTTTGCTTTAAAAGCAACTAATAACAGGTTACAGTTTCCTTCAATAGCCGTTTTAGATGACAAGCAAAATACATTAGATGCATTAAACTCATTTTTAAGCCCTAAAACCTTATTGCCTATTTTAAAATATTATGCTGAGGATAAATATAAAACAACCCCTTGGCCAGATTATATAAAAGCATACAATGAACCACCAAAAAAATAAGCGATTATCGCTTATTTTCTAAAATTCAAATTTATATCCTATCCCTTTGATGGTTTTGATATAATCGTCACCTAATTTCTCTCTTAATTTTCGAATATGAACATCAATGGTTCTATCACCAACTACTACTTCATCTCCCCAAACTTGTTCTAAAATAAATTCACGTGTAAATACTTTCCCTGGCTTGCTAGCTAATAATGACAAAAGTTTAAATTCTTTTTTAGGAAAAGCAATTTCAACATCATCTTTATAAACACTATATCTTTCTTTATCAATTTTAATTCCACCCAAATCTAACGCTGTTGATTTTTGTTGTTCTGGAGAATATCTTCTTAATAATGCTTTAATACGACTAATAAATACTCTTGGCTTAATAGGTTTAGTAATATAATCGTCTGCACCAACTTCAAATCCTGCTATTTGAGAGTAATCTTCGTTGCGAGCACTTAAAAAGGCAATCATAACGTCTTTTAAAACTGCAATATCTCTAATTTCTCGACAAGTATCAATTCCATCCATTTCTGGCATCATCACGTCTAAAACAATCAAATGTGGAATTTCTTTTTTAGCAATATTTATCGCATCACGTCCATTAAGAGCTGTGTATACTTGGAAACCTTCTTTTTTTAAATTATAACTTAAAAAATCTAAAATATCCTGTTCATCATCAACAAGCAATATTTTATATAAACTATTTTCTGTACTCATATCTTTCTATCGGCACAAAGTTAACCTTAAACCTTGAGCTTAAAGTTAAATAAATATTAAGAAATCGTCTTATTTTTTCATTTAACTTAATATTATGGTAATATTTAAGACTATTATATCATTAAAAAGAGTTTGAAAGTGGGATTAGCTATTAATCTTCGGTTTTTTCTTTAAATTATGATTTCAAAATTTATTTAACACAAAGTTTACGCTAGCTAAAGTAGATTCGCTAAAATTAATCCCTATGGCCATTATAATTAAACAACTTATCGATAAAAACAAAAAGGCGTTTGATAATAGTTACTTTATTGAGTCAATTAATTTATCTTATATTTTAATAAATAAAGCGTTAAAACAAATTGTAAAAGATGATTTAATGCAAGAAGTGATAGATAAAAAAATAAAGACTTCGAATTTAATTAACCATATAAAAAAAGAATTGGCAAATAATCCTGCTTTAAAAAGCAAAGTGTCAAAAAAAGTAATAAAGGACATTGAATTATTTATTGAACTTTATAAAGCTATTGGTAGAGAATTGAAATACCAATATCCTGAAAAGAAGATTAATGAAACAGCACAATTAGGAATTAATTGCATTATAATCCTAAATACGAGTTTAGTAAAAATTAAAAATAACAAAGTGGAGTAAAAACTATGTTATTAAATTGTTTATTCGACAAACAAATTCATTTACACTTTTAATTCTTTTATTTTAAAGATTATTCTAAATAATTTTTATTCAAAACCATTTAAACACAATTAATAGTTTTGATTGAAGAGCAATTGATAATGTTAAACTAATATTCACTTACAATCAAAGTCATTTAGAATTCTCAATTTTGCAGCGAAACAATACACTAATCTATGTTGCAACCAATTATTACTGAACATGAAAGTAGTTTAATTTATGCGCAAACTATACAGCATGGTTTGTTACCCAAAAAAAGACATTTCGAGAAATTTTTTAAGGATTACTTCGTTCATTATACACCACAAGATAAAATTGGGGGAGACTTTTATTGGCTAACATCAAAAGAAGATATTATTTATTTTGCCTTGGCAGATTGCACTGGACATGGTGTTTCTGGAGCCATGCTTTCCGTATTGGGAATAAGTTTATTGAATTACGTTATTCAGAAAAATTTTAAAAATGTTGGTGACTACCTAACTGAATTCGATAAAAAATGGATAGAAACATTTAACAACGAATTAAGCGACTCTCAATTTAATAATGATTGGTTAGAAATTACATTAATTTCCTTCAATACTAAAACACGAGAATTTCAGTATGCATGCGGGGGCGGTGAATTTATAGTACATCAAAATAATGAAACACAAGTTTATCGCGGGAACAACTATCCAATTGGAGGGTGGCAAATAGAAAAGAATAGAACATTTGACACATACGAATTAGAACTGGAAGAACACGCTAAAGTATTCTTATTTTCTGATGGTATTAAACATCAATTTGATTCGGATAATCAAAAAAAATTCAGCCGAAAACGATTAGTAAATTTATTAAAACAAAGTTCTAATTTACTTATGGATCAACAAGTTGAATTATTGGAATTGGTTTTTGAAGATTGGCGAGGCGCTACGAAGCAAACAGATGATATATCAATTATAGGAATTCAATTCTAAAGCAACTCAATGTTAATTTAATGTTATGTATTTTACCTAAATCGTTTATTGATTTAATATTAAGGTAATATACACTTGACATTAATCTTATGTGTACATCGTTTTTTTGCGGCGTTAAATTCAATATGATGATGTTTAAAAAAATTATACTTACTGCCTCTTTATTCTTGTTAACAATTGTATCTCAAGCTCAAACTGGAAAAATAGTTGGAAAAATAGTCGACGCAAAAACCGGAGAAACTCTTCCTGGAGCAACTGTACTTATTGAAGGAACTACAAAGGGAGCATCAAGTGATTTTGATGGTAATTTTTCGTTAGGAGGATTACAACCAGGGAAATACACCATCATTGCTAGTTATATTACTTATGATAATAAAAAATTTGTTGATGTAGTTGTAAAAGCAAATGATGTTACTGATTTTAGTATCACTCTTGATCAATCAAGCTCACAAACACTAGGCGAAGTAGTTGTACAAGCCGAGATGAATAAAGAAAACACTAACACTGTTTTAGTCATGCAGAAAAACAATGCGAGTGTAAGTGATGGAATATCTTCAGAAAGTATTAAAAAAACGCCAGATAGAACAACTAGCGATGTTATCAAACGTATTAGTGGCGCAACTATTCAAGATAATAAATTCGCTATTATTAGAGGAATGAGTGATAGATATAATGCCGCATTTATTAATGGTGCTCCATTGCCAAGTTCTGAAAGTGATAAAAAAGCCTTTTCATTTGATATTTTTCCAGCAAACTTATTAGACAATATCATTATTTTAAAAACAGCAACGCCTGATTTACCAGGAGATTTTGCTGGTGGTGTGATTCAAATAAATACAAAAAGTATTCCTGAAAAAAACTCACAAAGCATTTCTATTGGTGGTGGTTACAATCCTCAAACAACTTTTAAAGATTTTAAGACCTATAAAGGTGGAAAAGCGGATTTCATTGGGCTTGATGATGGAACAAGAGCAATACCAGGTGGACTGCCAACATCTAAAGATTTTTCTACTGATAAATTGGAGCAAATAGAATATGCAAAAATGACAAACTATGATTGGAGTTTGCAAACCAAAAAAGCTCTACCAAATATGAACTTTCAATACACCTTAGCTAATGTTGGTAAGATATTTAAAAAAGAAGTGGGCAGTATTTTTGCATTAACTTATAATAATAATTCGAGTACAACTTTTTCAAACCGAAGAGATTTTTCTGAGCAAGGTGAAGATTATGAAGTTGTAAAAAATACTGATTATCAAGATACAATATCTACCAGTACTATATTAGCAAGTGCCTTATGGAATTTAGCTTTCAAAATAAACAACAACCATCAAATAGGATTAAAAAATTTATATAGTATTAATTCAGAAGATAAAGTAGTTGTAAGGAGAGGCGCACTTGATTATGGAAATAATAAATGGGAAAAATCTGATGTAAGATGGTTTACTCAAAATAAAATATATTCATCACAATTAAATGGTGATCATTTAATTGAAAAAGCAAAAGTAAAAATTAAATGGGTAGCTGGTTATAGCAACATTCAAAGAGAACTGCCTAATTTAAGAACGATGAAATACACGAAAAGTTCATTAGAACAAAATGTAGAAAACGATTCTATTCCATATACTGCTGTCATAGCAACTGGTAATACAACTTCGGCAGAAAATGCAGGCACTATGTTATTTACAACTACTAACGAAACAATAAAAAGTGCAAAATATGACATAAGCAGAGTTATTAAAATAAAGAAATCACAGCATGAAATTAAGATTGGGGGTAATCATATATTCAGAGACAGAAGTTTTGAATCAAGACTTTTTGGATATGGTATGTATCGAAAAAACTCATCTCTAATTGCAAATACAGATCTTTTATTAATAAATGAAAATGATATTTTTGCTCCAGAAAATATGGGGATCATTGATGGTCCAGGAAAAAAAGATGGAGGGTTTTTATTAGCAGAGGCCACAACTCCAAAGGATAATTATACTGCATCAGCAATGTTACATGCTGGATATTTATCAATAGACTCGCGTATTTTTGAAAAATTCAGATTCATTTATGGGGCAAGGGTTGAATCCTATCATCAAAAAATATCATATTATTTGAAACCGGATACATTAACAACTAGAGATTCAACAGTAGTTGATATTTTACCTTCTGTAAATTTTGTGTACAGTATAACAGATAAAATAAATATCAGATTATCGTATTATAAAACGGTATCAAGACCAGAATTTAGAGAATTAGCACCTTATGCATTCAAAGACTATGTATCAGGTTTTGTTGTAATGGGTAAGGAAACATTGGTAAGAGCAAAGATTGACAATTATGATATAAGAGGTGAATGGTATCCTGGAGCAGGGCAAATAGTATCAGCATCAGGGTTTTACAAAAGAATTGTAAATGCTACAGAGAGTGTTATTGAAAATTCAGGACAAGCTAAATCTTCAACATTTGCAAATGTTCCATTAGTAGAAAATATTGGATTAGAATTAGAATATCGTTTTAAATTAAGCACTTTATTAAAAACAGATTCTTCAAAAAACCTTGATAATCTTACAATTTTTACAAATTTCGCGTATATCAAATCTAAAGTAGACGTTAGGCAAATTAATGGCACTACGGCAGGTTCAAGACCATTACAAGGTCAATCTCCTTATATTGTAAATGCAGGTATTCAATATTTAGATAATAAAAAAGGCTGGGGTGCAAGTTTATCTTATAATATTATTGGAAGAAGAATTGTTATTGTAGGAAATGATGGTGAGCCTGATCAATATGAAGCTCCTAGACATGTATTAGATTTGCAATTATCAAAAACTATTAAAGAAAAATTTGAAATAAAATTTAATATCCGAGACATGTTAGCACAGCGTTTAATTGTTTATCAAGATATTAATAAAAATGGCAAGTTGGACAGAAATTCAGAAAATGAAAGTCAAAATTTAACACACACTTATACTACAGACAATGTAATTGTAAACACTAAATTATCACCTACATTATCGTTGTCATTATCTTATAAGTTTTAATTCAAATATAAACTCAATGTTAAGGCTGTGTAAAACACAGCCTTTTTTGTTAACGTTTGCTTAATGTAATTGTAAACAATATGTAAACTTAGTTTAATGCAAAATGTAGGTAGCTGAAATAAATTTGCAGTGTTAAAAAATAAATTCGTTACACTAAACTATTGCAAATAACAAAAACTAAAAATTAAAAACCAAAATGAAAAAAATTTACTTATCAGCAGCAGCATTATTAGCTTGCTCATTATTAAACGCTCAATCGGCGTTTACATGGGATGTTACATCTTATAAAGGTGCTTTCCCCGTAACAGACAACACACCAGCAACAGATTGGACATCTGGCTGGGCAAACTTTGATCCTGAAAACACAAATTATGCAGCTCCAACTTCTACATTAACGGGAGATATTTCTACAAACACATCTATTAGTGGTGTTGTTTATTTAAATGGTTTTGTTCATGTGAAAAACAATGCTGTTTTAACGATTGCACCTGGTACTGTTATCAGATGTAAAATGACAGATGCTAGCTTGACACCAGGAACATTAATTATTACCAAAGGTTCTAAAATAATGGCTCAAGGAACTGCCTCTCAGCCAATTGTTTTTACATCTATTAATTCAGTTGCTACAGGGCGTAATGCTGGCGACTGGGGTGGAGTAATAATTTTAGGAAACGGTGTTATAAATACTGGCGGTATATCAACAAATCCGAATATTAGTAAAGTGGAAGGATTTGTTACCTCTGATCCATTAAGATATTATGGTGGAACAGATGATACAGATAACTCAGGTGTTTTATCTTATGTAAGAATTGAATTTGCAGGTGTGGCTTTAGATCCAGTTCAATCAAATTCTGAAATTAATGGATTAACTTTAGGTGGTGTTGGTTCAGGAACTAAAATTGATCACATACAAGTTTCTTTTTCAGGAGATGATTCGTTTGAATGGTTTGGTGGAACTGTTGATGCAAAATATTTAATTGCTTATAGAGGAACTGATGACGATTTTGATACTGATTTTGGATTTAGAGGACGCGTTCAATTTGGATTAGGCGTAAAAGATCCAGATATCTGGGATGTTATTTCGGGTGGTGCAAGTAATGGATTTGAATCTGATAATAATGGAACTTCTCCATATTTAGCTTTACCACTTACTAGACCAATTTTTTCAAATATGACAATGATTGGGGCAAGAGGTGATGGATCAGTTTATGGCGCAGGTACATTACCTGTTGGTGAAGCTCATGAAGCAGCTGCTCATATTCGTCGTAACTCTTCAAATTCTATTTTAAACTCATTAATTTTAGGTTATGAAAAAGGGTTGCGCTTACAAAACTCAGTTACTCAAGATAATTTCTTAGCAGTTGGAACTGATTCAATGGCTTACATAACAAATACAAATATCACTCCTGAAATTGCTTCTACTTTTATTACTGAATCTGCAACAGTATTTACTCAAAATATGTATCATGCATATGCATCTGCAGGTAATATTGATACTGTTACTACTATCACACAAATCAGTTTCGTAAATGCATTTACTGCTTTAGGAAATGTTCCTGATTATCGTTTAACTGCTGCTTCAACTGCATCAACTGGCGCTACATTTGCAAGTCCAGCTTTTGTTGGTGGATTTACTGGAGTAAACGAAGTTTCTGCTTTAGTTGCAAATTCATTTGTTTTATATCCAAATCCTGCAACAGCTAACGTTTCTATCTCTTTCAGCATCGTTGATAAAAATAAAGTATCAGTTACTGTTTATGATATCTTAGGAAATGTAGTATCTACTTTATCTCAAAGCAATGATTTTGAGAAAGGAAATAATACAATTTCTTTAAATACATCTAACTTATCTAGCGGAATGTATACTATTTCATTAGATATTAATGGTTCAAAAGAAACTAAAAAATTAATTATCAATCAATAATTCTTATTAAAGTAAAGGCACGAACCTAGTTCGTGCCTTTTTTTATACCCATGCCTCAATCCTTTCAAATAATTATTTGTTCTAATACTGATTCGTCTATTAAAAAAACGGCTGAGTATTTAGAAGAAAAAAAATACCAAGTTAGCTTTGCTAAATCGGACGAAGACTTGTATTCGTCATTAAAGAAAGGCAATGTACATTTGGTAATTATAGAATTGGATTACACATTTAGAGATGGCATTAGCATTACCTCCGATATCAGAAACTTAAAGGATATTGAACAGCCTTATATTATTCTATTTTCAAACAAACAAGACGATTATATTCAAATAACGGCCTTCAACTCTGGAGCAGACGATTTTATTATCAGTCCAATTAAACCAATTTTGTTAGAAGCACGTATCTCTACATTAAAAAAACGTTCACAAAGTAAAATAGAGGAAGTGTCTGAACAAAGTAAACATCCAAATTTTTTTGTTGACAAAGAACAATACTTAATCATTACTCCAAATGGAAAAATAAGTTTACCACGAAAAGAATTTGAAATGGTAAACTTAATGTACACAAACACGCACAAAACATTTACACGTCAAGATTTCGCTAAACTGATTTGGAATTCGCCTGAAGTTGCCAATAGTAGAACCATTGATATTCATATTAGAAACATCCGTCGTACTTTAGGTAACGATATCATCAAAACAAGCAAAGGCATTGGTTATTCTATTAATAGGGATTTGCTGTAAGTGTCATTAAATAAGTAATCAAATTGGCTTTTTATTTATAAATATATCGAGTACTTACTCGTATCAAATTATAACAATCAGTGTTACCTGTATACTATTTGTTAAAATCTCAAGCCCATTCCAAATTCCAACCAATTACTAAATAATCTGATTCTAGATTCCTTAATAGGAATGGTATTAAATTCGGTAATATAGATTAGGTTGGCGAAAAAGTGATCGCCATTATATCCTAATTGAGCTTTAGCAGTAGCATAAGTGGGAACATTAATCCAAAAACGTTTTTTGTCGGTTTGCTGGTAACTTTGTATTTGAAATCCAGAACCTACCAAAACCACAGGAGTAAAATGCACCTTTTTAATGATAAACTGATAGCCAAAGCCTAAGTAAATAATAGTACTTATAAAGTCGCCATATTTTAATTTATTTAAATTAGGGTATAAATCACTTTGAGAAGGAGGAACAAAACCAGTGTCGGCTTCTACACGTTGATATCTTTCACTTAAACCCAATAAAAATGAGCCAGCACTTTTCTTTTGTCTTTCACCTTGTGCAAAGGCTGCATTCATTGAGAAGTTTTTATTGAAGTTAAAACCTAAGTTAAGGCCTCCTTCAATAATACGTATTCCTGGAGATTTTGGATAACCTAATGAGTCTACATTCCAATCAGGATAGTAACGCTTATAATTACTTAAATAAAACCCTTTATAATCTCTATAAAACAAACCCCAATTGACATATCTTCCCTGAATATTGATATTGATGTTTCTAAATTTAGTTACTCCATATTTTTTCTTTAAAGCTTCACTAGGTGGTAATTGTATGGCTGCTGATACATATACCTTTTTTATTTTTAAAGATAACCCAACAACCCCAGGCATGGCAGGCATATATGAAAATTTTTCACCTTTCCCAAATAAGCGATTACTAACATTGATAGACACGATAGGATAAACAAAACGCGGCCTCACTAAAAAAATTTTAGGGAATATTTCAATGTTTTCAGGAATCTTTTCTTTTTTCTTTTTTTCTTTCTTGGCAGGTTTTTCTTTCGACGGCTCTTCTTGAGCCAATACAGCTGTGTTGGCTAATAAAACGACGATAAAGAGGATGTATTTAAATGTACCAGCCATAGCTTACAAACTTAGGGAATAAATAGAAAGCGAAATGCGATTTTTACAACTATATTTTTTTATTTTTACCGTCTGGTTATGATCGCATCTCAAGAGTACAAATTGCAAGTAAAGCAAAAGTTTAAGCAGCTTAAATGCTGCGTGCTTGTGCCTACTTATAATAATGGAAAAACAATCGAAGGCGTTATTCAATCAACTCTAGAATATTGTGACGAGGTAATTATTGTAAATGATGGCTGCACGGATAATACAGCTGAAATTTTAGCAAAATATCCTCAATTAAAAGTAGTGACCCATCCTGTTAATCAAGGAAAAGGTGTAGGCTTAAGAAATGGTTTTAAAAAAGCTGTTGAATTAGGGTTTGATTATGTGATTAGTATTGATAGTGATGGACAGCATTTTCCTAAAGACTTTAAACTGTTTTTGGATAAAGTGGAGCAAGAGCCAGGTTGTTTAATTATTGGTGCTCGAAATATGACAGTAGAAAATGTCCCTAATAAAAGCACTTTTGGTAATAAATTTAGTAATTTTTGGTTTTGGGTAGAAACAGGTATTACCATGCCTGATACACAAAGTGGATACAGATTATATCCCGTGCGACGGTTAAAAAAAATTTGGTTGTTTACCACTAAGTTTGAATTAGAAATTGAAGTGATTGTAAAAGCAGCTTGGAGAGGAATACCCGTTGTGTCAGTTCCTGTTAGTGTATATTATGCGCCAGTAGGACAGCGTATTTCTCATTTTAAACCAAGTGTTGATAGTACTCGTATTAGTTTTTTAAATACCTACTTAGTAATACTCGCCGCCTTATTTTGGCGACCAATAATGCTAGTACGAAAAATAAATATTAAAAATTTAAAACGGGTTTGGAAAAAAGAAGTTGTAGCAGCACATGAAAGTGCCAATAAAAAAGCCTTATCAGTAGGATTAGGATTATTTTTTGGAATAGTTCCTATTTGGGGTTTTCAATTTGCACTAGCCATTTTTACTGCAATATATTTTAAACTGAATAAAATAATAGTTGGGTTATCTGCTCAAATTTCTGTGCCACCATTAATTCCTTTTGTTTTATATGCAAGTGTAAAAACAGGAGAATTTGTCTTAAACAAACAAGTAAACTTAGATTTCACTAAATTACTGTCTGTTGAAACACTCAATAATTTATACGTCTATTATGTTGGAGCAACTGTATTATCTATTGTTGTTGGAATAGCAGGGTTTTTAGTAACTTGGATATTATTAAAAGTATTTGGGTATAAACCTACCGTGAATGAACCAAAATCCTAATCGTTATTTTATTATCAATAAACCATACAAAATGGTTTCGCAATTTGTTAGTCCAGATAAGGTTAATTTGTTAGGCGATATTAATTTTGATTGGCCAGAAGGAACCCATGCTATAGGGCGTTTAGACAACAATTCTGAAGGCTTGTTAATATTAACAACTAACAAGCGTGTTACTAAATTATTATTTGAAAGTGATACGCCTCATAAACGTACCTATTTAGTGCATGTAGAAAAAGTGGTAACACCTGAAAGATTGTATCAATTACAAACTGGCATTACTATTAGAGTTAAAGGTGGCGGTTATTATACAACAACGCCCTGTGAAGTAGAGATTGTTGACAAACCAACAAATTTACCAAAGCGTGCACACGAATTTAGAGAAGATTTACCAAGTTCTTGGTTAACCATAACTTTAACAGAAGGTAAATATCATCAAATACGTAAAATGGTATCTTCAGTGTATCATCATTGTAAGCGTTTAATTCGCGTGTCAATAGAAGATTTAGAATTAGGGGATTTGCAACCTGGTTGCGTACTAGAGATTGAGGAAGAGGAGTTTTTTAGAAAGTTGAAGATTGATAATTGGAAAGAAGACCTAGCCACAAATGAGGCGGAATAAAAGCTAAGAGTGCAAATAAGTTTAGAGGATTACTTACTCTTCAAAAATTTATTCAAAGCGGCAATAATTTTTTTCGCTTCATCGTCATCTAACTGCATCCCAAATTTAATAATGTTTGATTGGCACGTAAATTCTATACGTTCGCCACCTTTTACCCAAAACGTTTGGCTGAAAGTATCTGCAATGCTGCCAGGAGTTAAAGCAACGATGTTAAAATCAGAAACTAAATTTAAATCAAATTCTTTTATTTTCCCTTTACCGTTAATGTCTTGTTGGTATAAAAGTTTACCATTTTTTATCCATAGTTTTTCCTTACCAAAACGTTTCCACATAAATACGCGGATAATTTTAAATTCAAAATAAGCCCAAAATGCTAGCCAAACAATCAACATCATTTTTGCTTTATCTTGTGTTAGTGTAAAATAATTAGCCATCACAATAACGCCACTTACGCTCCAAGCCAATAACCACAAGAACATGATATTTGTTTTTTTCTTATCGCCTGTAGGCAATATCACTAAACTAAACACCTGATCTTTTATTAAAACAGAAGTACGTTTACTAATAACTTGAATGTTTTCCATAAAATAATTACAGTTTAACCAAGTATTTCCCCTCCATTACTGGGATTACAGGACATTGATTTGGCGTTAAGCAATATTTAATATCACGTTCTAAATCTAATTTTGCTAAACGGTTACGGTGTGATGAGTTTGATAAAAATTCAAACAAGTCATCTTTAGCAATAATATATAAATGATTAGAGGCAATTGCGGAGTCGCAAGTAATTTCAAAACCAGATTCGGTAGTTAATTTGTTGACAACAGCTCCAGCAAAAATAGTGTCTTCTAAATTGAATTTATTTTTCCAGCCTGCGCAAACTAAAATCACATCTTTTTTTTGCAAGGCTAAATATTCGCACAAGACATCTAAATTTAAAAAACTACCTACTAAAATTTTGGATGCTTTACGGCTCGCTTCAATGGCTTGTGTTCCGTTAGTAGTTGAAATAGCAATGGTTTTGCCTTTTACTTTACTATTCATGTAACCAAAAGGACTGTTTCCTAGTTCAAAACCTTCAATCACTTCTCCATCTCTTTCGGCCGCAGCCATGAAACCATTTTTTTGATATTCTCTAGCTTCCTCTACTGTTGCAACGGGAATCATTTTGCTAACGCCATTATAAAAGGCTGTAACAATTGCTGAGGTTGCTCTGAAAATATCTATTACAACCACAATCGAATTATCTTTATGAAAAAGATTATAGGCTTGAGGTGTATAACAAACTTCTATGTGCATGTATATTAGTTTAAAAGATTAAAGTATTAAGATTA
>Ga0066405_1000077_pt1 | contig 13835 bp, 13 predicted proteins | sample LakWasMeta7_HOW4_2_FD_59492 | JGI IMG/M metagenome (GOLD analysis project Ga0066405, IMG submission 59492) | Freshwater sediment methanotrophic microbial communities from Lake Washington under simulated oxygen tension - Sediment Metagenome 7_HOW4 | ecosystem: Environmental > Aquatic > Freshwater...
AATACCCTTGCTAATAATTAAATCGGCGCAAGGAGGAGTTTTACCATGATGCGAACAAGGCTCTAAAGTAACATATAACGTACTCTTTTTAAGAATAGCATCACTTACTTGCTTAATGGCATTTGGTTCGGCGTGCCCACTACCGTATTGTTCATGGTACCCTTCTGCTACAATCTCACCATCACAAACAATGACGCAACCTACCATAGGATTTGGCGCTACATTGCCTAAACCTTTAGCTGCAAGTTCAAGGCAGCGTTGCATATATGTTTCGTGTATTGTAATACGCTCTGTTTTAAGGAGATTAAAGGTAAAACATTAATTTCAATTTGGTTCCAAAATTTGCCTTTAATTCACTATTTTTATAGCATGCTAAAATCAATGACAGGCTTCGGGAAAGCCACAAAAGAATTTGAAAACAAAACCGTTAATGTAGAAATCCGTTCACTTAATAGTAAGAACTTGGATTTAAGTTTACGTTTATCTTCGACATATCGAGACAAAGAACATGAATTAAAAAGTGAAATCACTAAATTATTAGAACGCGGAAAAGTAGATTTATCTGTTTATGTAGAATCTAAAATAGAAGAAACACCCGTTCAAATTAATACGGATTTAGCAAAATCATATCACACTCAATTAAAGCAATTAGCTATTGAATTAAATGAACCAACTACCAATTTAATGGCTCATGTATTGAAAATGCCTGATGTTTTAAAATCTGAACGCAAAGAACCAAACGAACAAGATTGGAAAGATATACAAAGTGTTATTTTTTTAGCCGTAGAAGGTTTAAATAATTTTAGATCTGACGAGGGAAAATCCATTGAAAAGGATTTTGAAACACGTTTAGGAATTATTGCCGATTCATTAGAAAAAATTAAGGAACATGATGCGGCTCGTATTCAAAACATCCGAGATCGCATCAAAAAGAATTTAGAAGAAGTTGTTGGGAAAGAAAAAGTGGATAACAATCGTTTTGAGCAAGAGTTAATTTACTACATCGAAAAATTAGATATTAACGAAGAAAAAGTACGTTTAAAAACTCACTTAGATTATTTCATTAAAACAATGAAAGAGCCAGCTGGAGGGCGTAAATTAAACTTTATCGGTCAGGAAATTGGAAGAGAAGTAAATACCATTGGTTCAAAAGCTAACGACGCAGAAATGCAAAAATTAGTAGTGCTAATGAAAGATGAATTAGAAAAAATTAAAGAACAAACCAATAACGTTTTATAAAATGAACTTATTTAAATTATCAGGCATTGTATCTTTAGTATTTGGAACATTAAGTTGCTTCATATTATTAAAGCCTCAATTTTTAATGTTTTCATTATTAGCAGCTATTATTGGTTTTACTTTTTCTACTATTAATGTGTATTTGAACACGAAATTTGAAATTACAAAAAGTGCATTTAGCATTGGCTACATCGGAATGATTTTATCATCGTTTCCAGTTATTTTTTTAATGATTCTAATTGTTAGAGGTTAAATGTCTAGTATAAAAAATTATTTATCACTCGTAAAATTCAGTCACACCATTTTTGCTTTGCCATTTGCTTGTATAGGATTTACATTGGCGTTACAAGAAGGCTTTACGTTTTCATTAAAATTATTTTTATTGGTACTAGCCTGCATGGTTACAGCTCGTAATTCTGCAATGGCTTTTAATCGTTTTATTGATAGAAAATTTGATGTTTTAAATCCACGAACAGCTATCAGAGAAATTCCTGCTGGAATTATCAATCCTAAAAATGCCTTATTCTTTATCATCATCAATTGCTTATTATTTGTTACTGCTACCTATTTTATTAATAACATTTGTTTTTACTTATCTCCTGTGGCTTTATTTGTTGTGTTATTTTATAGCTACACAAAACGCTTTACTCCGCTTTGTCATTTAGTGTTAGGTTGTGGATTAGGCCTTGCTCCTATTGGTGCTTATTTAGCAGTAACTGGGCATTTTGCATGGCTACCTTTATTATTTTCTTTCACAGTATTTACTTGGGTAAGTGGTTTTGATATTATTTATGCTTTACAAGATGAAGCCTTTGATAGAGAACATAAACTAAATTCAATCCCCGTATTATTAGGAACAAAAGGTGCTTTACGTTTCTCGGAAGTGTTACATGTATTTTCCATTGTATTTGTCATTGCAGCTGGTTTCATCGGACACTTTAATTTCTTGTATTGGATTGGGACTTCCTTATTTACTGGATTAGTTATATACCAGCATACTATTGTTAAACCAAATGACCTATCGAGAGTAAACATCGCTTTTGGAACAACAAACGGAATAGCTAGCGTAGTTTTTGCAACTTTTACCATTGTTTCATTTTTTATATAACATTCATGATTAAAGGATTAATAATACTTGTTTGTGTTTTAATTCCTTTTATGAGTAACCTATACCAATCAAAACAGATAGCATATAACTTCTCAAAACCAATAGTAAACGATATACTTCCCGCTTCGCTTCAAGAAATTTCAGGATTAGCCATTATTGATTCAATAAACATTGCATGCATACAAGACGAAAACGGCATTTTATTTTTATACGACATCAAAAAACATAAACTTACCAAGCAATTTACCTTTGGATTAAATGGGGACTATGAAGGTATTACTCGTGTAGGGAAATTCTTGTATATTTTAAGAAGTGATGGCGTTTTATTTGAATTAAAAGATTATAATACAAAAAAACTAAGTATAAAAACCTACGCTACCAGAGTTCCAGCTTTTAATAATGAAGGACTTTGTTACGACTCCATCAATAACCGATTATTAATTGGGGCAAAAGGAAAAATCAATAAAGATCCATTAAACAAAGACTTACGATGCATCTACGAATTTAATTTAACATCGAAAACACTTAACCAAAAGCCTGTGTTTAATTTCAATACACTTGATGTAAATTTATTTGCAAAAATGAATGACATCAAATTACAAAAACGACAAACGAAAAATGGAAAAATAGTAGAAATTGGCTTAAAATTAAATACCTCTGAAATTGCGATTCATCCAATCACTAAACAATTATATGTACTTTCTGCCACCGACCATTGTTTATTTATTTTTAATTTGAATGGGAATTTAGAACATATAGAGAAATTAAATCCTGTCTTATTTAATAAAGCAGAAGGATTATCTTTTTATCCTAATGGAGATGTTCTTATTTCTAATGAAGGTCAGGCACATCAACCAACTTTATTGAAGTTTAAATATCAACCATAAAGTCATGCTGAACTTGTTTCAGCATCTCATAAATTAAAATAAAATTTGTAACTTTAATAAACACATTCACGTTTATGGCAAACATTACTGAAACAGATTTCACAGAAAAGCTTTTAAAGTTAAAATCACTCGTTTTTCAATTCGACCAGAGTTTTGATAAAGAAAAAACTCAGCTTCTAAATGAACTAATTACGTTTGGCTCTTTTAAACAGCAATCCTTTCAGCAATTTCATCAGCTATTAATGGCAATGATAGCATATCCTTCTAGTAAGGCATTATTGGATATGGTGACTGCAACTATGCGAAAATTAGTGTTACAATTAGAAAAAAATGTGTCATTGCAAAACAAACTCATTGGAACTGGACTTTTACACACGGCTATTGAATGTAATTTTTCTTATGCAAAGATTCTATATGTAACACAAAAATTTCCTAATCAAATTTCTATACATAGTGCGTCTTCTAATACAGAGACGCAAAAGTCTATTTTAAAATTATTACTGCCTTTAGTTGAATATTCAAAAATATTCGAGGGAGAAAAAGACTTGAAGCATCGTATTGCACAATTTCATTCTTCAAAAACACAAACAGATTTAGAATGGTTATTACAACTCATTCAACAATCCAATTTAGAATCTAAAACACAAGCTATTATTTATAATCAATTAGGAATTTTCATTCAATGGAAAGTTTCTGAAATTGAAAATTCAGTGAGTTTTTTGAGGGGCGCTCAACTACCTACTTATTATCACACAAAACCTTTAGATAAAAAAGTTAATCTCCATGAGATCATTCAGCAAAAATTACCTGCACCTGTAAAGCTAAGTGATAAAGACAAAGAACGGATTATTGATGCGGCAAAAATGACTTTGTTTTATTTGTACAGAGAAACAGAACCTTTTACTAATGCCAATAAAGATGATATTACTTTGTTTCAATTGGATAAAGGTATTTCGATTGCCTTGTTTGGAAGTACCATAGACAAACGTTACTCTTTAGAATCTTATATTGGTTATTTAGTTTTTAAAAATAACATTCCCGCTTCTTATGGTGGCGGATGGATTTTTGGAGAACGCAGTCAATTTGGTATAAATATTTTAGAATCCTTTAGAGGCGGAGAATCTGGTTTAATAATTTGCGAATTATTACGCGTATATCACCAATATTTTGGAGCTACGCGCTTCGTTGTAAAACCATATCAATTTGGACTGCATAACCCAGAAGCTATTAAAACTGGAGCCTTCTGGTTTTATTATAAATTAGGTTTCAGACCAGAAAATGAAGAGTTACGAAAATTAGCATTTGAGGAAGAACAACAGAAGTTGACAAATCCAAATTATAAAAGTGCCATTACTACACTCAAAAAATATACAAAAAGCAATTTAGCATTAATACTCTCTGAAACCAGTTATCCCAATTTTGATTCGGAAATCGTAAGTCAAAAAATTACCAAACATATTAATGAGCATTTCAATGGCGACAGACAAAAAGCGCTAATGGTTTGCTATAAGCAATTGAAAGAAAGTATAGGCCTAGATAAAAAGTGGAAAGCAGAGGATATAGAATACGCCAAACAATTAGCTATTTTGTTTCATGTACAACCTAATAGCAAAAGCTGGCAACAAAAGCACAAAAAAAATATCCAATTACTCATTCAATTAAAATCTGCTAAAACAGAATTACCTTGGGTAAAGCATTTACAAAAGTTTGATGCTTTTTGGAAGTATATTGATTCGATTTAAACTACTTAGCTGTTTTAATTTTTTCAATCAATTCAGTTGTAGCTTTATAATCATCCGCTGCATACTTTTCTTTTTTTGCAATCTCAATCGCCTTATTAGCCATTTGTAAAGCTAAATCTTGCTTACCTACTTTATATAAAACAGCAGCGTAAGTATCTAAGTTAGCATATGTCTTTTCTAATTCACAGGCTGTTTTTGCCCATCCTTCTGCCTTTGATAAAGACTCTTTATCTTGTACTTTTTCGTAAAAATTCCAAGCAATAGAATTAAGTTCATTTGCGTTTTTTAAATAATAGGTATCAACATTAGCAATAGCTAGTTTTGCATAGTCATTCCAATTCGCATCATGTTCCGCTAATTTCATATCGGCCTCAACAAATATCAATTTGGCATTTGGTGTTTTAAAAGATTCTATTTTTGCTTTCGCATCGTTATATTTTTTAGCATCAAATGGTTTTGTTTTTATAATAGAAGATAATGTACTTTCACTCACTCCATCTATTTTTCCGTTTACAGCTTTTTCTGTAAATAAATCAATATACTTTGGTTTATTAGCAATCACAAATTCAAATACCTTAGAGTCCATATCATTGATATGATAGACAATCATGTCCCAATTAGCTTTAGTCGTTAAATTTTCATCTTTTTGTTGAGCAAAATAATCTTTCACTAAATCCTGAGATTCTAAGCAAGTGCTCTCTCTTGCTTCAATATACTTTGCTAAAAAATCAGCATTGGTTTTATTGGCTTCAAAATTTTTCACATAATACGAAAAACATTTCTCAGGGTACTGAGTCTCTTTTCCTAAATTTATAAATTCCTTAGTTGACATGGAACCAGCTACGCGATGAACTAAGTTCCCATCGCCATCAATAAATAATAAATTAGGGTAACATTTCACATCATAAAGCTTTGCTAATTCAATACCTTCTCCTTTTTCCATGTCAATTTTAGCGTTTATAAAACTGAAATTATAAAAGTCAGCAACAGCATCATTTGTAAATACATTTTTTGACATTTGTTTGCAAGGTCCACACCATGTTGTGAAAGCATCTATAAAAATAAGTTTATGTTCTTTTTGAGCTTTTGCTTTAATTTCAGCAAAAGTGCCGTGCTCAAAATTGATGTTTTTAGTTTGTGAAATAACAGCAATTGAGCAGCTTAAAAAAGCGATTGATAAAATTGATTTTAACATGATATAATTAGTCTTTATAAGTTTTAGGCACTTTGGGGTCAGTAATGATAATAAAATCTCCTTGGTTTTCAAATTTCTTCCAATCGATATTTGGAAACGATTCATCAGATCCTGAAGAAATAACTAATATACGTGCAATTGGGCTGTATTTTTTTAATTGAGCCACCACTGCAAAATGCTCATCGCTATGAAATCGTCCATTAACTTGGAATATTTTTTTGGTAGGATTTTTCTCAAAATACTCATGTATCGAGAAAGCCATCGTTGCATCCCATAAAGATTGAGCCATCACTAAACTAAATGATTCACCCATTGACGGTTGTTTTTTCTTTTTAGAACTTCCTTGATCAAAAAGACCTACTAGTTTTTCATGGTATTTACCAGATGCGGTATCGTAAGGCAAGGGGGCAAAATATTTTTTCGATTCTAAAGGCAATTCCATTAATCCTTTTTGTCCTTTACGCCCAGCTAAATTAGAATAACGCCCTGCGGCATTGGCGCAAATCACATCTAATTTATTTAATTTACTAAATTCAACCATGGGTCTGTAATCTTTATAATTACTCCATACACGGGCATCTTTTTTGAAATTTTTCTCTCTCACATCAGAAGTCAAATATTCATTCATAATAGGTTGCACATCACGTTCAAACATTTCCATAGAAAGAGCTAAGCTGGAATTATATTTTTGAAATAAAGCTTCGAAAATTTTATTTTCTAAAAAATGAGTTACTGAATCATTATGTTCCTCGCCATAAAATAACACATCAGCATTTTTCATATCCTCAACTATTTCCGCTATAGTAATTTCCTTAGCAGACTTAACAGAATAGATACGATAATTCTGTTCAGTAACTTGTGCATGAATTTTTGCACCTATTAAAACAAAAGAACATAGAATAAAAAAACGTAAATGTTTCATAGCGTAAAATTATTAGTTAATTAAATTTAAGATTTAAAAGTTTGATTTCTGTACTTTTTTATGAATCTCAGGAGTTTCCATCAGAGCAGCCGAACCATACCATTGCGTTAATTCTGGCTCTAGATATTTTTCTTTAATAGCTGTATCGCCTTCTAGAAGGGATTTTGCTTCTTCCATGGTTGTGACATTTAAAATAAATATTCCTCTACTACTGCCTCCATTTTCAAAAGGACCCGCCACTGCTAATTTACCTGCATCTGCCATTTTTTGAATATTTTTCATGTGACCTTCAAAGGCTTTATCTTTTGCGACTTTATCTGTTGATGTATTAGTCCCTGTTTTCAACAATACAAACACATACATTTTCATCCCATAATTATCAGCATGCAATTTCTTAGCAAGAATTGAATCATAAATGGGTTTTTGAGCATTTATAGTTAAAGATAAAACAAATAAAATAAATAGTGTGATGTGAGATTTTTTCATGTATATATGTTTTGATTATTCAATAATGATATCATGTCGGGTTAAAAGCCTAAATAAATCTTGTGATAAAAATTTAGCTTTTCTAATATTATTAATTTCTGGGTCAATAGCAAAATTACTAGAGCTAGTGAAATCAACACCCGACAGATTTGTTTTTGCAAAAACGACTTCATATAAATCGCAATCGGTAAAGATTGATTTAGATAAATCGGCATTGGTAAAATTTACTTCATGCATTTTGCAAGACTTAAATTCACTTTTATTCATCTTTTTGCTATCAAAGGACGCATAATCCAACAAACACTTTTCGAAATAGACTTCGAAAGCAAAATCTTTGGCTTGAAAAAAATTAAGTCCAAGTAGTTTACAATCAATAAATTCAACACCTTGCAGTTTGGCATTATTAATTTTACAATTACTTAAATTACAATTTTTGAAAGAACAATTAATGAAATTCAAATTAGAAATATCTGTTAAAGTACAATTAACGAATTCGCATTTTTCATAATCTTCCCTATCAAATGATTTAGGAAGAGCATTCAAGTTTGAAATTGTTTCTGTAGGTTTTAATAGTTTACTCATGTTCTAAATTCTTACACCAATAATACATACATCATCTATCTGTTCGTGAATGCCTTTCCATTTTTCGAACTCATCTAACAATATTTTTTTCTGTACATCAAGACTCATATCTTTATTTTCTATCAACATTTTCTCCAATTTTTTATACATAAATTTCTTTCCTTTTGGTCCACCAAACTGATCAGCATAGCCATCTGTAAAAGTATAAATACTGTCGCCTTTTAACAATTGAAATATTTTTGTATTAAATGGTTGCATTTTTTCCATGTAACCCACTGGCATTTTTTGCGCTTTCTGTTCAATCAATTCGCCTTCCCTAATAACATAAAAAGAATTATTAGCTGCCGAATATTCCAAAATATTCGTATCAAAGTTTATTTTACAAACCGTAGCGTCCATTCCATCTTTCGTGAACTCTTTATCTGTTTTTAGAGCCTTAATGATTTCTTCGCGCAATGAATTTAATATGGCGCCAGGCTCTGTTATTTTTCGTTCGATAACAATTTCGTTCAACAAATTAATGCCTAGCATACTCATAAAGCCTCCCGGAACCCCATGTCCTGTGCAATCTGCTGTTACATAAAAGAAGTGATTCTCTAATTTATAAAACCAATAAAAATCACCACTTACAATATCTTTTGGCTTGAATAAAATGAAATGTTCTGCATTCACATTTTTCATTTCATCGTTAATGTAACCATCGTTGGTAAGCATCGCGTTTTGAATGCGCTTGGCATAGGTTATACTATCAATAATCTCTTTATTTTTCTCTTCAATAATTTGCTTTTGCTCTTCGGCTAATGTTTTTTGATTCCAAATTTCTTTTTTCTGAATTTCTAATTTTAAATTAGCAATACGTTTAATTTTATAACTTCGGTATATAAAGAAGACCAATACAAACAACAATACAGATCCTATAGTAAAGAAGTAAATTAAATAGCGTTGTTTTTTTAATTCCGTATTCTGTATAATCTTATCTTTATTCAAAAGACTAATTTGCTCTTCTTTTTGTTGAGAATTAAATCTTTTTTCAAGTTCCATTATTTGTGCCTGCTTATCTAAAGTATAGATGCTGTCATTAATAGCATAGAAGGTATCTTTATAAGCCAATGCAAATTCAAAATTTTTCATATCCAAAAACAGAGCAGCTAAATTTTGATAAGCATGTGATAATTCAGAAAGATTTTCCGACCTTCTGATTAAATCTAATCCAATGAATAAATTCTCTTTAGACTTTATATATTCCTTTTTAAGTCTGTAAAACTCGCCCATATTGCAGTATAAACTACCAATCCTACTCATTTCGCCTGTGTTTTCAAGTGCTTTAATAGATTGTATTGTATATACAATAGCTTTGTCTAAATTTCCTCTGGCATGTTCTAAAGCAGCCAGATTAGTATAAATATTAATAACAGTAGAAAAATCATTTGCTGCAATTGCACGTGGCAAAATACTTGTAAATATTTTTTCGGCATCTTCGTATTTTTTGACATCAACATAAGCTAAAGCCAAATTACTTAATACACTATTGGCTAAATCTTTACTATTATGCGCTATATAGTAAGAACTCGTTTTTTTCCAATATCGAATGGCATTTTCGTAATCTTTTTGGTAATAAAATACAACGCCTAAATCTCCAAGTCCATTAACAATTAAGGTAGAATCTTTAGTGTTTTCCCACAACTTTTGAGTTTCGATATATTTTTTAATCGATACATCAAAATTTCCTTTATACATTTCAATCATCGCTAGCAAACGCTTAGAGTATGCTTGACCAATAATCGAATTATTCTTTAAAGAATATTTTAATAATTCATTAAGTGTTTTTGTTGCTTCATCATATCTATTAATCTTTATTAAGATAAAGGCTTTATACTTTTGAGACTTGATATAAATTCGGGAGTTCCCTTTTTTTAAGGCAACTTCGCTTGACTGTTGAAGAATTTTAATCGCATCTTCATTATTTCCTAATTCTGCTAATCTATCAGCATAAGAATTTAATTCAAGTGCTTTTATAGTATCGTGCTTTGAAGAATTAAGAAAATAAGATAAACTATCTTTTTGCGCAATTAAATTAAAAGCTACAAAAAAACAAACGAGGAAAATAACAGCATTCTTCATATACTAATAAAGATAGCCAAAATTTTAAAAACACAAAAAATAATTGAAGACTAAAACAAACTCAACTGTTTGTCTCCTGCTTTGTAATTAAAATTTATGCTAAATAAGTAATTTAACCACATAGATACATAGTTTATTGCTTGGGTAAATTACTAAAATATTCGTTTACAAGCGTTTTTTGCCCTTCTCTAAAAATATTAAAACAATTAAAATTTATCAAAATGCCTTTGGGTGATTTTAGCAGTTTCATATAGTTCTGAAGCTGTGCTTCATGCACATTAGATATTACCATTACAGACTTTAACTCTACTACTAGGCATTTTTCTATAAACACATCGCATCTAAAATCTACATCAAGCTCCTTACCTTTATAAATGACAGGTATTTTCACCTCTGTCAAAAAATTTATTTTTCTATGAGTCAACTCCTCTATTATACACTTCTGGTAAACACTTTCCAATAAACCTCTTCCCATTATTTTGTGAACTTCAATAGATGCTCCAACAACTTCATAGGTAAGTTCATCTAAATATTTTTGTGTAATCATTTTAAGTCTCTATATGTTTGAATGTTCTACTATTTGTTATTGTGTTTGCATTATATAGCTAAATAATTTAAACCACATAGAGACATAGGTTTAAAGTAGCTGAAGCAGGGCGATAGAAGCTACGCTTTTAACATAACAACCTATGTTAAAAAAATTTATTTTTCTATCTAACCTTCCAAACCCTTTCATTTTTCTATGTTTCTATGTGGTTAAATGTTCTTTCTAAAACAAACTCAACTGTTTGTCTCCTGCTTTATAATTAAAATCAGCACAATTAAACTCAAATTTTGATTCGATTGGCATAAACTTATCTCTAGAAATTTTAAACAATTGCATGATGGATTCTGCAATTTTTCCTTCACCTTTCATACGAACGCTTTTGCGAGTATCACTTACTTTACCACCGTGGCAATCCATAATTTGATGCCACACTTTATCAGCTCTATCAGGAAAATTTTTCACTAACCAATCCTTAAAAATGTGTTCCACTGAACCGTTTAAACGCACAATGGTAATACCTGCACTTGTTGCTCCGGCAGCTGCCGCCGCTTCTAATACGCTTGGTATTTCGTGATTATTAATGCCAGGAATAATAGGTGCTACCATGACGCCACAGGGAATCCCATGTTTAGATAAAGCCTCTAAAACCGCCATTCTGTTTTTATAAGTGGCTGTTCTTGGTTCCAATAATTGGCGCATTTTTTCGTCAGTCCCGGTTATAGAAATCATCACATGCACCAAATTATGTTCCGCTAACTCTGTTAATACATCAATATCTCTAGTAATTAGAGAATTTTTTGTGATAATCGCAATTGGATGTTTGTATTTCAAACATGTTTTTAAAATATTTCTTGTAATCTCTGTTTCTCGTTCAATAGGCTGATAACAGTCTGTGTTGCCAGATAGCATAATCGGTTTAACTTTCCAGTTTTTTTGACTGAAATGTGACTCAAGTAACTCAACTGCATTTTTTTTAACGACTATTTTTCTCTCAAAATCTAATCCTGCACTATAGCCCCAAAATTCATGCGAATTACGTGCATAACAATAAATACAACCATGTTCGCAACCCTGATAAGGATTTAAAGAATAACCCAATCCAATATCGGTGCTCTCTACTTTATTGATAATCGTTTTAGGGTAGGTATAAATGATTTCTGTTTTTTCTTTTTGCAAAAACTCTTCATCCAAACCCTCAACATGCTCTTGCACATATTGACTCTTTTGAAAACGACTATGAGGATTAAATTGTGCTCCTCTACCTTTAAAGTAATTAATGATTCTGCTTTCCATGGCCTTTGTTTTGTCAACATAAAGTTACGGCTATGTGTAGCAATTGATTGCTACAAATTGTAGCAATTTGAATTTAAGTGAAAATAAGGCTAGGATATATTTACAACCACTTAAATAATTTTCGTAAAGTAGTTACTCTATCTTTATAAGGCGCATACCTTAAAGGCACATCTAACCATGTACCTTTTTTTGAAATTGATTTTTTGTGTGAGAATGTATCAAAGCTATATTTGCCATGATAAGCGCCCATGCCACTATGACCTACACCACCAAAAGGTAACCGTTTATTAGCAATATGCATAATGGTATCGTTTATACAACCACCGCCAAAAGAAAATTGATTCATTATTTCGTTAGCGAAATCAGTACGCTCTGTAAATACATACAGAGACAATGGTTTTTCGTAGCTTTCAATAATTGCTTTTAATTCGCTTTCGTTTTGATAAGAAATAATTGGTAATAAGGGGCCAAATATTTCATTCTGCATAATATCACTTTTTAATTCTGGTTCATCAATTAAAGTAGGGGAAATAAATAAAGTTTGTTTTTCTGTCTCGCCACCAAAAATAACTTTGTCAGTCTGAATGTAACCAACTAAACGTTCCCAGTTTTTTAAATTAATAATACGTGCTAAATCAGGCGAGTTTATAATATCTGAGCCATACGCTTTAATGATTTCATTTTTTAGTTCGGATATTAAATTTGCTTTTACGCTTTGATGTACTAAAATATAGTCGGGAGCAATACAGGTTTGCCCTGCATTAATAAATTTGCCCCAAACAATTCGCTTTGCCGTTAATGCCATTTTTGCTGTTTGATCAACAATACAAGGACTTTTACCTCCAAGCTCTAATGTTACTGGCGTTAAATTTACGGCTGCTGCCTTGGCAACAATTTTACCAACAGCAACACTACCAGTAAAAAATATATAATCCCAACGTTGGTTTAATAATTCAGTTGATTTTTCTTGTCCACCTTGTTCAACACTCACATGATTTTTTTCAAAGGATTCGGCAACTATTTTTGCAATAATAGCAGATGTGTGAGGCGTTAATTCAGATGGCTTTAAAACAACTGTATTGCCAGCAGCTACAGCGGCCACTAAAGGACAAATTGCTAACTGAAAAGGATAATTCCAAGGCGCAATTATTAAAACCTTACCATAAGGTTCAGAAATTATATAATCGTTAGCAGGGAAATTTAATAAGTTAAAATTTACTTTTTTGGGTTTACAATAACTATCGATATTAGAAATAGTATCTTTAAGATCAGAAATAATATAAGACGTTTCGGTGGCTACTGCTTCAAAAGCGGGCTTTTTAAAATCATCATAAAGCGCTTTGATGATTTCATCTTCATACTTAATAACATTAGCCAATAATTTTTTTAATGAATTTTTTCGTGTTTCTATGTTGTGAGCAAAATTCATTGTAAGAAGATTTAGAGAGTTAATAGGCGTTAATAATTTCCGCTTTGGAAGTTCCATTGTATTGAATAATCAAATGCTTATTCTCATTCACAATAGTTTGCTCATTGGAAAAAGCTTTAAAATCAAAGTCTAATGGTAATACCACGTAACGGTATTTATGATGGTTTAATTTTAGTTCGTCAATTAATTTATTTTTCTCTGTAAAATCAATTTCTTCTAGAAACAAACTCTTAGGTTTTACTTTAAAGTGTAAATAGTAATCTACCGCTATTAACTGCTGCAAA
>Ga0066405_1000078_pt1 | contig 13643 bp, 12 predicted proteins | sample LakWasMeta7_HOW4_2_FD_59492 | JGI IMG/M metagenome (GOLD analysis project Ga0066405, IMG submission 59492) | Freshwater sediment methanotrophic microbial communities from Lake Washington under simulated oxygen tension - Sediment Metagenome 7_HOW4 | ecosystem: Environmental > Aquatic > Freshwater...
TGAACCAACCACATTACAAACTCCAATGATAGTTGCACCTTTTGATTTTGCTAATTCAATAGCAGCCAATGTATCAGCAGTTTCTCCTGATTGTGAAATAGCGATAACCACATCATCAGGATAAATAATTGGATTACGATATCTAAATTCAGATGCGTATTCAACTTCAACAGGAATACGTGCATACTCTTCAAACAAATATTCAGCAACTAAACCTGCATGCCATGATGTACCACAAGCAATGATGATGATACGTTTAGCGTTTTTAAATTTTGCGATATGGTCAACAATTCCACCTAATTGCACAATTCCTTTTTCTGCATTTAAACGGCCTCGCATACTATCTTTAACAGAACGTGGTTGCTCGTAAATCTCCTTCAACATAAAATGTTCGTAGCCGCCTTTTTCAATGGCTTCAAGTTCCATTTCCAATTCTTGAACGTATAGAGGAATCTCTTTATCTTTTATTGTACGCAGTTTTACTTCTTGTCCACGGCGAATAATTGCTACTTGCTCATCGTTTAAATAAACAACATTTTTTGTGTACTCAACAATTGGTGATGCATCAGAAGCAATAAAAAACTCATCTTCTCCAATACCAATAACCATAGGGCTTCCCTTTTTAGCAGCAATTAAGGTGTCTGGATCGTTTTTATCTAACACAACTAAAGCATAAGCACCAATAACTTGATTTAATGCAGCTAATACTGCATGTCCCGTTTTCATGTTCTCACTTTTTTTGATGTCTTCTATCAAATGAATAAGAACTTCAGTATCAGTTTGAGATTTGAATGTGTGTCCGCGTTTTGTTAAACCTTCTTTAATTGCAGCGTAGTTTTCGATGATACCATTGTGAATCATCACTAAATCACCGCTTTGTGAATAATGAGGATGAGAGTTTACATCATTAGGCTCACCGTGAGTTGCCCAGCGTGTGTGACCAATTCCAATGTTTCCTGTAATATCTTGCCCTTTTGCAAAATCCGATAAGTCAGATACCTTCCCTTTTTTCTTGTAAACATTCATTGCCCCTGCTGCATTAATCATTGCAACTCCGGCACTGTCGTACCCACGATATTCAAGACGTTGTAAACCCTTCATTAAAATTGGGTACGCCTCTCTGTTTCCAATATATCCTACAATTCCACACATAGTATCTAGTCTTAAATTTAAGCCTAAAAATAAGAAAAAAACAGATACAGCTGTAGGAGAAAATGAAGCTTTTTAAGCTTCGAAAACTTCGATATTTGCTTGTTTTTTAACTAAATCAGTAAATTTCCCCTCAAAACGAGTTGCACGCACCATGTGGTTATCTATCCAATGGTAGTTACCTCCACGTGGTTTACCCATAAGCATTGCATGATATTTAAAGCCATGTTTTGCTAGCCAAGCTTCTGTAACCGCACGATGTTCTTCGGTACGAGAAGTGAAAAAAGTGATGATATGACCTTCATCAAACCATTTATTTAAGGTAACTAATGCATCGGGATAAAGAGCTGCATCAATCATACGCTCTGGTTCTTCATTCGGGATATCGTCGCAAATAGTGCCATCGATATCAATTAGGTAATTTTTTACTGTTGATGGAAGGATTGGAGATAATTTTTTTCCATCTTTTTCGATTTCGTTTAGTTTAAGATCTGTCATACAGGTAATAAGCATATTAGGATTAATTTTTTACAAAAATACAAAATCAATAACTAATTTTTTCCGAAAGCTAATATTAATTGGAATCGTGAAAGCAAGATTCAGTTCAGATATTATTTCGGTTTTAAAGTCTCGACTGCGCTCGACTTGACATTATGTGTAAGCTGTCATTTCGAGCGCAGTCGAAAAAGTGCGGTGGTGTCTTTCCTCCTGAATCCTTCTTTCTCTAATCCTCTTCCTTCAAAACATCTAAAATCAAATCTTGCTCAAATCCCCTAGAATATGCATATTGAAGCAGTTTGTATTTTCTTTTGATTGGGTTTTTTTCGGTAGTTTGTTTTGCTCTTGTTTCTAAAACCTTGCGAAGCGTTTTTATATAATCTTCTTCGCTAATTTCCTTCATTGCTTTTTTAATGCAGTAGTCTGATATTTTTCGAACTTTTAATCCAGCTTTTATTTTATGTCTGCCCCATTTTTTGATTCTGAATTTCCCGCCTGCATAAGCAATTGCAAAACGTTCTTCATTAATAAAGTTTTCGGTAATTAAATTGGCAATAATGTTTTCCACTGCATCGGGCCACAAACCATATTCATATAATTTATCGCGCACCTCTTGCTGACAGCGTTCTTGATAAGCGCAATAAGCTTGTGCTTTTAAAAATGCTTCTTCAGGAGATAATTTTTTCTTTTCTTTTTCTTGCATTCTTTTATTTCAACTTCTCATTATCCTTATGACGGTCTTTATCGCGATTGGTTTTTTTATCTAAGTTTTTATGCAAAGCATCTGTAAGATTAACACCTGTTTGATTTGCTAAACAAATTAAAACAAATAACACATCTGCCATCTCATCACCTAGGTCTTTGTTTTTATCGCTCTCTTTTTCTGATTGTTCTCCATAGCGGCGGGCAATGATTCGCGCAACTTCCCCTACTTCCTCAGTAAGCATGGCCATATTGGTAAGTTCATTAAAATAACGAACACCATGTGTTTTTATCCATTCATCAACTTGTTGTTGGGCGTTTTCTAAAGTCATTATTCTTTGTTTTTAGAATCAATAATAATTGTAACCGGACCATCGTTTACCAAAGCCACTTTCATGTCAGCACCAAACTCACCGGTAAAAACTTGTTTGCCTAAATCAAAATTTAGTTGTTTTATAAATTGCTCATACAATGGAATTGCTTGCTCGGGACGAGCTGCTTTTATATATGAAGGACGATTGCCTTTTTTTGTTTGTGCGTGAAGCGTAAACTGGCTTATTAATAATAAATCACCATTAACTTCCTTAATATCTAAATTCATTTTTCCTTCTGCATCAGAAAAGATGCGAAGTCCAATAATTTTTTTTGAAAGCCATTCGATGTCTTCTAAATTATCTGCTTCTTCTATTCCAAGCAATATCATGTAACCTTTGTTGATAGCTGATTTCACAATATTATCAATGGTTACAGAAGCTTGACTCACACGTTGGATAACAACTTTCATGTGGTGAATTTACGATTAATTTTTCCGTTTGGAAAAACAAAAAAGCACCCTGAATACTCAGAGTGCTTTTTAAAATAAAATAAATTCTATTAGTGATGATGACCATGCTCACCATGAACGTGACCATGACTAACTTCTTCAGCTGTTGCCTCACGAACATCTAACACTTCACCAACGAAATGTAAATCGTGACCAGCTAAAGGATGGTTGAAATCCATTGCAACATGTTTTTCAGCAACCTCTAAAACCAAACCGTACATTTGATTTCCTTCAGCGTCCATCATTGGAACCTCAGCACCAACTGCAATTTGCGTTTCATCAAAAGTTCCTTCAACTAAAAAAGCTTCTTTAGGAATTTCTGCAACGTACTCTTCGTTATAATCTCCGTAACCGTCAACAGACTTTACTTTGAAATCAAATTTATCTCCTACTTTTTTTCCTGCCAATTCTTTTTCAAATGTTGGAATAATACCACCTGCACCATATAAGAATACAAAAGGTTTATCTGTTGATGTTTGTTCTACTAACTCTTCTGCTTCATCCTCAAACTTTGAGCTTAGGTGGTAGTTTACAGAAACTACCGTGTTTTTTCCAATTGTCATGGTGTGTTGTTTGGCTGTTTACAGCCTTTTAGTTATTACTCTGTTTATTATAATTCGAATTTAATTCCTTGTGCTAACGGAAGTTTTGTTCCGTAGTTAATTGTATTTGTTTGACGACGCATGTAGATTTTCCAAGAATCAGATCCAGACTCGCGTCCGCCGCCTGTTTCTTTATCTCCACCAAATGCACCACCAATTTCAGCACCTGAAGTTCCAATATTTACGTTTGCAATACCACAATCAGAACCTGCGCATGATAAGAAAGCTTCTGATTCACGCATGTTTGTAGTCATGATAGAACTTGATAAACCTTGAGGTACATCGTTTTGTAAAGCAATTGCTTCTTCAATTGTTTTGTATTTCATTAAATACAAAATTGGAGCAAATGTTTCGTGCTTAACAATTTCGTATTGTGAGTGAGCTTCGGCAATAGCAGGTTTTACGTAGCATCCGCTTTCGTAACCTTCACCTTCTAACACACCACCTTCAACAATCATTGTTCCACCTTGTTGTTTTAATTTTTCGATGGCGTTTAAATAATCTTTCACTGCATCTTTATCAATTAGTGGCCCAACATGGTTGTGCTGATCTAAAGGATTACCAATTCGTAATTGCTTAAATGCATTTACTAATTTCTCTTTTAAACCATCGTAAATACTTTCGTGAATAATTAAACGACGAGTAGTTGTGCAACGTTGCCCCGCTGTTCCAACAGCACCAAAAACGATTGCAGGAATAGCATTTGGAATATCAGCATTTGGAGTAACAATGATTGCATTATTTCCGCCTAACTCTAATAAACCACGGCCAAAACGCTCAGCTAATTTAACACCAACTTCACGACCCATACGTGTTGAACCCGTTGCAGATACTAATGGAATACGTTTATCTGTTGTTATAAATTCACCAATACCTTTTCCGTTTACTAAACAAGAAATACCTTCAGGTAAATTATTTTCTTTAGCTACTTCTGCCCAAATTTTTTGTGATGCTATAGAACATAATGGAGTTTTTGGTGATGATTTCCAAATACAAACATCTCCACAAACCCAAGCTAATGCAGTGTTCCAACTCCATACAGCAACTGGGAAGTTGAATGATGAAATAATTCCAATAATTCCTAATGGATGGTATTGCTCGTACATTCTGTGGTCAGCACGCTCGCTATGCATTGTTAAACCGTAAAGCTGACGAGAAAGACCAACTGCGAAATCGCAAATGTCTATCATCTCTTGTACTTCACCTAAACCTTCTTGTAATGATTTTCCCATTTCGTAAGAAACAAGCATTCCTAATTCTTGCTTTTTCTCACGTAATTTATTTCCAAACTGGCGAACCATTTCTCCACGCTTAGGCGCAGGAACGTGTCTCCACTCTAAAAACGCAGCTTCTGCAGCTGTCATTGCCTTTTCGTAATCTGCTTTTGTTGCAGTTTTTACTTTTGCAATTAATTTTCCGTCAACCGGACTATATGATTCGATGATATCGCCAGAAGCGAAATCGTTTGTTCCAGTAGAACAACCATCGTTTATTTCTTTAAGACCTAAAGCGGCTAATACCGGTTTAATATCTGTTACTTGTTGTGTTAGCGTTGCCATATTTAATGCTTTTAAAAATGAGCATCAAATATAGGGAATTTGGCTGAAATTATTGGTTAATTTCAGCCATTTTTAACCCTTTTTGGTAAAGTCAAAAAATCATATCTTCGTTACCAAACTGTTTTATGAAAAAATTGTTTTTAGTATTTACCCTATTTTGTGCCTTTTGCTCTAATTCTATTGCGCAAAACGGGAAATATAACTCCGAACTTGACGGAATTTTAAGTGTTTCTGATCCAAATAAAAAAATTGACAGTCTCGAAAAATTCCTAAAAGCAATTTTATTAAACGACCCTTTAACAGGTGAAAAAGGCTCAAAAGAATTAATTTCTCTTTCGAAACAATTAAACAAAACCAAACAACAACTTAGTGCTTACAACTTTATTGCATTAAGTATGTATTATAATGGCAAAAGCGAAACAGGTGTTTTGTACTTAGATACCTTAATTAAAATGTCTGGTGCTTTAAAGGATACGGTAATGCTAATGAAAGCACGAACTAATGCAGGCATGCTATATGAAAGATTGGGCCAATATGATAAAGCTTATTCAAATGGTATCATTGCCCTGCAATTAAGTGAGGCTACAAAAACCAAAAGTTCAATTGCTTCTTCCTGCGGAAACTTAGGTAACGCTTGTATTCGACTTAAGAAATATAATGACGCAATAAACTTTTTAGAAAAAGCCGCTGCAGTATATAAAGAAATTGGCAACAAAAAAGGGGAAGCTAATCAATATAATTCGCTAGGTATCACTTATGGAAATCTCCACAATGCAAATAAAGAATTGTTCTATTATTATAAAGCAGAAAAAATTTACAGAGACATAAAAAATGATAAAGACCTAGCAACTGTTCTAACCAATTTAGCAGCAATAGAAACTAAAAACAATAATTACAAAAAGGCAATTGAAATAGACCTTGAGGTAATTGAATTAAAGAATAAATTTTCTGATTTGCACGGGGCTGCTGTTGCTCAAGGTAATATTGCTAGTGCTTATGCTCATCTAAATGATTTTGAAAATGCATTTAAATCTGTTGATAAAGCTGAATCTGTTTTTAAAAAAGAAAAAGATGTTTTCGCTCTTGCGGAAACAAAAAAGAAAAGAGCTTTGATTAATGAGCTTGCAGGAAATCATGAGCAAGCAACAAAAGAGCTAAGAGAGTTTAATATATTAAAAGATTCTGCAATAGGGATACAAACACAACTAGCGGTAACCGAACTACAGCAAAAATATGAAGTTGAAAAAAAAGACCTTCAATTAAAACTTCAAACATCAGAAATAAACGAGCAAAAACAGAAATCTTTTTACTCTAAAATTATTTTCAGTGTTGCTCTTATTGCTATGCTACTTATTGGACTTATAATTTACATCCGTATTAAACAAAAACAAAAAATCCAATCGGAAATTGAAAAGATTAAACAAGAAAATTTACTGCAACAAAAAGAAGTTGAAACCAAAGAAAAAGAAAGAAATCGAATGGCTGCAGAGTTACACGACAATGTAGGCTCATCTGTAAGTTTTATTAGTGTAAAAATTGATTGGTTGCTTCATCATCAAAACCTAAACGAAGAAAGCAAAAAGGAATTGAGTTTATTAAAAACCTCTGCACAAGAAGTAATGAGTGGTTTGCGTGAAACGCTATGGACACTGAACGCAAAGAGTATTAGTAATTTCGATTTTTGTGATAAACTTAAAGTATATATTAAAAAACATTTGTTGTGCGAATGTGTTATAACAGATACAATTACTGAAGAATACATTATTCCTAATGAAGATGTACTTGCCTTATATAGATGCTGTCAAGAAATAATAAACAACATTAATAAACATAGTAAAGCAACAAAGGTTACTATTATTTTTATTTCTGATACAAAAACCAAACTTGGTATTATTACCGAAGATAATGGTGTTGGTTTTACTGAAAGTGAAAAAGAAGAATCGTATGGTTTAAGAAATATTAAAGCAAGGATGAGTAAAATAAATGCTGAAGTAAGTATACTTTCGAAAATAAACGAAGGAACAAAAATAGAATTAAAGTATTAAGATAGTGCGTTTGCACTATTACACAAAAAGAATAAGTTAAGTTATTTAGCTGCATGATAAAAATAGCTATAGTTGATGATAAAAGAATCATGAGAACCGAACGTACTCGTGAACTCACTTATTCGGGTGAAATTGAGGTTTTGTTTACTTCACAAAATGGAGCAGCGTTTTTGGAGAAAATGAAAGAACTTAAATCTACAGAACATCCCGAGATTGTTTTAATGGATATTGATATGCCCGAAAAAAATGGCATTGATACCGTTAGAGACGCTAAACAAATTTATCCAGCTATTGAGTTTTTAATGCTTACCATTTTTGATGAAGATGAAAAAATATTTGAAGCAGTTAAGGCTGGCGCATCTGGTTACTTATTAAAAGACGAGAGTTCTGAAAACATCATCACTTTTATTAAACAAGTAAAAGAATTTAGAACTGTACCAATGAGTCCAGCCATTGCGCGTAAAGCCTTGCGTTTGCTTTGCTCTTCTCCACAAACCTCCTCTGAACCAACAAACTCAAGTAATTTAACTCCTCGAGAAATAGAGGTTTTAAAAGGAATGGTAGAAGGTTTAGACTATAAAGAAATTGCAGAAAAATTAATTGTTAGTCCAAATACAGTGCGCAATCAAATTTCAAGTATCTATCAAAAACTTCATGTAACATCTAAAGTAGATGCAGTTAAGATTGCACTTAAAAACAAATTAGTATAATTTAGTGCAAATGCACTATTTCTAGCATAGTGCACACTTACAATCTTTGTAATAAAATTATTTTTATGAAAAAGATTATCACACTACTTCTAATTGCCTTTACTCTTAATGCTTTTGGGCAAGATGACGATGTTGAAAAAACAAGGCCGCTTACTTTTCACATCGACCCAATTTATACTGAAGCTTATGGCACAAACACATCAGTAGGTATAGGTTGGCGAGCAGAGATTATGTTTAAACGCTTTTTATCTATTGATTTAAAGTTTCGCTCGGCAAGGTATTCCGACCAGCTTCTCAAAGCTTATAATGCCGATGAGTATATGCATCCAAGTGAAGGTATTAGCAAATACAAATGTTTTGAGCCCTCGCTTACTTTTCATTTAAAAACTACAATAAAAAGAGAAGGTTTAAGTATTAGGTTAAGTCAAACATCATCTACAAGTGGTAATACTACAACAACTACCACCACATCTACAGGTGAGATTGGAAACGTTAAACGCGTGCTAGGTTTAAAGATAGGTATGAACTTTATTAATACACCTCTTGATTTAGGAAGTAATGATGCAAACAAAGCCTTTACTTATGTTTCAAACGAACCTGATACCATTATAACTCCTACATCAACAACATACACTACTAGTGCTGTAAATATTGAGCCAGGTACAAAAGCTTATACCCAAGGTAAGTCGTACATCTTTTCGATTGGTTTAAGTAAAAGAAGAATAACGAACGTTGAAAAAGTGTATAGCGGTTATGGTAAAAGAGGAAACAGAGCTTTTCAAACATTTTATGCAGATTTACTTGTAGGTGGTTGGAATTTTGAAAATATTAATACTTCAAAAAACTATTCAATAACTGTAAAAGCTGATCGTACAAAAGACATTGGTTGGAGAATGGGATATCAATACAAAAAAACAAATGGAATAGGGATTTCCTATTGTTTGGAGCTTGGGGCGCGCCCTGGATATGTTGCAGCAAAATCTAAAATATTTGGGCCACGAACTTTTATGAATATGGTTGTTGGAATAAGTTTAGTGAGACCTAAGAAAAATAAAACTACAAATTAGTGCAAATGCACTATATCGTTTCGTTTCTCAAATAAACACCTTTGTAAAACAAATTAAAAAGAAAATTACTATGAAAACAAAATCAATTTTAGCAACTGTATTTAGTGTTATTTTACTTTGCAGTTTTATCCCAAAAACAATAACTATCAAAGGTGATGAATACATTACGCCGTGTTACGCCGATTCATCACTTGGCAAACCCGTATTTATTCGCGCAATACCAATGAATGAATATGTAGAAGTTGACGATGTAAAAGAAAAAGTATTTAAAAAAGCAGGCGACTCTGAATTTGGAATGGATAAAATTGTAACTCTTGCTTCAAAAGCTGCTAAACAAACCAAAGACTTTGATGCTATTATTATTGACAAGGCAAATAAAGCAACGCTTGTAAAATACAAATCAAACACCTATGCTAAATCAATGGGCAAAGCCCAAAAAGTAGATGGTATTGATGTGTTTATTTATTCAACACCTGTTCAAACAAGCACAAAAGGGGAAACAGTGGAAATAAATAATTTTGGTATTGGGCAAATGAATAATACAGGTGATGATTTAGAACGCATTGTTAACGGCTTAGTTGAAAAAACAAAAAAGAAAATTAAGAAAAAAGAAATAGAACCATGTGATGGAATTTTTATTGGAACAGAGTCGATGAACAAAACATTAAACGTTCCTGTTTCTTCGTCAGGAGTAGTTTTGAGATATACTAAGTAATTTTATAAAATTAAGCATTCTTCTTTTCTTTAACCCTTTGTGAAATTCACAAAGGGTTTTTGTTTATGTTTTTTATTATCTTTGCCCCATGTTTACTACAGACCAATTACGAGACGTGTTGGAGCGCACAAGTGCGTTGAGGGGGCATCTTTGACTACGATAGCAAGCTAAAAGATATTGAAGAAGAAGAGGAAAAAACCCACGATCCCAACTTTTGGAACGACGCTAAAAAAGCGGAAGAAATCCTAAAAAAAATTCAGCAAAAAAAAACATGGACTACCGCATTTACTGATTTGCAGAGCAGTGTAGATGATTTATCTACTCTATACGAGTTTTTTAAAGAAGGTGAAGCAACCGAAGAAGAAGTGCAGGCAGCATTTGATACCGCTTTCAAAAAAATGGAAGATTTGGAATTCAAAAATATGCTGCGCAGTAAAGAAGATACCTTAAACTGTATTTTAGAAATTAACGCCGGGGCTGGTGGTACCGAAAGCTGCGACTGGGCAAGTATGCTCATGCGTATGTATACCATGTGGGGCGAGAAAAAAGGTTATAAGGTTACTCAATTAGATTTAAACGAGGGTGATGTTGCAGGTATTAAGTCTTGCTCATTGCAAATAGAAGGTGAATTTGCATACGGCTATTTAAAGGCTGAAAACGGCGTGCATCGCTTAGTTCGTATTAGTCCCTTTGATTCAAATGCTAAGCGCCATACATCTTTTGCTTCTGTTTATGTATATCCTGTAGTTGATGATACGATTGAAATCAACATCAATCCTGCAGATATAGAAATGCATACATCTCGCTCGGGCGGGGCAGGTGGACAAAATGTAAATAAGGTAGAAACCAAAGTACAATTAACTCATAAACCAACAGGAATTATTGTTGTTTGCCAAATAGAACGCTCTCAATTAGGAAACCGTGAACGCGCTATGAACATGCTAAAATCGCAGTTGTATGAAATAGAAATGCGTAAACGTATGGCTATTAAAGATTCGGTTGAAGATGGTAAAATGAAAATTGAGTGGGGTTCACAAATTCGTTCTTATGTTTTACATCCTTACAAAATGGTAAACGATGTGCGCAGCGAATTAAAAATTACGGATGCAGAAGGTGTGTTAAACGGAGATTTAGATGAGTTGATAAAAGCTTATTTAATGGTGAGTTCGAAGAAGAATTAATTTTCTTCCTGTTCATTTTCATCATCTCCCAACACTGCAAACCAAGAAATTAATCTTCTTCTTAATTTACTGTTGTAAGTTTGAATTTGCCATTCAGCATAATTATCAGTTGCGTTAATGCATTTGCAAAACTGGCGGATTCGGTATTTTTTTTCTTCACCTAGTAAAGAGAATAATTCAAACGCTTCTTCTAAATCGCCTGAGTTTTCACGTATTCTAAGGAAATGATCTTCTAGTGAATCCTCTAAAACTGTTTGTGGACGTAAGCCTTTTTTAATGCATCTCATGTAATGATCGCGCACAATAAATGCTTCCATGGATGAACTTAAGAAACGCTGCTTGATCTCTTCAGGCATTTCATAATCGTTCTCCATTTCAAAATCCCACTCATCTTTGTATCTATTCTCTAAATACATTTGAGGGGCAATAAACACATGTTTCCAATCAACTGGAATTTGCCACAATCCAAAACGGCGCGCATTATTTCCTAAGTCGATAATATTAAATGTTTTTTTATGCGGCAACACACGTGAACCACGACCAATCATTTGATGATACAGTGTAAGTGATTTTGTCGCACGATTTAACATAATGGTTTCAACGCCTGGCTCATCAAAGCCTGTAGTTAAAATACTTACTGAAGTTAAAATTCCATTAGGTGTATTTCTAAACCAATCTAATACTTCTGCACGCTCTCTATCTGTAAAAGTACTATCCAAATGTTTTACTGGATAATTCTTTCTCTTAAACATTTCGCACACTGACCTACTAGATAAAATTCCGCTATTAAAAATTAGCGTTTTAGTTCCCATTGCAACTTCTTCGTAAGCATCAATTAGCTTACTTTGCATCATTGCAGAGCTGTAAAGCAATTCTGATGAACCAACCGTAAACTCGCCTGTTGAACCAATTTTAAGTGTACTTAAATTTACATCGTAACTATAAGTTGTTGATTCACACAAATAACCATTTCCTATTAAATTGTTGATGCTTTCTCCAATAATGATATCATTGTAAGTATCGCGTAAAGGAAGTTTTTTATTACTACTTAAAGGAGTTGCTGTAACACCTAAAATATTAATATCTTCGAAATGATGAAATATTTTACGGAATGAATTGTAATGTGCCTCATCCACAATTACCAAACCAATACCTTCTAAAAAATTATCGTTTTCTTGTAAGCGATTATTTAGTGTTTCTACTAAAGCTGTGTAACAATTGTTTTCATCATCCTTTGGTAAATTTTTAACTGAACTATTTACCACCATGTTCTTAATGCCCTTCTCTGCAAGAACATCAGATGTTTGTTTAGAAAGCTCAATACGATGCGTAAGAATTAATACCTTCTTTTTGTATTGCTCAATGTAACGATTTGCAATCTCGGCAAAGATGATTGTTTTACCGCCACCTGTAGGCAATTGAAACAATACATTACTGTTAGGAGGAAGGTCTACCAATTTCGAAAAAATCTCATCAACAGCTTTTTGCTGATAAGGATATAATTTTTTTGGCTCAACTGTTTGCTGGGATTGAACCAAGCCTTCTGCTTCTTGCATAATTTTTCAAAAAAAGGAACTTCCAAAGATAGGCTTAAATTTCTATTTGGCAATGGGGTCTCGATACGTTTTTTACTGGCTTTTAAAAGTTTATAAACATTGTTAATAGCGTTGTCGTTTCTCGACTGCGCTCGAAATGACAATGTATAAAAAGAATAAGAAGTAGGATGTCAGGTCGAGCGTCATGCTGAGCTTGACGAAGCGCGAGACTTATTTACCGTCATTTAATCTTTTTGTATAAACTTCACGTTCCTCAATAAACCATTATGTTTTGTGCGTTTCACAGCACTTTTAGAAAACACTTTTTTAAATGTTTCCTCAGTAATTTCTTGCCATTGGTTTCGGTCCCAATCTAACAACCCATTTTTATTCTCAAACAAAGGTTCGTTGTGTGGTTTACTAAAACGGTTCCAAGGACATACATCCTGACACACATCGCAACCAAAAACCCAATCGTCCATTTTGTTTTTAAAGGATGTTGGAATGTTTTCTTTTAATTCAATTGTTAGGTACGAAATGCATTTACTACCATCAACAACGTAAGGAGCAACAATGGCTTGTGTAGGGCAGGCATCAAGGCATTTGGTGCAAGTACCACAAAAATCTTTTATGGGTGAATCGTATTCTAATTCAACATCACAAATAATTTCGGCAATAAAATAAAATGAGCCACTACCTTTGTTAATGAGGTTTGCATTTTTTCCAATCCAACCTAATCCGCTTTTTGCTGCCCAGGCTTTATCTAATACAGGGGCAGAATCAACAAAACATCTTCCGTTAACTTCACCAATTTCTTCCTGCATGCGCTCTAAAAACTCTTTACACTTTGCTTTAATTACATCGTGGTAATCGTTTCCATAGGCGTACTTCGAAATCTTTGGTGCATCGGGGTTTTGTTGTTGTGAGGGAAAATAATTTAGCAATAATGAAATAACAGATTTAGAACCTTCTACTAACAAACGTGGATCTAAACGCTTATCGAAATGGTTTTCCATGTACTTCATTTCTCCGTGCATGTTGTTATTGAGCCATTTCT
>Ga0066405_1000080_pt1 | contig 13551 bp, 7 predicted proteins | sample LakWasMeta7_HOW4_2_FD_59492 | JGI IMG/M metagenome (GOLD analysis project Ga0066405, IMG submission 59492) | Freshwater sediment methanotrophic microbial communities from Lake Washington under simulated oxygen tension - Sediment Metagenome 7_HOW4 | ecosystem: Environmental > Aquatic > Freshwater...
GGTCACCGCGCTGAACAAGGTTCTGGCCAAAGAGTTGCCGGCCGATGTGCGCCAGTACCTACTGGGCAAGAAGCTGCGCATCCATGTGACGGACGCCCGCCTGACCTTTGACTTCACCTGCACCGGGGTGCGTTTCGTCGCCTCCAAAAAGCAGGACGCAACCGACCTGACCATCAGCGCCAATGCGCAAGACTTCTTGCGCCTGGCGCAGCGCCAGGAAGACCCGGACACGCTGTTCTTCAACCGCCGCCTGTCCATGGAAGGCGATACCGAGCTGGGCCTGGTCGTCAAGAACGCCATCGACGCGCTGGAACTGCCCGTGCTCGACTTGCAGCAGTGGACTCCGGACAAGGTGCTGGCGCGTTTCCTGCCCCGGCGCAGCCATTCGCACGCGCCCCACACAGGCCACGGAGGCCCGATGTGAGTGGTGCGGGAGCCAACCGACCGCTGGTGTATTCCTGCTCGGGCTGCTCCAGTGCCGCACAGTTGGCCAACCAGGTTGCCTTGCGGCTGGACCGCAGTGGTGTGGCCGAGATGTCCTGCATAGCCGGCGTCGGCGGGGATGTGCCCCACCTTCTGAAGATTGCGCAGTCTGGTCGACCCATCGTGGCGCTGGATGGCTGCCCGCTGGTCTGCGTGGCCAGCACGCTGGCGCGCCATGGCCTCACTGCCAGTCGCCACTACCAGTTGCAACAATACGGCGTCAAGAAACGCCCGCACGAAGACTTCGACCCAGAACAGGCAGCCACGGTCCTGCAGCAGGTGCTGGATGATTTGGCGGTCGCACCTCTATGAACCCAACCTCTACCACGGCAATGCGGCGCATCATCGTCGCCATCTCCGGTGCCAGCGGCGCCGTGTATGGCGTGCGCCTGCTGCAGGTGCTGCGTGACACGCCGGGCGTGGAGTCACACCTGGTGGTGTCCGGGGCCGGCTGGCGCAATGTGCAGGAGGAACACGGCCTGCAGCGTGCCGACATTGAAGCGTTGGCCGACCATGTGCACGACATCGCCAACATCGGTGCGTCGATAGCCAGCGGCTCCTTCCGGTGCAGTGGCATGGTCGTGGCGCCATGTTCCATGCGCACGTTGGCGGCGATTGCCCACGGACTGTCCGACAACCTGATCACCCGTGCAGCCGATGTGCTGTTGAAAGAACGCCGGCTTCTGGTGCTGATGGTGCGCGAGTCGCCGCTGAGTTTGATCCACCTGCGCAACATGGTCAGCGCCACCGAGGCCGGTGCCATCATCTGCCCGCCGATGCCCGCCTTCTACCTGCGGCCACAGAGCGTGGATGACATCGTGGACTTCAGTGTGGCCCGCGCACTCGATCTGCTGGATGTGCCGCACACGCTGGCCGCGCGCTGGAACGGAAACGAAGAACAATGAGTTATCACGACCTGCGCGACTTCATGGCCCAGCTCGAAGCGTCGGGCGAGATGCGTCGCATCACCGAGCCGGTGTCACCCCATCTGGAGATGACCGCCCTGTGCGACCGCGTGTTGCGCGCCAGCGGCCCGGCCATCCTGTTTGAAAACGTCAGCGGCCACAGCATGCCGGTGCTGGGCAATCTGTTTGGCACGCCCGAACGCGTGGCCCGCGCCATGGGCGTCTCCGACTTGAAAGGCCTGCGCCCGTTTGGCGAGCTGCTGGCTTCCCTCAAAGAGCCAGAGGCACCCAAGGGCTTCAAGGAAATGGTGGGCATGCGCAGCCTGTTGAAGACGCTGTGGAACATGGCGCCCAAGGAGCTGCGTTCGGCACCCTGCCAGGAACTGGTGTGGGAGGGCAATGATGTCGATCTGGCCCGTCTGCCCATCCAGCACTGCTGGCCGGGCGACGTGGCGCCGCTGATCACTTGGGGCCTGGTCATCACGCAAGGCCCGAACAAGCCGCGGCAGAACCTGGGCATCTACCGCCAGCAGGTGCTGAACCGCAACCAGGTCATCATGCGCTGGCTGGCGCACCGGGGCGGCGCGCTGGATTTCCGCGAGCATGGCCAGAAGAACCCCGGCCAGCCCTATCCGGTGGTGGTGGCGATTGGTGCCGATCCGGCCACGATTCTGGGCGCGGTCACACCTGTACCCGACAGCCTGTCGGAATACCAGTTTGCCGGTCTGCTGCGCGGCGGCCGCACCGAGCTGGTCAAGGCCCTGGGCAGCGAACTGCGTGTGCCGGCCAGTGCCGAGATCGTGCTCGAAGGCCATATCTATCCAGACGCCACGCACCCCAGCGGCTACCAGCATGCGCTGGAAGGGCCGTATGGCGACCACACCGGCTACTACAACGAGCAGGCAGCGTTCCCGGTGTTCACCATCGACCGGATCACGATGCGCAAGGACGCCATCTACCACTCCACCTACACCGGTAAGCCGCCGGACGAGCCAGCCGTGCTGGGCATGGCGTTGAATGAATTGTTTGTGCCGCTGCTGCAGCGCCAGTTCCCGGAGATCACGGATTTCTATTTGCCGCCCGAAGGCTGCAGCTACCGCATGGCACTGGTGCAGATCAAAAAGGCCTACCCCGGCCACGCCCGGCGCGTAATGATGGGCGTCTGGAGCCACCTGCGCCAGTTCATGTACACCAAGTTCATCGTCGTGGTGGACGATGATGTCAACGTGCGTGACTGGAAGGAAGTCATCTGGGCCCTGACCACCCGCGTGGACCCGGTGCGCGACACCATGATGGTGGAGAACACGCCCATCGACTACCTGGACTTTGCCTCCCCGGTCAGCGGCCTGGGCAGCAAGATGGGGCTGGACGCCACCAACAAATGGCCCGGCGAGACTCAACGCGAGTGGGGCCGCACCATCACAATGGATGCCGAGGTGCAGCAGCGCATGGACGGAATCTTTGCGACGCTAGGCTTGTAAGAAAAATAGGCCTGTAGCCCTCGTGGAATATACGCGAGTAGCTATCAATTCAGGAGTAATTGGCAGGCAGGCTTTCACTGTGGCAAGATGCCTGCATCCCGCAGGTCTTAGGTCGCTGCACAAAGGATTGCCACCATGCATCAACTCCTTCAACCACGCCGCGGGCGCGTCGGCGGATTCCTCGAATACGGCATGACCCATGTCCTGGTGGTCGGCCTGATGGCGCTGATGCTTGCCAGCGTTACCCCGGCGGCATGGGCGCAAGCCGAAGAAGACGGGACCAGCCTGTCTGAGGCCGACGAAGCCGATGCCAGCGCCACAAAACTCACGCCCGATGAATCCGCCCGTGTGCTGGCGCAGGTCCTGCCGGAAGCGCCCGACGCACGGTATGCCGTGCTGCAACGGCAGTATCAGGCGGCGCGCCTGCTGGAAGACCGTGTCCGGTTCGTCGACATTGCGCGCCAGCTTGCGGATGCCGGGCGCGGCCGCCCCGGTGGCGAGCAGTGGATTTTGCATTACCTCAACGCCGAGTTCACCTGGGGCAGCCAGGGCAAGGCGCTGGAGGCCAGCGAGCCGTTTGTCAGCGACACCACCCTGGCCCTGGGCACCCGCGCGTCGGCAGCATTGCGCCAGGCCTACTTCGCTGCCCAGGGCAATGACCGGGCCATCTTGGCCCGCCTCTGGTCGCGTGCCGATGGTCTGGCTGGCCAGGTGATGAAACAGGGCTCGGCTGCACCGCCGCGCATGGCCATTGACCGCCTGCAAGTGCGCTCCGAGATTGAGCGGTTTTCCGGGGACAACGCGGCATCGGTCGCCACGCTGCGCGAAGCGGTCGGGTTGGGCCGGCGCGACCTGCAAGCCGTCCGCGCGCGCGCTGGCAGTGCAACTGATCTTGCAGTGCTCGACGCGTACGGCCAGCTTGACGGATCAATGGGCATGCTGACCTATGCCCTTGTGCGCCACGGACGTCAGCAGGAAGCCATCACCATCGCGCAGGCCAATCTGGCGTTGTGGCGCGCAGGCCAGATCACCGACGCGCTGGGCGCCCGCTGGAACTACCGTCTGGCCAACAGCCTGTTGGCGACCCAGCAGTTCGAAGCGGGCCTGGCTGCGGCGCGCCTGTCCGACGACATGCTGCAGCGCGCTGGCTCCAGCCCCGCCAGCCACACCCGCTGGCTGGCGCGCCAGGAAGTGGTGCGTGGGCTGATTGGCCTCAAGCGCTGGCAAGAGGCGGACGAGTCTTACCGCGAGTTCCTGGCCAGCATGCCGCCCGACGTGCTGGCGCGCACGCGCGCGTCCGACCTGCGTTTGATTGCGCTGCTGGCGGCAAAGAATGGACGCCTTGAAGAGGCGCTGGAAACGGCTGAACGCTTGCACCGCTTTCGGTTGCGTCTGTTCGGTGCCAATCACCCGCAAACGCAGGAGGCCGCGGGCGTGCGGGGTGTGGTGCGGCTGGCGCGTGGCGAAATCGGGCGCGCCATGGGCGACTATGAGGCCCTGTTTGCCGCCACGCTGGACAATCCCGGCGGCTGGCTGGATCTGGATCTGCGCGGTGTGCGCGGTTATGTGCTGGGCATTGCGTTCGACGAATTCATGCGTTACGTGGCGCAGCAAGCCCTCAAGGGCGAATCCCTCGACACCACGTTGACCGACCGTGCCATGCAGATTGCCGATCGCACCAGCCTGGGCGTCACGCAGCGGGCCATCACGGACAGCACGGCGCGCATGCTGGCAGCCACACCGGCCTTGCGCGCGCTGCTGGAGCAGGAACAGTCCCAGCGGCGGATGGTTGCAGCGCTGTTTTCCAAGCTCAATGGAACCCTGGCGCAGGAGGACCGTTTGCGGCGCGAGACACAAACCCCGGAATTCAAGGCCCTGCCCGAGCCCGAGCGCAAAGCCCATGCCGCTCGCCTGGCGGCGGTGCGGGAGCAGATCAAGGCGCAGCAGCTGGATGTCGCCACGGCGCGCACGGCGTTGATCCAGCAGCGCACGGCCATTGCCCAGCAGTTCCCGGCCTATGCCGACCTGGTGATGCCCAGCACGCTGAAGCCGGAGCAGCTGCGTAGCCTGCTGGGCGCTGGCGAGGCCCTGCTGGTGATTCAACCCACGGACACCGCCACCCTGGCCTGGCTGGTGGTTGCGGGCGGGCGCGGCGGTTTTCATGCCAGCAGGCTCAACCAGACCGAGCTGGCCCTGCGCGTGGCAGATTTGCGCAGACAACTTGACTTGGGGAGTGCGCCACCGGACTCCACATCGGCGCTGCCAGCGAGCGGTCTGTACGCCCTCTACCGCGATCTGGTGCAACCCCTGGAGCCCCACTTGCAGGGCGTGCGTTCGCTGATCATCGCCACGGACGGGCCGCTCGCCAGCCTGCCGCTGGGGGCGTTGCTCACGAAGGCTCCCCAGAGCAACGGGGAGGCGGCCTGGTTGGTGCGGCAAATGGCCGTCGCCCAACTGCCGTCGTCATCCGCGCTACAGGCATTGCGGCGAGGTGCTTCGCCCCCAGCCGCGGCCAAGGCGCTGCTGGGTTTTGGTGACCCGCTTTTCAGGCTGGAACCCGGCCAGATGCTTGCATCGCCCGTCGCGCCAGGTGCGCCGCGCCTGGTGGGCGGCAAGCTTGCTGCGACCGCCACCCGGTATGACGCCGAACTCGGTTTCAGCTATGCCAACATGCCGCCTTTGCCCGAAACCCGCACCGAATTGCTGGCTGTGGCCGAGGCGCTGGGGGCGGATGCCAAAGGCGATTTGGTGCTGGGCGCCCAGGCCACGCGCCGCGCAGTGCTGGACGCGAATTTGCTGGACCGCCGCGTGGTGGCCTTCGCTACCCACGGCCTGATGCCGGGCGAGTTGCCCGGGGTTTCAAAACCGGCGCTGGCCATGGCCGCTACCAGCGACGGGCGTGAATCACCGTTGCTCGACCTGGACGACGTGCTCGGCCTGCGCCTGAACGCGCAATGGGTGTTGCTGTCGGCATGCAACACGGCTGCGGGGGAGCAGGGCGGCGCAGCCATGTCCGGTTTGGTGCGCGGTTTTTTCTTTGCCGGTGCCCGCTCGGTGCTGGCCACGCATTGGGCGGTTGAATCGGATTCTGCTGCGGCCTTGAGCACCGCCACGTTCAAGGCCATGGCCAAGGGCGGCGTATCGCGCAGCGAGAGCCTGCGCCAGGCCCAGTTGGCCATGATCGACGGCAGCCAGGGCGAAGGCCAATGGCGTCACCCGTTTTTCTGGGCCCCCTATGCCCTGTTTGGCGACCCGGTGCGCTGAACCGGAGTGATGCGCGCGTATCCATCAACCAGGCGCGCATTCCTCATGTGCGCAACCGCACATAGAGCCCACCCGGTTTGGTGTAGTCTTGGGTTCAATCCGTTACTCCGCCCACAGCACAACGCTGAAATGAACACCGTGAAAAAAACCAACACGCCGTCCGTTCGCCCATGAGGTGCGCGTGGATGGCGGTATTGCTGGCCGCGCTGTGTGCGGGCGCATGGGCACAGGACGAGGTGGCGCCGTCCGCCTTCCAGCTCAGCATCGAGGCACCCGACGACATTCGCACGCTACTGGAGCGGCATCTGGAGTTGCAACGCTACCGCGCGCTGACCGACCTCAGCGACAACGAGCTGGAGCGGTTGATGGCCATTGCCGCCCAGGACAGCCGGAACTTGGTGGCCACGCTGGGCTACTTTTCTCCCGTGGTCCGTATCGAGCGCCCCAGCGATGGGAGCACAAAATCCCGGGTGATCACGTTGACGGTCGACCCCGGCCAGCCGACGCTGATCAGCGAAGTGACGGTCGTCTTCAGCGGCCCCATTGCGCAGGACCCGTTGGCCGCTGTGCAGCGACTGCAGATTCAGGACAGCTGGTCGCTGCGCACGGGGATGCGGTTCTCGCAAGACCGCTGGGACAGCGCCAAACAGCAGGCCCTGCGCCAACTCACCACGGTGCGATACCCCACCGGTCACATTGGTAGCGCGACGGCGGACATCGACGCTCCCAACCACGTGGCACAGCTGCGCGTGACGCTGGATTCAGGCCCCGCCTATCAACTGGGTGGTTTGGTGGTGGGCGGCCTGGAGCGCTATGACACCGAACTGGTCACCCGGTTGGCGCGGCTGCCGCGTGGCACGCCCTATGCCCAATCCGATTTGGTCGCCGCGCAGCAGCGCCTGACCGACAGTGGTTTTTTTGACTCCGCCTATGTGAATCTGGACACCGCAGGCGACCCTGCAGCCGCCCCCGTGCTGGTGGAGTTGCGCGAGGCCAAATTGCAAAAGCTGGTAACCGGTGTGGGTATCAGTACCGACGCCGGACCGCGTGTGTCGCTGGAGCACACCCACAACAAGTTGCCGGGCATCGGCTGGCGCGCCGTCTCCAAAATCGCATTGGACCGCGAAACGCGCACCATCGGTACCGAACTGACCGCGCCGCCGGACCCGGACCACTGGCGCTGGATCACCTCGGCCCAGTGGCAGGACCAGGAAACCGGCAGCACCACCGTCAGCAGCCAGCGCCTGCGGCTGGGCCGCAGCCAAAGCCAGGAGCGCGTGGACCGCAGTGTCTACGCCCAATATGACCGGGCCAACACCACCAGCATCGACTTCACCGAGCCCGCGCTGGCGCAGGCGCTGAGTGCCAACTACGCGGTCACACTGCGCAACTTTGACAGCACGCCCTTCCCCTCGCGCGGCTGGGGTGTCGGCTTGGCTGTGGGGGGCGGCGCGACCCTGGGCAGCCAGACCGACCCCTATGCCCGTGTGGTAGCCCATGGGCTGACCTATCTGCCGCTGGACCGCGACACCAGGGGCTCTGCGTCGACCCAGCCTGCCGGGCGCCTGGCGCTGCGTGCCGAACTGGGCGCGGTGCTGGCCAAAGAGGGAATCGCCCTGCCCAGCACCCAATTGTTTTTGACCGGCGGCGACAACAGCGTGCGCGGTTACACCTTCCGCGACATCGGCGTCGTGCGGGCCAACGGGCTCGTGGTGCCCGGGCGTTACCTGGCCACGGGCAGCGTGGAGTGGCAGCGCCCCATCCTCATGAAGGGCGAGATGAGCGACTGGGAGAGCACCGTCTTCATGGACGCAGGCGCGGTGGCCGACCACGTGTCGGAACTCCGGCCCAAGGTCGGTGTGGGTGCCGGCGTACGTTGGAAAAGCCCGGTGGGACCGCTGCAGATTGACCTGGCCTACGGCCTTGAGGTCAAGCTCCTGCGCCTGCACATGAACGTGGGGTTCAGCTTTTGATGAATTCACCGCCGGGCCGCCCCAAGGTGAATTGCGGCCCCCTCGGGGGGCAGGGAGCAACACGCAGTGAGCGACCGTGGGGGCGACGATGAACGCGCTGCGTGTCGGCCTGTACACCCTCGCGGCCTCGCTGTTGACCGTGCTGGTGCTGGCGGGCGTCGTCTGGGTCTGGGGTGGCTCCAGCAGCTCGCTGAACATGGCATTGGCGCGCGCCGCCAGCTACCTGCCCGCCGACCAAACCCTGGAGGTGACCGATGCCACGGGCTCCCTGCGCCAGGGTGGCCACATCACCCGGTTGCGCTGGACGCGCGGCGCCTTGTCGGTCGAAGCCGTGGATGTCGACATCGCGTGGAGCCTGTTGCCGCTGTGGGATGGTGAATTGCGCCTGGGCAAGCTCGGTGTGCGGCAGCTGACCATCGACGACCGTCGCCCCGTCACCCCACCCGGCAGCACCGAGCCCCCGGCCAACCTGCAATTGCCGTTCCGGGTGGATGCGGCGTTTGCCATTGATACGCTGGTCTGGGTCGGCCCGCCGGGGTTGCAGGCCACCGGCGTTACCGGTCACTACAAGTTTGATAGCGTTAACCACAGCCTGGACGAGGGCCGGCTGCATATTTCTTCAGGAACCTATGGCGTAAAAGCGCGCCTGCAAGCCCAGTCGCCGATGGCGCTGGCGGCAGAACTTGACGGCACCGTGCAGACCACGGTGCCCAACAGCCAACAGGCGCTCACGGTCCAGGCCAACGCCAAACTCACCGGGCCGCTGGCGGGGCGCGACGCCTTGCTGGTATTGCAAGCCGACCTGCGGCCTCAGCTGGCGGCGGGCGCAGACCAAGCGCCGCACGCCGCGCTGACCGCCAATATCCAGCCCTGGCAAGCCCAGCCGTTGGTCCGCGCCCAGGCCCAATGGCAGGCCGTGAACCTGGCCGCGCTGTGGCCGCAAGCCCCGCAAACCCATTTGGCCGGTGCGGCCCATGTCACCCCTGCTGGTACGGGTTGGCAGGCTGCTGTGCAACTGCGCAATCGCGGCAGCGGGCCCTGGAACCAGCAGCGACTGCCGCTGGAAAGCCTGGATGCGCAGATCGTCTTCACCGATGGGCAATGGGTCATTCAGTCCCTCCAAGCCCATGGTGCAGGTGGGCGCATAGCCGCCCAGGGGCAGGCCAGCGGAACCAGCGCTGGTGCGGCCATGGCATCGGCCTGGCAAGTGAAGGCGACGGCGCAGGGCGTGAACCCCGCCGCGCTGGATACCAGCCTGGAGGCAGTGGTTCTGGATGGCCAACTGACAGCCCAGCAAACGCCAGGCGGTATCCGCTTCGATGCCCGCCTGCAAAGCGCCGCAGACCAACGGTCCGCCAAGGCGAGCCCGGCCAAACCGTCCGACACGCTGCGGGGCCTGAAACTCCAGACCGTTGAAGCAAAGGGCGTCTGGAAGAGCCCCGCCTTGCAACTCGACCATCTGCTGGTGGCAACCCCCGACGCCAAACTGGAAGGCACCGCCGCCTGGCACACCCTCGGCGGCGCCGCCGAGGGCAGGGTGGCCCTTACTCTGCCCGGAGCCACGGCGACGCTGGACGGAAACCTGAGCGCCTCCAGCGGCGACGGTGCACTGTCGGCCAAGTTCACGGATGCGGCCCGGGTATCGCTGTGGCTGGACCAACTGCCAGGCGCACCCGTCACCGTGCCCAAGGCCCTGCGCCAGGGCCGTGGTGAACTCAGCGCGCGTTGGCAAGGCGGCTGGCAACAACAAGGCCAAGCCCGGGGGGTGACGTTGACCGTCGCCGCGCAGCTCGACCAGGACCCGCTGCGGCTGGCCCTGCAGTCCACGCTGCACGGTGGCCGTGTGAATGACACCACCTGGCAGGCCAGCCTGGACACGGCCAGCGTCAAGATCCAGGGCCTCACCAAAACCGGTGTCTGGAGTCTGGCACTGACTGACCCGGTCCAGTTCAAGCGGCAGCAAGACGCGCGCATCCAGGTGCTGGAAATGTCCGCCGGGGCGGCCCGACTGAGCGGCCCCGTTCCCGGCACTGCTCGCCTGCAGTGGCAAGCGGCGCGCTGGGCGCAACAGGGGAGCAAACCGGTCGTGCCCGCGCAATGGCAAACCCAGGGCAGCGTGCACGACCTGCCGCTGGCCTGGCTCGAACTGCTGGGCCAGACCCAGGTGGCGAACCTGGGCCTCAAGGGTGATGTGCTGTTTGGGGGTCAGTGGGACGCCAACAGTGGCGACACGCTCACGCTGCGCGCCACACTGCAGCGCGCCGCGGGAGACCTGCAACTGCAAGCGCCTGAGGCCCCCGGCGGCCAGATCAGCGTGGGCCTGCGCGAGGCCAGTCTGGAAGTGAACGCCCAGGGCGACACGGTCAAAGCCAAACTGCGCTGGGACAGTGAACGGGGAGGGCAGGTGCGTGCCGATGTCAGCACCCGCCTGCAACAGCAAAACGGCACCTGGACCTGGCCGGCCGACGCGCCGCTGGCCGGCAGCGTCAGCGCCAAACTGCCACCGGTGGGCGCGTGGTCGGTGCTGGCTCCACCGGGTTGGCGCATGCGCGGCACGCTGGACGCCAACGCCACCGTGTCGGGCACGGCGTCGGCGCCGCAATGGCGCGGCACGCTGCTGGCGCAAGACCTGGCCCTGCGCTCCGTCGTGGATGGCATCGACTTCAGCCAGGGCTCCCTGCGCGCCAGGCTGGACGGCCAGCGTCTGGAGATCGAGGAATTCAAACTCCATGGCGCGGGGGGGGCCAGTGGTGGGCAACTGGTGGTCAAGGGTTCCGTGACGTGGTTGCCTGTTACCGCCGGCACCACCAGCTCCACCGCGACACCGACCGGCGCTGCCGCACGCATCCGCATGGATCTGGTGGCCGAGGCCCAATCCCTGCGCATGAGCACACGGGCGGACCGGCGTCTGGTGGTGTCGGGCCAGGTCAACGCCCAACTGGCCGACGCCCGCCTGGCTATCAGCGGCACCCTGAAGGCGATGGAGGCGCTCTTCATCCTGCCCGACGACAGCACCCCGCGGCTGGGCGACGACGTGCGCGTGCGTGGCCCACAAGCCAGTACAGCGCCTACCCCGGCAGCTCCAACCCCAGCCGGCGTGCGGGTGATCCCGAATGTGGCCATCACCCTGGACCTGGGTGACAACTTTGAAGTGCGGGGGCGCGGGCTTAACACCCGCCTGGCGGGCAGTCTGGAGCTGCGCAGCAACGCCGACACCAAACAGGTGCCGCGCCTCACGGGTTCGCTGCGAACCGTGCGCGGCACCTACAAAGCCTACGGCCAGCAGTTGGCCATAGAAGACGGGGTGTTGCGCTTTGGTGGCCCCTTGGACAATCCGTCACTGGACATTTTGGCGCTACGGCCCAACCTGCAACAGCGGGTTGGCGTACAGGTCCAGGGCACAGCGCTGGCACCGGTGGTGCGGCTCTACGCCGACCCCGATCTGCCGGATTCGGAAAAACTGGCCTGGCTGGTGTTGGGGCGCTCCGCCGCCAACGGCGGCGCCGAATCCGCCATGCTGCAGCAGGCCGCCATGGCCTTGCTGGGCGGCAGTGGCCCGGGCATCACGGCCCGCCTGGCGCAGTCCCTGGGGCTCGACGAGCTGTCCATGGGCAGCGGCGCCAACACCGCAGACGGCGGCAGCACGGGCGCCACCGTCACCCTGGGCAAACGGCTGTCGCGGGATTTTTATGTCAGCTTTGAGCGCAGCATGGCCGACACGCTGGGCACGCTCTACATCTTCTACGACCTGTCGCGCCGCCTCACACTGCGTGCGCAAAGCGGGGAGCAGAGCGCGGTGGATGTGATCTTTACGCTGCGGTATGACTGACGGGGTCCTGTTCGTCTTTGCGCGTCGCAATGTAGATATGCCAGACCGCCATGAACATGGCTGCAATGGCTGGGCCGATGACAAAGCCGTTGATGCCAAACACCACCATGCCACCCAGCGTGGTGATCATCACCACGTAGTCCGGCATGCGCGTGTCTTTGCCCACCAGGATGGGGCGCAACAGGTTGTCGACCAAGCCGATGACCAGCACACCCCAGGCACACAGTGCAAGGCCTTGCCAGGTGTCACCGGTTACAAAAAAGTACAGCGCCACGGGCAGCCATACCAGTCCCGCGCCAATGGCTGGCAGCAGCGACAAGAACGCCATCAGCACCGCCCACAGCAAGGCGCCACCGACGCCCAGCACCCAAAACGCCAGGCCGCCCAGCGCGCCCTGGATAACAGCCACCAGCAAATTGCCTTTGACTGTGGCACGGATCACGGTGGTGAACTTGCTGATCAGCTCCCTTTTGTGCTGGGGGGCCAGCGGCACCGCATTGCGCAGGGCACGCGCCAGACTCTCGCCATCGCGTAGCAGGAAAAACGCCAGGTACAGGGTGATGAACAGGCTGGTGACGAACTCAACGGTCAACTGCCCGATGCCCAGCGCCTGTGTGGCGAGATACTGGCTGCCCTGTGCCAGTGCCGCAGTGATACGGCGCTGCAAAGCCGAGAAGTTGACCAGGCCAAAGCGATCCAGCAAAGCCGTCAGCCAGTCCGGAAGAGCATCGAACACACCGCGAAAGTAGCGGGTTGGATTGACCTCGCCCGATTGCACCTGCTGATAGAAGTGGGCCACCTCCTGCGCCAGTGCGGCGGTCAGCAGTGCAAACGGAAGAACCAGCACGACCAGGATCAGCGCTAGCGTCAGCAGGGCCGCCAACGTGCGCCGCCATTTGAGACGCGCCAGCAGCCGCCGGTACACCGGCGTAAACAGCAGCGCAATGATGGCGCCCCACAGGATGGCGCCGTAGAACGGCTGCAGGATCCAGCCCAGCGCCAGGGTCACCACCACCATCAGTGGCAGCAGGGCGCGGTTTTCGATGACACCTGGGTCCTGGTTGTTGTTAGCGGGCATGGACATTTTCATAGGCATGCCGGGATCGGCAGACCCATCGTAGCAGCGACGCTGTTTTTCCATGGTTCCGGCAGCCCGACCCAGTCGCCTTCAGAAGGTGTCCATCAGATTGCCGAGTAGTGGATCGGCCGCTGCAGCACGCAACGCCCATTCCCGACATCTGGATGGCGAAATGCCAGCCTCGCGTTGGGCTCGAAGCAGGGACGCAGCCAGACGCGACCTCAGACGGTCGCGCGCTGCGCAGGCCCAGGGCTCCTGGCTGTCGGCCAGGCAAGGGCCGCGGTAGAGCGCCAGCGCTGCTTCCAGTGCGTTCGTCAAGACGCTGCTGTTGGCGGTCGCTGCGTCGCAGTCGCACAGACGATCGATCAAGGCCTGCGCGTCGATCCAGACGCATTGCGGATTGAGGTGTACGCGACGGTCGCTCACGATCACCGTGCTGTCGCTGCCCAGCAGGTCGCGCAGGCGCGTTACCGTGATCTCGAGGGCCTTGCGACGGCCTTCACGTCCGTCACCCGGCCACAGGGCCTCGGCCACCACA
>Ga0066405_1000085_pt1 | contig 13377 bp, 13 predicted proteins | sample LakWasMeta7_HOW4_2_FD_59492 | JGI IMG/M metagenome (GOLD analysis project Ga0066405, IMG submission 59492) | Freshwater sediment methanotrophic microbial communities from Lake Washington under simulated oxygen tension - Sediment Metagenome 7_HOW4 | ecosystem: Environmental > Aquatic > Freshwater...
GCTTTACACGAAAATAATAATCTTCTTTCAAAAGGCAATGCGGCACATATTGCCTTCCTTGAACGCAAACCAGCCTTGGAGGTGCATGCGATTGCTCGGGCAACCAACGTACCGAGCATTTGAGTTTGCACATTAATCGGGTGATGGCGGACTTTCACACAGATCACACTTGTCACTCAGCGATGTTTCGACAAAAGCAATTTTGTTAGTCAGGAGCGATCTGTCACAGAGACCGTAAACCCATAGCTGAATCATACATTTAATAGTCCTTTAGCATCCATCTACTTGTAAACTTCCGTAACTGGTTTGCCACTTCGTCCACCCGATACGCGACGAGTATCTTGCTTTTAAAACACATGCCAACTTGTTTCTAAGCCAATAGCGGCAACTTTTCCATTGCGCCGCTCTGATTCATTCGACGTCGTCCTTCCGTTTACGCCCTGTTCTTGGTAATGGCTAAGTTCGGCCAATTTCTGAAAAAACAAGCTGCGTTCCTTCTGTTTATCTCATGAAGCGGAAGATTATTGCCCTTGGCGATTCAAACCTCGTGACTTCCAGAAATAACTATTGATAGACTCCAAAACCTTAAGCGCCAAACTTATCGAACATGATGTTTTTGGCATCGACACCAAGGTCATAGAGCATTTTTTCTACCGCCGAAATCATCATCGGCGGGCCGCAAAGATAATACTCACAGTCTTCGGGAGCAGGATGATCTTTTAAATAACTGTCGTACAAAATCTGATGAATAAAACCGGTCGCGCCCTGCCAATGATCCTCCGGCAAGGGGTCGGAAAGTCCGATGGTCCAGGTAAAGTTTTCAAATTCCTGGGCCAGCTGATTAAAATCATCGCTGTAAAATACTTCGCCCAGACTTCTGGCGCCGTACCAATAAGAGATTTTACGCTTGGAATGCAGGCGTTTTAACTGGTCGAAGATATGCGAGCGCATGGGCGCCATCCCAGAGCCGCCGCCGACAAAGATCATTTCCTTGTCTGTGTCCCGGGCAAAAAACTCACCGTAAGGTCCGGAAACGGTCACTTTGTCTCCGGGTTTCAAGCTGAAAAGGTAGGAGGACTCTTTGCCGGGAGGCGCATCGGGCTGGCCCGGAGGCGGCGAGGCGATCCGGATATTCAGCATGATAATGCCCTTTTCCTCGGGATAGTTCGCCATCGAATAGGCGCGCGAAACGGGCTCATCGACGGTGGACTGATATTGCCAGAGATTAAACCGGTCCCAGTCGGGCCGATAGCGCTCTTCTATGTCGAAATCGCTGTATTTCAGCTGATGCGGCGGGACCTCAATCAGAATATAGCCACCGGCGCGAAAATCAAGCTGCTCGCCGGGCGGCAGTTCCAGGATCAATTCCTTGATGAAGGTGGCGACACCCTGGTTAGAGCGCACGCGGCATTCCCATTTATTAACGGTCAACAACTCCTTCGGCAGTTCAATCGACATGTCCTGCTTGACAACCAATTGGCAGGATAAACGATAGTGCTCGCGTAATTGCTTGCGAGTCAGTTTGGCGCGTTCGGTTTCGAGAGCGTCCCCGCCCCCGCTGTTGACAATGACGCGACAGGTACCGCAAGTGCCGCTGCCGCCGCAAGCCGATGGCAAATAAATTTTCTGCTGTGCCAGGGTATTGAGTAATTTACCGCCTGTTGCAACCTGCAATCTGTTTTTCGCATCGCCGTTAATCAACAGATTGACTTTCCCGGTAGCGACCAGTCTGGACTGCGCAAATTGAATGATTAAGGCCAATAAAAGCACGATCAAGGTAAACAAACACATACCCAGGAGGATTAAATTCAGGTCACTCATTAACCATCTCCCTTAAGGTTCATTGGACTACAACTCAATACCGGAAAAGATCATGAACGCCATCGCCATCAAGCCTGCCGTGATAAATGTTATCCCCAGCCCTTTCAGGCCCTCCGGTACATTGCTGTATTTCATTCTTCCCCGTATCCCGGCCAGTCCAATAATCGCCAAGGCCCAGCCGGTGCCGGAGCCAACCCCAAAAACCACACTTTCCCAAAACTGGTAATTCCGCTCGACCATGAACAGACTACCTCCCAGAATCGCGCAATTTACCGTGATTAACGGTAAAAAAATGCCCAGCGCGTTATACAGCCAAGGCACATACTTATCCAGAACCATTTCCAGAATTTGTACTGTCGCCGCTATGACGCCGATATAAGTCAGAAGACCAAGAAAGGTCATATCGACTCCAGGCAACCCGGCCCAGGACAAGGCATCCGGTTTAAGCACGTACTGGTAAATCAGATTGTTGATAGGCACAGTGATCGATTGCACCATCGTGACGGCAATACCCAAGCCGACGGCGGTGCTCATGCGTTTGGAAACCGCCAGAAAGGTACACATTCCCAAAAAGAAGGACAAGGCCAGATTCTCTACAAAGACCGACTTGATAAACAGACTGAGATAATGCTCGAACATCGCTTTACTCCTGTGGCAGATTAAGCGAAGAAGCAGGATGCCATTCCTGCCTGAGTCTCTTCAGCAAGGGGCCGTAACCCTGGTCACCCAACCAGTACCTGATAAGGTTATTAACGCCTCGACTGGTCAAGGTGGCGCCGGCAAGGCCATCGACCTGCCGGGCGGCATTCATTGATTCGGCATCTACCATCCCCCTGAGCACCTCAATGACGACCCGGCCCTGGCTGTCAAAGGCCTGCTTTCCGCGCCATTGCTGCTGCCAGTGAGGATTATCGACCTCCCCTCCCAGTCCGGGCGTTTCGCCGTGCTGATAAAAGGTAATGCCGGTAATCGTTTGCAAATTCCTGTCCAGCGCCAGAAAACCGTACAGCGTAGACCACAGGCCTTTGCCGAATACCGGCAAAATCAGTTTATCCACCTGTCCGGCTATTTTAACAAAGTAAACCACCATCCATTTCGGGCGGCGTTTTATTTTGGCAATATCGATTTCAGCGCCAATAGTTTCTCCCAACTCGGGATCATCCGCGAAAGCCTGTATATCAAACTCATCCAGGGAAAAATCGGGGCCGACGCTCTGCTCTGCAACCCGCTCGCCCGAATGTAAATCAATCAGTACGGGCTCAATATTTTGATTATATATCAGATCATTATCGACATCAGGCTGAAAAAGGTCGGCCGCAACGAGAATATTTTTGACTCGGTTCTGGCGATGATTTTCATTTTGCCGGGCATTCAACAGCACCGCCGCTGTTGACACCAACAGGGAGCAGATGAGGCAGACTCCCAGTATCAGTTTCATCGACTGTTTGAGGCTGCCGTTCTGCATCACTCAAACCTCCGCTGCCGTCTACGGATGTGTCTACTAACAAAGAGCCTGTCCAGAGCCGGCGCAAAAACATTGGCAAACAGAATGGCCAGCATAATCCCTTCGGGAAAACCCGGGTTGACCACTCTGACCAGTACCGTCAGTGCCCCGATCAACAGTCCGAACAGCCACTGGCCAGGGCGCGAATGGGCGCAGGTGACCGGGTCCGTCGCCATAAATACAGTGCCGAAGGCGAACCCGCCGATCAGCAGATGCCACAGCGGGCTAACCGCAAACATCGGGTTGTTACTGCTGCCGATTAGATTGAATAGCGTTGCCATGCCTGCCATGCCCAGCACCACAGCGAGCATGACCCGCCAGGAGCCGACTTGACTGATAATGAGGATGGCCGCGCCGATTAAACACGCGAATACCGAGGTTTCCCCCATCGAGCCCGGCATAAAACCCCAAAAGGCATCCTGCCAAGTAACCGAGATCGCCAATTCAGGGTCGGCCAATTCAGCCAACGGCGTCGCACGGGTGTAGCCATCCACTGCCACCCACGTATCATTGCCGGTCATTTGTCGGGGATAGGAGAAATACAAGAAACAGCGGCCAACCAAGGCTGGATTCAACACGTTCATTCCGACGCCGCCAAAAACTTCCTTGCCGAGCACGATGCCAAAGGATATGCCCAGCGCGACCTGCCACCAGGGTATATCGGGCGGCATGATCAAGGCAAAAAGCAGACTGCTCACCAAGAAACCTTCGCTGATTTGCTGCTTTCTGACGCAGGCGAACAACACCTCCCAAAAGCCCCCAACCAGCACGGAAACAAGATAGATCGGCAAAAAATACAAGGCGCCGTGCATGGCATTATCTAGCAAACTGTCCGGCGCAATGCCTATGCCCAACCCGTTTAATAGTTCTCCTCGCCAACCCGCTGCACCCGCCGCCTGCAGATCCTGCAACGCAAGATTGGCTTGCAGGCCGGTATTGTAGATCGCCATGATCACGGTCGGCAGCAATGCCAACACCACGGTAATCATCATCCGTTTGAGATCCATGGTGTCACGGACATGCGGCGCTCCCCGGGTAACCGTACCGGGCGTCCATAAAAAATTATCGACGGCGTCATAAAGAGGACGCAACTTTTGCCAGCGTCCGCCCGGTGAAAACAGCGCCTTCAGCTTGTCTGATGCAGGCCGTTGTTCAGTCATAGCCCTCTTCCTCAATCAATTCCAGGTTTCTGCGCAGCATCGGACCAAACTCCAGTTTTGAGGGGCAAACATAGGCGCATAATGCCAAATCCTCTTCGTCCAGTTCCAGGCAACCGAGATTTTCCGCCTCTTCGATGTCTTCAACTGCTAGTGCGCGGATCAGAAAAAAAGGCATGATATCCAGGGGCATGACCCGCTCATAATTGCCGCTGGGAATGATGGGGCGTATTTCGCCATTAGTCGAGGTCGTGAAATCATAGGCCCGGTTCGGCAAAAACCTGGACGCTACGACACGCTTGATCGAAAAACGGTTGAGGCCGGGATTCAGCCAGCCCAATAGTTCGCGATTACGGTCCTCAGGCAATACCGAGATTTGCTGATGATAGCGCCCCAAATAAGCCGTTGCCTCGCGGGCATGGAACCCGGACAACACCGAACCCGAGATGATGCGCTGCTCTCCAGGAACGAGTTCATCGGCGATTAAATCTTCCAACGATGCCCCGATTCGGGTTCTGCACAATCTTGGCTTTTTTACCGAGGGGCCGGCCAGTGATACTATCCTGTCCACAGAGAGTTGACCGGTGCTAAACAGCTTGCCGACGGCGATTACGTCCTGAACACCGATATGCCAGACCGTTTTGCCGCGCCTGACCGGATCAAGAAAATGGATGTGGGTGCCGACATTCCCTGCAGGATGAGGGCCGGAGAAATTATAAACCGCCAGATTTTCAACAAATATTTCCGGAATGACTGTTTCGGGTGCTTTACAAAGGAAAATTTTTCCTTCGCTCAATCTGGCCAACAGCCGGACGCCGCTTGCAAAATCCTGTTCCTGGCCTTGCAGGACTTTATCGATGGCCGGCGCCAGGGGATTGGAATCGATCGCGGTGATGAAAATGGAATGAGGCATGATCGCGGGGTTTGCGACTTTGCTGTAGGGACGGGCGCGCAACGAGGTCCACAAACCTGAAGCCAGCAACTGTTCGATGATCTGCTCGCGCTTCAGGTTAGCAAGCTGAGTCTCGGAATAACTGTTGAAGGTGATTCGCTCGTCACCTTCCAGTTCAATCACCACAGACAACAAAACCCGTCTTTCGCCGCGATTGATAGCCTTAATAAAGCCAGCTCCGGGAGACGTGAATCTTACTGCGAGCATGTTCTTATCCGTGAACAACAACTGGCCTTTCTGAACCACATCCCCCTCCTTTACCGCCAGTGCCGGCCGAAGTCCCAGGTAATCGCCGCCCAACACGGCAACTGTCCGAGGTGCTTTAGCGTCTTTGACAACCTGTTCAGGCTGGCCTTTAATCGGCAGATCCAGGCCTTTGTTGATCTTGATCATTGCATACCGAGCTCTATCAAATCATTATGAACACAATTTTTTACCCACCTCAGTATAGGTGAGAGTGGCACAAAATAGCAGCCTTGCCAAAATTTATTAGCCATCCGCCAGGGGGACGCTAACTGCCTTGCGGCCACATTAAACCAGACTATCCTGAAAGCCAGAAAAAATTTTTATGGCTTCTGGTCACGGGCTCTCCGCAGAATCGATCCGATTGGGAAACGATATTTCCAAAACGACACAGCCCATATCCGTCTTGAACGGCCCGTGGAGTTCGCCCGGTGGACGACTGGCGTAATGGCCGGCTTCCAACCAAAGCTCAAATGCCTGATCGTAAAGGCGGCCGCTGACGATGAAGACTTCCTCGGGGTAAGGATGATATTTTCCGCCCCAAGATGATGTATCGGCGCCGGGCAGGAATCGCGTCAGCCTTGTGTATTCGCGGGTGTCAGAGTCGATACTCAGGGTCAATTCTTCTGCCATTGTTTCCAGTCCTTTGACAGGAATCCATTGCCCCCGGCTTTCCGAATTCAGCGCATTCCATTACCTCACAATAGATTTGGCCATGGTTGTTTTCTCCTCTATGCTCGCTCGGTTAGCTGTCGGCTCAGGTTGGCAAAATCCCAAGTTGCCGCGCTAGGGATTCGGCGCCGCGTGCCTCCCACCGGCGTAAGCCCTTGTCAGACACACCTTGGGTCGCGGCATCATCAGCAAGAACGCAGCCTGTGCGGACAGGTAATCACGATTATATGTGCCTGTCATGTAACTTATCTTTAAAATTGATTTGTTCCTAGCATTTAGGTAAAAACAATTTATAGTGTCACTGTTGCAAGCGTGTCAAACTGTCACTGACTTTTAATACTGGCGTGTTACTATCCCAAAAATAATGCAGCCCTCCTAAAGTACACTCGATGATGGCAAATACATCTCTTCAATTTGAACTGCCCAACCATTTAACAGCTGAAAAATTTATTGAAAAATTAACGGCAAAAGTGGATATGCAGCCGGTCTCCGAAAACTATTCGCTAAAAACGTATTACGACAGTTTTGATTGGCGTCTCTATGCCGCCAACCTGCTGTGCGAACTCAATCAATCGAAAACCGAATCCACGTTCCTGCTGAAAAGTTTCAATCCGGAGCAGGTCATTGCATCGATGGCTACGGACACGGTGCCGACTTTTGCCGCCGCCTGCCCGGATGAAAAAATCCGTAATCACATTTTACCGGTATTGCAAATGCGGGCGCTGTTGCCGGTGACCACCCTGGAATACACGCGTTACAAATTCAATATTGTCAATAAAGACGAAAAAACAATCTTGAGGCTCCTGATTGAAGCCTACGACCTGATTCCATCCCGTGTCTTGCTTGAACCCGTTAAAGGTTATGACAAGATTGTCGGCACCATCCGTAAGGAACTGGGCCTGATGGATGTCATCGAAGCACACGAACCTGCGCTGGTAAACGCATTAAAAATCCTAGGCCGCCGCCCCAAAGATTATTCATCCAAACTCAACATTAAATTGGCCCCGGACTTGCGCGCAGATGTCGCCGTCAAATACATCTACAGCCATCTTCTCAAAGCCATCAAAGCCAATGAGCAAGGCACCGTGGCCGATATCGACAGCGAATTCCTGCATGACTTCAGAGTGGCCGTACGCCGAACCCGCGCAGGCCTAAATCAGCTGAAGAACGTTCTGCCGGCAGCGGAATCAGCCCGTTTTACTCAATATTTTGCCTGGCTAGGTCAAATTACCACGCCGACCCGCGATCTCGACGTCTACCTGTTAGATTTTGATCAATGCAAACAAAGCCTGCCCATCGCGCTCAGGGAAGATTTGAATCCGCTGTATGATTTTCTTTGCCAGAAAAAGAAACTGGCTCAGAAGACACTGGCAAAAAAACTCAGATCACCCGAATATATCTCGCCTCTGATTGCGTGGGAAGACTTGTTAAAAACGACGGTTGTCAAACAACCCTCTGAAGCTCATGCCTTAAAGTCCATCAAAGAGCTGGCCGATATCAGGATTTGGAAGGTGTTCCGCCGGGTGATCAAGAGCGGTAAAAGAATCGACGATCAGTCGCCGCCCGAGGAATTGCACAAGTTAAGGAAAACTTGCAAAAAATTACGTTATTTAATGGAATTTTTTCAGGACCTGTATCCGGACAAGCACATTAAACCGCTGATAAAAAACCTGAAAGACTTTCAGGTCATTTTAGGAGACTTTCAAGACCTTGCGGTTCAGGAACAAGCGCTTAAAAATTTCAGCGAAGAAATGATGGCCACTGAAACACCGGCCAGAACCCTTTTGGCGATGGGCGTACTCATACAAAATCTCGAAAAACGCAGAAACAAGACCCGCGCTGCTTTTTCTTCAAGTTTCAAAACTTTTGACCGGGAAGAAATCGAAACGACGTTCAAGGCTCTGTTTAATGCTTAATAGATGGAAAACACCATGAAAATCATTGCAGTATTCAATATCAAAGGGGGCGTCGGCAAAACATCAAGCACCGTAAATCTAGCTTACCTGGCGGCTAAACAGGGTTATCGCACCCTCGTATGGGATCTCGATCCGCAAGGCGCAAGCAGTTATTATTTCCGAATCAAAGCCAAAATCAAAGGCGGCAGCAAGGATCTGATTGCCGGCAAACGTGAACTGGACGAACTGATTAAAGGCACCGATTTTGTCAATCTGGACCTGCTCCCGGCCGACTTCTCCTTCCGAAATCTCGATCTGGTGCTGGATGAAAAGAAAAAACCGACGCAGCGTTTGCGGAAATTGCTAAAACCGCTCGCCGATGATTATGATTTTATTTTTCTGGATTGCCCGCCCAGCATTTCCCTGTTATCTGAAGCGGTATTCGAAGCTTCCGATATTCTGCTGTCTCCGATCATACCGACCACGCTGTCGTTACGGACTCTGACGCAGTTGCGCAAATTTATCGCGGACAAGCGTTCAAAAAAAGCCCGGCTTATGCCGTTTTTTTCGATGGTTGACCGCCGGAAAAAAATGCACCTGGACATTCTGAAAAGCCTGCCGGAGCAATATCCGGAACTGTTGCAGTCTGACATACCTTATGCCAGCGATATAGAACGCATGGGAACCGAGCGCATGCCCTTGGGCGCCTTTATCAAGAACAGCCGCTCGGTGCAGGCCTACCAATCACTATGGAAAGAGATCCTCGCTGAGCTAGAAACTAGCTGACCCGTCCAGGATTTGCCGGAGTCTAGCCAATAGTTCCTACCCAGCTTTTTAACTGATCAAGCACCCAATCGCCCGCATCCAGGGGCAGATCATGCCCGGCAGTCGGATGACTGCGCAATTGCAGTTGCCATTTTTGTTGCATGGCTGAGGAACAGGCCGGGGAAACCAAACGGTCGCCCAGGCTGCTCAATAACAGCACGGGCTTGTCGGGGCGACGCCCGTCAGGCCGGTAAAGCGCCGCGGCACTGATTTGTCTGAAGCTGTTTTTAAAGCTGATCGGCCGCTGCAGATGGATCTTCGTCCAGTCCAGGGCAGTCAACAGCCTATCCTGGTCAGGGCGATTGCTGACCAACCGCACGATAGCCAATTCTTCGTCATGAACACTGTCCGCTGTCAGCAAATGCAAAAATTTTCCATAACTTTGCCAGCGCAGGCGTTGATAAAAAGGGCTCACGTTGGCGAAACTGCTGTTGATCAGCACGCTGGCGCAAACATCCTCCGGATATTGCCGCATCCACTCCCATGCCACCATCCCGCCCAGCGATAATCCAAACAGGGTAACCGGCGCCTGCAATAAGCCTTCGTTAAGGGCCTGCTGCCGGGTCATCGCCAGAATGGCTTCGATTCTGCACGGGCTGAGTTGCTCATGAAAACGCCCGGTACCCGGCAAATCCAGGGTATGAATATGGACCTTGGGAAAGGCCGATCGCAGCAAAGGCACAAAATCGCCCCAGTGCGCGGATTCCCGCGATAAGCCCCGCAATAACAGCCAGTTATGCCCGATGCTGTTATTCATACCAAAGCCCCAAGGCCTGTTGCTCACAATTACTCCGCTGCTCCGGCGGCAACTGCGCCCATGCCTGAGGATTAAGTGCCGCGCGGTAAAGGAAATCAAACAATGTCAAATGCCGGCGCATGATGCGTTGCTGCCGGTGCGGCAACACCGGGTGAAACAGGCCATGCCGTAAAAACAGGTGCATGGGGCTCTTACGCAGCCACAGCCAGGACCCCATTTCGAGGGTCAACGGCATAAACAGGGCCTGATGATTGGCTTGCTGTAAATATTCATCATAAAGATAATCCCATAAATCGCCGCTAATGACATATTCCAGGCTCATCGGTTCGATTTTGTAGAAATGATGCGGATAGCAGCGGTCGAACAGCGTTTTCAGCGCGTAGGCTTCGGCCAGTGAAGCAAACGGTTTTTGACGGGACGCATAGGGAAACCACAAGCGGTCATGGATGCCGAATCCCGAGTGCAAATCAACGGCAATGGTCAGCGAGGAGCGACTTAACTGTTGGCGCACCACTCGACACAGGGCTAGGGCTTCCTTTTCCATGTGCATCTGATCTCCGCGGTACCAAGGCAGGCGCGGACTCAGCCGGTGGCCGCTGTAAAGCTTGGTATTGCCAACGCCCTCTATCGGCGCGTTGCGCATCAAATCCACGCCATTGCCGTTGCAGCGCGTGCCACGGCAAACGCCGACCGGATTGACGATAGGCATGAAGACCAGGCGCGATTTTTCCAGGCGCGCGGCAAACTCCTCATCCCAATCCAGCAACTGCGCAATGGTCTGCAGATACGACAGCAGCACTTCCGAGCCTATTTTTTCGAGGCCGTGAACGCCGCCGAAAAAGGCGATAACCGGTACGTCCGGGCGCGGTGAACCCAGCGTGATGCAATACAGGGGGAAATCACGGCCCTGATAGGAAATGCGGTCAACGATTTCAACCTGCGCACGCTCGCCCAAACAGGCCATGACTTGCTCCAGTTGCGCCTGTTCCGGAAAGGCTTTTTCGCTCATCCCTTCACCGTCAGCACGCGATCGGTTTTTCTATATAGCGCAGTCGCTTCTTGGGGGCGATTTTGTCAATCTCGACCATGATCAGACTGTCGATGCAATTGTTAAAGTCCGGATCGACATTAAAGTCAACAAAATGACAGCCCTTGTCCACACACAATTCGACATACTGTTTGTACAGCGTCGGCACTTTAACGCCAAGCTTTTTCAGCTCGCTGTTTAAAACCTTAAAGCTGGTTGAATAATCGAGATTGAACTCGTTGGCGGCAAATTGCTGGCACTGATCGGAGATGACGAACGGCATTCGCGCCTTGGCGGGAGGCAGGCTGGCGCCGAATTGCTGTTTGTAAAACCCGATGATCAATTCTTTGGCCAGTTGCGGATAGGCATTGCTGATGCTGACCGGACCAAACAGATATTTGATCTCGGGCCGCTCCCGCAAGTAAGCGCCGATGCCGTACCAGAGATAATCCAGGCTGTGCTGCCCCCAGTAGCGTGGCTGCACAAAGCTGCGGCCCAGTTCGATACTGTAAGGCAGATAGGCGGCAAATTCGCTATGCAGATCGAACAGGGTATCGGTATAAAAGCCTTCAATGCCGTGAACCGCCATGATCTTCGGTCCTTCTCCAACCCGATAGGCGCCGACGATTTCCAGATCGTTATCATCCCATAGCACAATGTGGCTGTAATAAATATCAAACTTGTCCAGATCCAGCGCCAGACCGGTGCCCTCTTCCACGGACCTGAAGGTCAGCTCCCGCAAGCGCGCAATTTCCCTCATGACGGGACAATCATCCTGAAACTGATAGAGAAAAATCTTTTTGCCATCGCGGGTTTCGCCCAACAAGCGCGCCTGGTACAGGGCTTTTTTGACAGCCTTGGCATTGGCCGGATGCACCACCGTGGCCATCGTGTCGAATAAGGCTTGTTTGTTTTTCTTGCCCAGATTCAATACGTGTTTGCGAAAACGCTTGCACAACTGCTTGTTGCTGTCTGTACTATCGGCAATCGCCGCATAAGGAATCGGTGCACCTACCTGGAATTTGATTTCCTGGTTCTTTTTATTGAACATCTCCTTGACCAGCAGCATCGTGGCTAGCGGTTTGTACAGCGTCGATACGCTATAAAAGAACGCCGAATTCTTGGCCTTGATATGGATAGGCAGAATCGGGCAGCGTGCCTTTTTCGCCAACTTGATAAAACCGCTTTGCCAGTCACCGTCTCGAACGCCTTTGGGAGTGATGCGCGACACCTCGCCCGCCGGAAAAATGATGATGGCTTCTTCATTCTCCAGCGCATCGAGCATCAGCTTGTAGGTGTCTTTCAATTGCTTCTTGCCCGACAATACATCGACCGGTAAAAACAGGGCTTGCAAGGGCTGCATATGCGACAACAGCCGATTGGCGACGATCCGCACATCCGGTCGCACGGAACGAATCAGCTTGACCAAAGCCAGCCCATCCAGGGTGCCTATAGGATGATTGGCGACAATCAGCAAACGGCCTTCGGAAGGTATATTGTTGTAGGAATCGTTATCGACCTGGTATTTGAATTTAAAAAAAGTGAGCAGCTTGTCGAGAAAGGCAATACCGCGTAAATGCTGGTTTTTTTGGATGACTTCGTTAAAATCGTCCTCGTGGATCAATTTTTTCAGAGCTTTGATCACCAGCTTATTGTCTTTGCCCAGTTTGAAATCGGGGTAAGTTTCCTGGAGTATGCGTTCGGCATCAATCATGCGTGAGTTTTCCCGGCTATATCAGTGATTCCGCAGAATTGTAGAGACGCAATGTGTCAGTAATGTGAAACGTCATCATAAGCTATGCTTAATCAACGACCCATTTAGCTACAGGAGAAATAACATGGCTAGAGAACTACTGCTATTGAGACACGGAAAATCCGATTGGCCGGAAGGAGTGGCCGACTTTAACCGGCCCTTGAAAAAACGCGGTAAAAAAGCCGCCTTGCGCATAGGCGAATGGTTGCTGGAGCAGCAGCTTTGCCCTGACTGGATTGTCAGCTCTCCGGCGCAGCGCGCCAGTGAAACCGCGGAAAAACTTTGTAAAGGCCTGCAACTTAAGAAACGTCAAGTGCTGCATTTTGACGACCGTATCTATGAATCCGGACTGGATACGCTCAAACAAGTGCTGGCCGACTGTCCTGATTTTCCGCAGCGTGTGCTGCTGGTGGGGCACAATCCGGGTCTGGAACAGTTGTTGATGGATCTGGTGGAAGGCGTTCAAGCGGAGGCTGACGGCAAGCTGCTGGCTACCGCAACCCTGGCCAGATTGCGATTGCCGGACGACTGGCGGAACCTGAAGACTCATTGTGGTCAATTATTAAGCATTACCCGTGCGGCGAGCTTAGACATCGATACCTAGTCGCGTCGAAAGGTATCGAAAATACAAGGACGTCATTTAAGAAGGCTATGTCATCGTTAATTATTGAAAATTTTTTATTTTCTGCGGAGAGCCTTATCAAAGGCGAATTGTGGCGTTTGTTCAAAGCCACATTATTCAATGATTCCACATTTAACGGTGACATAGCC
>Ga0066405_1000097_pt1 | contig 12638 bp, 13 predicted proteins | sample LakWasMeta7_HOW4_2_FD_59492 | JGI IMG/M metagenome (GOLD analysis project Ga0066405, IMG submission 59492) | Freshwater sediment methanotrophic microbial communities from Lake Washington under simulated oxygen tension - Sediment Metagenome 7_HOW4 | ecosystem: Environmental > Aquatic > Freshwater...
CAGCCATCGGCCAGTACAAACAGCATGATTTTAAACGGCAGCGATACGATCATCGGCGACAACATCATCATGCCCATGGACATCAGCACGCTGGCAACAACGAGGTCGATGATCAGAAACGGCAAAAAAATTAAGAATCCAATCTGAAATGCCGTTTTCAGTTCACTGGTCACATAGGCCGGCAACAATAATGAGAACGGCACATCCTCAGCCGATTCCAGTTCGGTTTTGCCCGAAATCCGGATGAACAATTCCAGGTCGGCCTCGCGGGTCTGTTTCAGCATGAACTGCCGGAACGGTTCCGAGGCTTTGGCGAGTGCGGCACTCATGTCAATTTTTTCTTCCAGGTAAGGCTGGACGGCGTTGCTGTTGACCTGCTCCAACACCGGCATCATGATGAAAATGGTCAGGAACAATGACAGACCCAATAGCACTTGGTTACTCGGCGCCTGCCCTGTGCCCAAGGCTTGTCGCAGCAGGCTTAAGACGATCATGATGCGGGTGAAGGAGGTCATGGTCAGCAACAAGGCGGGCAACACCGTCAACAGTGTCATCAAGGCCACAATCTGGATCGTGACGCTATAAGTCTGGCCACCCTGCGGGTTGGTTGTCACCGTCACCGCATCTATACCCGCTGCGGCGCAAACAGAGCCCCCCGCCATCCAGGCAATGACAACAACCGCCCACTGAAACAAGCCAGGCTTACGCATCGGATCGACCTTGACGCAGACGCTGCAGCACCTGCGCAAATCCGGATTCGACCGCGGAAGGCGCAGTCTCTTCTTTAACCAGGCAATCGTCACCCTCGAGTACATGCAAGGTTTCGATGCGTCCCGGCGTCACCCCCAGAATAAGCTGTTTTTTTCCCACCTGCAGCAACACGACCTTCTCCCGCATGCCTAAGGCTACCCCGCCCAACACGCGCATTTTCCCGGCATTGTTGACACTGCCAAACCCTGCTGCTTTGCGCAAACCCCACACACAAAGAAAAAACACGGCTAGCACTATCACCAGGCCCATGCTCCAGCTCATCATATCAACTGAGGAAACGGCCCGCGCACTTGCATTTGTGGTCTCGGCGCCGACGGCAGCAACGGTGGGTAAGCCGCCGAATAAAAACCCGCCGCACTTGATTTTCAAAGACATCAGGCCAGTCTTTTAACCCGTTCCGATGGGCTGATGACATCGGTTAAACGGATTCCAAATTTATCGTTCACCACGACGACTTCGCCGTGCGCTATCAAGGTGCCGTTGACTAAGACATCCAGCGGCTCGCCGGCAAAACGATCCAGCTCGACCACCGAGCCCTGCGTTAACTGCAAGAGGTTCCTGATATTGATCTGGGTCCGGCCGATTTCCATGGCTATGGTGACGGGAACATCCAGAATAAAATCCAGATTCAATTCCTCGGAGGTGTTCACAGCGGGTTTTTTCAGCTCAACCGGATCATTAAATTCTTCGAATGCGGCTGCCGCAAGACCATCGGCCGCTTGATTTTCTGGTTCACTCATCTTTCCCCCAACGTAATGTTTTAATAAGCATCGCTTCAAATGGAATCCAGTGTTACTTTGTCGATAATCTGTACCGCATAATTGCCATCCGATACGCCCACCTTACCCACAAAGACAGGAATTCCCTCGGCTCTTAATGTCACGGTTCCCGGCATATCGAAGGGGATGACATCGCCTTTTTTCAAACGCATCACATCCCTGATCGGCATATTTTTTTCCACCAGGAAACTATCCATACACACCTCGGCCCGCAAGATTTCATTGCGCAAAGCCTTTTGCCAACGACCGTCAACCTCTCCGCTGTCGCTAATAACGGCATCCAGCAAATCCCGGATAGGCTCCACCATGGAATACGGCATGGTGATGTTAATATCACCGCCGCCACCTTCCAGTTCAACATGAATCGTGGAAATCACGACCACTTCCGAAGGGCTTACTATGTTGGCAAACTGAGGATTGACTTCAGAACTCATATATTCGAAATTGAGCTCCATCACCGGTCGCCAGGCCTCTTTCAAATCCTTGAAAATCATGTCCAGCATAATCCGGATCACACGCATCTCGGTCGGCGTAAATTCACGACCTTCTGCCTTGCTGTAAAACAGTCCGCCGCCGCCAAAAAAATTATCCACCGCAGTAAAAACCAGCCGCGGCTCCATGACAATCAACGCACGCCCACGCAATGGCAAAAATTTGACGATATTCAGATTAGTCGGTACAAACAAGCCCTGTACATATTCGGAGAACTTTTGTACCTGAATGCCTGAAATGGAAATTTCAGCCGAACGTCGTAAAAAATTAAACAAGGAAATACGGAAATAGCGTGCAAAGCGCTCATTCACCATCTCCAGTGTCGGCATGCGTCCGCGAACAATCCTTTCCTGACTGGTAAAATCATATGCCCTGATGCTTTCATTCTCATCAAAAACATCTGTTTCAGTTTCAATATCGCCTTCATCGACGCCATGCAGCAAGGCATCAATTTCTTCCTGTGACAGTAAATCCGCAGCCGACATAATCTATTGCATCACAAAAGTGGTGAAAAAAACTTCCTTGACCTCGCCCTTCCCTGCCATTTTTTTTAAAATCTCGCTCACCTCACTCCGCATAGCGCTACGCAGTTGCTCCTTACCCTCACGAGTTTTTAAATGCTCCGCTCCCTGTGCATTAATCATCATCAATAAATTGTTGCGTATCATAGGCTCATGTTTTTTCAAGGCATCCACCGCTTCGGCTTGCTCAACCAGAAAAGAAACCGATACCTGAATGAGACGGACTGCCGACTCTCTGGAAAAATCGACAATCAGAGGTTTGCTCATATCAAAATAAAACGCTTCTTTCTGGACCCGCTCTTCAGGCTCTGTTTTTTCATTTTCTGACTGGTTGAATCCGCCGTTCAGAAAATAAAAAGCTGCACTCGTAGTTGCAACCGATAACAACACGGCACTGACAATAGTAATGATCAGTTTTTGGGAAGATTTTTTTTCTCCCCCGTCTTTTTTCTCAGTTTGAGCCATTTTTAAAACCCTTAATGTTCAACTCATCAATCAGCAATTTGTTAGCCATATGATAACAATCATCTTAAAAACAACTACTTAGATCACCAATAACAGACTCATGTCGAAAACACATCAGTCGTCGAAGAAGCCTGTATACCTTTTGGATAGTATAGAAGATACTGTTCTTGCCCGTAAAAAATCCTTTTAAGAGAGCAGGATAGGAGCACTTGTAAAAGTTGAATATAATGAGAACGAGCGCTGCAGCAAACAACACAGTCAGGCTCAATCGCTGGAATTTTGGCGCTATTGCTGCTTGCTTTCGTGACGATCCCCAATAATAATTTGGGCTACTTCTAGACTTTAAAATGTCAGGGCTTCCTGATCAACTGTACGTCAATTCGAGCCATGTTACCCACACTTAAGCAAAACGAGCCATTTTCTGTATTGATTGTAGACAGCAGTAGCGTAAATCCTGCATTTTTGAAAAAACACTGTTCTCATGTCATTTGGTCTAAAGATCGGCAGGAGATGCTTTCCTTCATTCAATCCATTGCCTTCAAACTTATCCTGCTGAATTTGAACAGCGACGGCTTAGCGCTTATCAAACTCATACAGGCCGTGGACTGCATCAATCAACAAACGCCGGTCATTGGCTTAATCGACGCTTCAATGAATGTCAGGAAGCAGAGTATTATTGATGCAGGATTTGACGACTGCCTGATGACGCCTTTTAAGAATGAGCAGATCGATGAGCTTTTCAACCTCTGGCAAATCGCAAGATACAATACCGAGGCTTCGGGGTATATTGACAACATCCTGAATAAAACCTACAACAACCGGGTTCTTGCATTAACCATTCTGAACAAACTGTTCGATGAACTGCCCCGGCAATTAGCCGCCATCGAAACAGCACTAATAAACAATCAATACAATGTTGCCGAGGAAACCACGCATAAACTGCATGGCTCGGTCAGTTTGTGCGGATTTATAGATATGGAAAAACCGGCCAATGCGCTGGAAAGCAGCCTGATAAACAAAAACTATCAGGCCATTAATCCGCATTTCCAGCTTTTACAGCAAAGCATTCTAAGCTTTACCGGCAAACAATCCGCCATTCTGAGCCATCTTGATAAACTCTGATGCCAATAACACAAAAAGCCCATAAAGGGCTTTTTGTGTCGACGACAATGTGGACTTATTTCAATTCATCCAGTATTGCTTCGGCCATCTTTTTTTGCTCCGCGCTGCCGTTTGCCAGGACTTCTTCGGCAATACTTTGAGCCGATTCTGTGTCACCCATGTCAATGTAGGCTTTTGCCAGATCCAGTTTTGTTTCCAGCTCATCCATATCGGTTAGATCAGAAAACCCGGATTCTGCACTTTCTTCACTTTCTGATGCTGTTTTTCCCGCACCGTTGGTATTGAAATCAAAGTTAAAGTCAAAATCAGTGTCTAATGAAAGACTATCGGCATTAGCGCTCAGGTCAAAACTGCTATCATCCTTAAAATCGATAGTTTCAAAACCTTCATCAGCATTCTCAATCTCGCTTAAATCGAGTTCGTCACTCAGTTTGCTGTCTTTTTGTTTTGTTGAAGGCAAATCAAAGTTAAAGCTTTCAAAATCATCCTGTGTTTCTTCTGCATCTGCCCTAACAATGTCCTCGGATTCGGTTGAATCTGATTCAAACGAACTGAGATCAAAATCTATGGCATCATTATTCCTTTGTTCATCGGCATCCCGCAAGTCATCTTCGACTTCAAATGAACTTAGATCGAACTCCATTTCCTTGCTTTGCTGATCGCTAACTTCCTTATCGAAATCTTCGTTCAGATCAGCGCCAAAAGCCGCAAATGTCATCTCATCCCGAGTGCCTTCATCTTTGTCGCCACTTTGCCCGGCAGCCGAGAAGATGTCCGCTGACTCGTCTTCCGACACATGTCCATGTTCGCCACTAGAAAACAAAGCTGAATCTGGGCATAGTTCACTCCCCATTTCCGCGACTTTGGACCAAAAATCAAGCTGGTCTTTCTTGCCCGCCTGGGCTAATTCTTGGGCATATGTTTCAAAACCGGCTTTATTTTCGTTAGCGTAAAAAATCTCCAGCAATTTCAACTTACACTCATCGCGGTCCGGTTGGTCCTTAATCGCTTGCCGGATTAATTCTTCGGCCTGTTGATAGCGGCCATAAGCCAAATACACATCGGCCTCTGAAATTGGATCAATCTCGCTCTGACTGGTATCAAAGGCATCAAAGTCGCTAGGTGTAAACTCGCTTAAGAATGAGCTTTCACCGACGGCTTCAACGCCATATCCGGTATGAACGTCGACATTCGACGTAGCGTAATTATCTTCTGCTTTTTTGATATTGAGCATGCTCGAAGCAAACATGCTTTCCGTATCGGTTTCTTCTTCGGCCTTCCGTTTACGCCACCAAAACCAACCCAATAAGGCTAAAATGCCTACACCTGCGCCGCCCACACCTAAATAATAGGTATTGTCCGATGCTGGCTCGGGCTGAACCGCCGGTTTTTCGACCGGTTTAGGCTGCAATTGCGCTTCCGGCTGAATAACAGGCCTGGTTGCCTCGACTTTATCTGTCGTTCTCGGCTGCACTGCGGGGGCTGAACTTTCAACTGCCGGCATTGTTTGAGACTGTCCCTGCAAGGCACTCAGCTGCTCATCCTTTAAGGCAAGCATTTTTTGCATTTCAGCCAACTGAGTTTCAAGCGCAGCCAATCTATTTTGAGTGGCCGCATCTGCCGCTGGCTGAGCAGCCCCTTCCTCGCCGGCGGTATCCGGTGCTGGCGTGGCTTTCTCTGCATCGGCAGCCGGTTTTTCTGGCGCCGCTTTAGCTTCAGTGGCTGTCTGTTCGGTGCCGGGTGCTATGACTGCTTTGTCGGCAACCGTTGCTTCCGTGGGTGCGGCCAGGATGAGCTGTTTGTCTACGGTAGATTCCTTGGCAACCGCCACCTCCGGTGCCGTTTCAGTCGGTACACTAAGCTCGCGATTTTTCCAGGCTTCAGCTTGCCGATTAAATTCAGTAATCGCCTGTTTCCTGGACAGTTGTACTATAGCCTCTTTTGCAGGAATCTTCAGGGTCTTACCTGCCATTAAGGCATTGACGTTTTCCTTATAGAATGCACCTGGATTTGCCTTGTAAAGGGCAATCATCATTTGTTCCGCAGAAACGTCGCCATATCTGTTCGTCCGTTTCGCAACCTTCCAGAGCGTATCGTTAGGCCTCGTCGGACCATATTCGCTGGCATTGACAGCACTGCGTTGTGGGCGGGCTTTAGGTCTTGAAACCGGTTCGCGCTGGGGCGCATATTCCGGTTCGGGAGCATAGCTTTCGACAGGTGTGGTCACCGGAATGGTGGCCTTCCTGTAGGTAGCCGGCGGATCGACCAGCACCGTAAATTGGCGATACACCGTGCCTTTCGGCCAGCTTACTTCCAGCAAAAAATCCAGAAATGGCTCTTTTAAAGCCTCTCTTGAACTCAGCCTAATAACGTTGCCGGAGCGTTCAAACTTTATCTTCGCCAGGAAAGCCGACCATGGCACACCGGCCTCATCGAATTTATCCGGCGGCGCCAAACTGACCTTAACATCTTCGGCTTTCTCACCCGCCGAAAGAACCAATGGGATTTCGGCATTCAAGTTTTGATTAAGGGCCGAGTGCAATTTAATCCCTCCGATCCCTAACGGATGAGCGCCAGCCGGGGCCAGTAACGATACAACCGCCAAAGTTCTTGTTAAATTGCGCACGCTGCTCTCCTTCACAATAGTCACCACAGTCTCTTACCGCGAACAGTCAAATAATACGAATAAGCTTAGACTAGATGTAATTTTTTACCAGCGCCTCTGCTATTTGCACACTGTTTAAAGCCGCACCTTTTCGAACATTATCGCCTACCACCCACAAATCAATTCCTTGCGGGTGCGAAATATCTTCCCTGATACGTCCGACAAACACATCATCCTGGCCTGATGACTCGGTAACCGCAGTCGGATAACCGCCGTTTTTGTGCTCATCCATCACCGTAACACCGGGCGCCTGCTCAAGCAGTGCTCTTACCGCAGCCGCATCAATTTTTTTCCGTGTTTCAATATGCACGGCTTCGGAATGACCGAAAAAAACGGGTACACGCACGGCGGTCGGGTTTACCTGGATAGTGTCATCCCCCAAAATCTTACGGGTTTCCCAGACCATCTTCATTTCTTCTTTGGTATAGCCGTTGTCCATAAAGACATCGATTTGCGGCAAAACATTGAACGCGATCTGTTTTGGATAGACGTTTGCGGTTATGGATTTACCATTTAATAAAGCCGCCGTCTGCTGAGCCAATTCCTCAATCGCGTCTTTGCCGGTTCCGGAGACCGCCTGATAGGTGCAGACATTGATACGCTCAATGCCAACCGCATCATAAATCGGCTTTAGGGCCACCAGCATCTGGATTGTTGAACAATTGGGATTGGCGATAATGCCGCGGTTTTTATATTCGGCAATCTTCTCAGGATTGACTTCCGGCACCACCAGCGGAATATCGTCGTCATAACGGAACTGAGAGGTGTTATCGATAACAATACAGCCTGCCGCCGCAGCTTTAGGCGCGTAAATTTCAGAAACTGCAGCGCCAGGAGAAAATAATCCGATTTGCGCTTTGGAAAAATCGAATTCAGCCAGATCCTCGACTTTTAAAGAGCCCCCTTTAAAGGGAATTCTTTTACCCACTGATTTACTGCTGGCCAAGGCGTAGACTTCACCGACCGGAAAATTACGCTCTTCCAGGATGGATATCATGGCTTCGCCCACTGCACCCGTCGCACCCACAACAGCAACGTTATATAATTTAGTCATTGTTAATTACCTATTTTAAAGCTGAAACGACAGCATCGCCCATTTGCGCAGTGCTGACTTTTTGCATACCTTCGGAGAAAATATCGGCGGTTCGCACATTCGCGTCCAGCGCCTCATTTACGGCTTGCTCGATACGTTCGACGGCCATACCCTGATTAAAGGTATAACGTAACATCGCCGCCGCCGATCAAGCCGTGCTCAAAAACCAGACCCATGTCTGCATTCAACCATGCAAGCACTTTCAGTGCCTCGGCTACGATTTCAGGCCCTATTCCGTCGCCCGGCAAAACTGCATTTTTTTGTCATTTACTGTTAAAACCTCGCCTAACTGTCTAGTCTACAAACAACCAGGGCGCTCTTTTAGCGCGTTCAGCCTCGTAGGCTCTAATCTTGTCGGCTTGTTGCAGCGTTAAGGCAATATCATCCAAACCGTTCAGCAGGCGGTATTTGCGGGTTTCATCCACATCAAAACCAATTACCCGGCCGCTCGGCGTCGTGATGGTTTGCGCTGCCAGGTCGACGGTCAGTGTATAGCCTGGTGACAACTCCTTAAACAGACTGTCGACAATATCGGCCGGCAAAGCTATCGGCAACAAGCCGTTCTTAAAACAGTTGTTGTAAAAAATATCGGCGAAACTGGGTGCAATAATGGCTCTGAAGCCAAAATCCTCCAGGGCCCATGGCGCATGTTCGCGGGATGAACCGCAGCCGAAGTTTTCCCTTGTTAACAAGATTTCAGCGCCCTGGTATTCTGGCTTGTTCAAGACAAAATCCTTATTGAGCGGACGGTTGGTGCAATCCATATCCGGCTCGCCATGATCCAGATAGCGCCATTCATCAAATAAATACGGACCAAAACCGGCACGGCGTATCGATTTTAAAAACTGTTTTGGAATAATCGCGTCGGTATCGACATTGGCTCTATCCAAAGGCGCCACCAAGGCTGTTATTTTGGTAAATGCTCGCATTTATTGTCCCTCCCATGAGCTGACATCAACAAAATGACCGGCGATGGCCGCCGCTGCCGCCATTGCCGGACTGACCAGATGCGTGCGACCGCCGTATCCCTGTCTGCCTTCAAAATTCCGGTTGGAAGTTGACGCACAACGCTCTCCCTCTTCCAGACGATCGGCATTCATGGCCAGGCACATCGAACAGCCCGGCTCACGCCATTCAAATCCTGCCTCGACAAAAATCTGGTCCAGCCCTTCCGCCTCAGCCTGACGCTTCACCAGACCGGAACCCGGAACGACCATTGCCAGCTTGATATTAGCGGCTATTTTTTTGCCTTTGGCGACAGCGGCTGCGGCTCTCAAATCTTCAATTCTGGAATTGGTGCATGAACCGATAAAAACCTTATCGAGCCAGATATCGGTAATCGCCTGCCCGGCTTTCAGATCCATATACTGGAGCGCCCGCTGCATGCTTTGTCGTTTGACCGCATCCGCCTCCAGAGCCGGATCAGGGACAGTCGCGTCCACGGCAACAACCATCTCCGGTGAGGTACCCCAGGTGACTTGCGGCTTAATGGCAGTCGCATCGATCTCCACAACCTTGTCAAACACGGCATCGGGATCGGAATGCAAGCGTTGCCACATGCGTTCGGCCATAAACCAGTCATTGCCTTTAGGCGAATAAGGACGATCTCGATAATAATCGATAGTGACGTCATCAACCGCCACCAGACCCGCGCGCGCACCGGCTTCGATAGCCATATTACAAACCGTCATGCGGCCTTCCATGGATAAGGCGCGAATGGCTTCGCCTGCAAATTCAATGGTATAACCGTTGCCGCCGGCCGTACCGATCTTGCCGATAATGGCCAACACGATGTCTTTTGCCGTAACGCCCGGTCCGGTGCGGCCATTGACCTTGATGAGCAGATTTTTGGCTTTTTTCTGGACCAGGCATTGGGTAGCGAGCACATGTTCGACTTCCGAAGTGCCGATACCGAAAGCCAACGCGCCCGAAGCGCCGTGTGTTGATGTGTGGGAATCACCGCACACCACGGTCATGCCGGGTAAAGTCGCCCCCTGTTCCGGGCCTATCACGTGCACGATCCCCTGCCGGGCATCCGCCATATCAAACTCGGTAATGCCGAATTCAGCACAGTTCTCATCCAGCGTTTCAACCTGCAGGCGAGAGACCGGATCGGCAATGCCCTTATTCCGATCGGTCGTCGGTACGTTATGATCGGCCACCGCCAGATTTCTGGATTGCCGCCAAGGCTTGCGGCCTGCCAGTCGCAAGCCTTCGAAAGCCTGAGGCGAGGTCACTTCATGGATTAACTGTCTATCAATATAAATAAGTGAAGAACCGTCGTCTTCTGTATAAACGACATGGTCTTCCCATAATTTGTCATATAAAGTTTTACCGGACATAGCTCTTTTGTTTGGTTATACCGCTCGCGCGGCTAATTAAATTAATGTTTAGCCCAAAATGGCAAAAACTTTTGCCGTAATCTCTTCAACGCTGCCGACGCCTGCAATCGAATTGAACTTCACAGGCCGACCCGGGGCGGAGTAATAACCGACCAAAGGTTTAGTCTGTTCATGATAAACACTCAGTCTTTTGCGAACCGTTTCTTCCTTGTCGTCATCGCGCTGAATCAGGGGTTCTCCGGTCACATCATCCACACCTTCCACTTTAGGCGGATTGAACTCGACATGATAGGTGCGCCCGGATTGCAAATGCACGCGCCGACCGGCCATGCGCTTGACGATCTCTTCATCGGCAACGACTATTTCAATCACATGATCAATACTGACGCCCATGGCATCGAGCCCCTCGGCTTGGGCAATCGTACGCGGAAAACCATCCAGCAAATAGCCGTTGGCGCAGTCGGCTTGAGCAATACGCTCTTTGATCAGCCCTAAAATAATGTCATCAGACACTAGGCCCCCGGCATCCATAACCTTTTTGGCTTCAACACCCAGCGGCGTGCCTTCCCTGACGGCGGCCCTCAACATGTCACCCGTGGAAATTTGCGGGATGGCGTATTTTTCGGTAATAAACTGGGCTTGAGTTCCTTTGCCAGAACCGGGGCTCCCTAACAGGATGATGCGCATAAATTAACTCCGAGTGTGTCTGTCGTTATGACGGTTTTTAATTTCAGATAACCAGCAGTGAAGCCCCATCAGTCCACCAAATCCGACACTAAGTGATGGGCCTATGCCAGGTAAGACCGCCTATTTTATAACACAACACATTTAATCTCTTGTAAAAATACGATTATTTCCCTATCCTTGTCCGGTTTTTTACATTCAGGAGTATTTCGATGCGCGTTGAAGATTTAATGACTTCAAAAGTTTTTACCGTCGAGCAAAATGACTTGATTGATCGCGTCTTTTTCTTAATTCATTACGAAAAAGTGCGTCATTTACCGGTTGTTGAAAAAGGCAAGGTTATCGGTATTGTCTCTGACCGGGACATGTACAAAGCCATGGGCCCGAAAAGCAATTCCAGCGCTATTGAAGCGGCTAGCGGCAGCGGTTCTGCGGAATTGCATGTGATCCCCAAAAAGGTACAAAACATCATGCGCCGCGGTGTTCTGACCGTACATCCTGACACCTATGCTTCAGAAGCAGCCGCCATGATGGCAGACAATAAAGTAGGCGCACTCCCCGTCGTCGACAAAGAGACAAATAAACTGGTCGGCATCATTTCCTCTACCGACATTTTGCGGGTCTTTTCGAAACTCGTAAAAGCCAGCGAGGAAAGAGAGAAAAGAATCGCCGCAGGTATCAGCCACACCTGATCAAGCCATTAAGCCATATCAAAAAAGCCCCCTTCGACTGGGGCTTTTTTGTTTTAAACGACCCACAAATCATGAATCATCCCACAGACCAACAAGTCACCGAGGCGACACAAGCCTGGTTAAAAGACATCATCATCGGCTACAGTATCTGTCCCTTTGCAAAACAGGTCTGGGATCGCGGCAGCATTCGCTTTAGCATTCAGCACGACAGTCAGATCGAAATCTGCCTGGAAAGACTCATCGCCGAATGCGAGCGCCTGGATACAGAACCCGCCATTGAAACTTCCTTGCTGGTTTATGCCCAAGCTTTCCCTGCCTTTGATGATTACCTGGATTTTCTGGCCCTGGCCGAAAGCCTGTTATTGGAACAAGGTTACGAAGGCGTTTACCAGCTTGCCAGCTTCCATCCAGACTACTGTTTTGAAGGCGCGGAACAGGATGATGCGGCCAATTACACAAACCGCTCACCCTACCCCATGTTGCACCTGCTGCGTGAAGCCAGCCTTGAAAAGGCAATTGCCTCTTACCCGGATCCCGAGAACATCCCGCAACGCAATATCGATTTAACCCGAAAACTGGGAAGGGCCAAAATGCAGGCCTTATTAGCCGCCTGTTATCGGGACAAGCAATAAAAGCGCCGACCCGATCACAGACAGAAATTGATTTAGTCAGCGACCGAGGAAGTCGTTTCTGCGGTCTTTGCCGGCGCAGCCTCAGCAACAGGCTTCTTCTGCTCAACAACAGGCTCGGCTGCCGGCACGACTTCGGGCTTCATCACAGCCTCTTCAACGACAGGCTCAGACTTTTCAGCAACAACTTCAGGTTGCTCAGCCGCTGACTCGGGCTCGGACTGCTTGCCTGCTTCTTCAACGTCGGCAGTCTCCTGGGCAGCCCCGGCATCAGTTCCAGCAACATCCTCAGCTGCAGCTACTGATTCCTGGGCTTCCGGTTTCTTATTGAGTGCATCCACAAAACCGATGAACCAGTCCTTATTTTTGACATTATCAAGATC
>Ga0066405_1000111_pt1 | contig 11923 bp, 9 predicted proteins | sample LakWasMeta7_HOW4_2_FD_59492 | JGI IMG/M metagenome (GOLD analysis project Ga0066405, IMG submission 59492) | Freshwater sediment methanotrophic microbial communities from Lake Washington under simulated oxygen tension - Sediment Metagenome 7_HOW4 | ecosystem: Environmental > Aquatic > Freshwater...
GGCCAAAGCCTGTTCAATGGTTTGCAACGCTGATAAATCATGGTGTGAGGCGAACTTCAGAAAGGCGCGTAATGCCGCTAATCGGATGTTGCGGCTGCGTACGCTGTTGTGTCGCTCCCGTTCCAAATGATCCAGAAAAGCCAGGATCAATCCGGGCGTGATGTCGGACAGATGCATGGCCGCCGGCCATGTGCCGAGATGTTGGTGGGCGAACGTCAAGAATAGCGTGAACGCATCACGATAGCCGGCAACGGTTTGTGGGCTCAATGCCCGTTGCTCAACAAGATAATCGGTGAAAAAGGCTTGGACGAGTGCGGGAAACGACATGGGCGGTTCAGTATTGGCAGATCTAGTCGGCATAGTCCACCTCCTCGGGCTGTGCAAACTGCTCGAATTTCCCTGCCGCCACCTCCATCAGTTCCGGGATGGCTGTCAGATACCAATAAGTGTGTGATATCTTGGCGTGGCCCATATAGGTGGATAGTGCCAGCATCGCCTGATCGATGTCCGTACCCTGTGCTTGCCAGAGCAGTACGCGACGCACCGCGAAGGTATGGCGCAGATCGTGAACCCGTGGGGCATCATGAGCGCCGCGGTTGACCCAACCGAGTTGCTTGCGTAGCGTGGTAAAGACGCGATCGACTTGGCGTGAGCTCAGTGGTTTACCCAGCCGCTGGCCGCGCGTCCCGACAAAGAAGGGCAAATCAGCGTATTCCTGAACCTGCTGGCGGCGAAGTGTTCGGTAGCATAGCAAGGCAGCTGTCACGCTGGGATGTAACGGCAACTGGCGCGACTTGTTAAACTTGGTTTGCCGGACGGTTAACAAGCCTTGCACCAAGTCCACGTCGATATCTAAAAGACGAACGGCCTCGGATACGCGCTGGCCAGTCGAAGCCAGCAGTCCGAACAGCGTTTCATAGGTAGCCGCGCGCAGGTTTCCATCAGTGCCCAGTTGGCGTGCGGCGGCGAGTAAATCAATGATCTCTTGTTCCCGATAGATATGCGGCATTTGCCACCCCGGAAGCGGACCAAAAATCGATTCGTCAGGCAGGGCGATTGCCGGTTCAAATTGCCGCAGATAACGGATAAAGGGACGCAGTAACTTGAACCGCCTTGCCCATGTCTCGGGGTTATGACGGCCTTGTTTATCGAGCCGTGCCCAGTCGCTCATGATACCCAAGGTCAACGGCCCGGCCCAATCCAGACTATCCACGTAACGGGCAAAATCCATCAAGGGTCGTTCTGGAGACTGCAACTGAAATCCCAGGCGCCGCCGCTCGGCCAGATAATCCTGAACGCGTGCTTGCAATGTGATCGGCGTGTTCATGCTGCACTCCCAGGCCAAGGTAATGCAACGGCAGACAGTTTTCGGCTGTCGAGTTTGGCATAGATCAGCGACGTGTCGAGCGAGCGATGGCGAAGAATATCCGCAACCTCCTTCAGCGAGTCCCCTTGCTCCAACAAACGGCGAGCAAGGGTATGCCGGAGGGCGTGGGTTCTCCCATGATCGAGTCCAATACGGCGATACGCATCGCGAATGAGACGGTGAACCGCATAGGCACTCATCGGGACATCGTGTGGCGCAAGACGCCGTACAAAAACCGCCGGATTGGTCGTGCGTGGCCGCTCGTAGCGCAGGTAATCAGCAATCGCCTGGCCGGTACAGATCGGTAGTGGCAGAATGTCCACGCGGTGCGACTTGGTACTTCGGAGTGTGACCGTGCCGGCTTGCCAGTCAATGTCGGCCAATGCAAGCTTGGCAATTTCGCCGGCACGCATTCCCAGGTCCAAGGCACAGCGAACCATCGCATAACCGCGCCGGCAGGAGGGAAGCTCAGGCGGGAAGGCATTGAGCAGGCGATTGACTTCATCGTCGGTCAGCGCCTTCGGTAATGTGGCCAAATTCCAATGGGCAGGTAATACGATAACGCCACTGAGTGCGTGAACATCATCGCCCCCAGCGCCGCGATAACGAAAGTAAGCACGTAAAGCAGAAGCCAGCGTGTTGGCTTTTGCCGACGTAGCGCGAGGTGTTAACTGCTTGGCAATAAAATGCCGGACATCGTCAGGTTGCAAGGTAGTAAAAACAATCTCGGCCCTACCAAAGCAAGCCTGCAGAAAGTTCAGCACAATACGCCGATAATTTCGCCGCGTCTCACTGGCCAAACCTCGAACGACCCTCAGGTAATCGTCAAAGCGATCAACTTCGGCATAGACTGGTTCGACGGGTGTTGGCAGAGGTGGAATGACACCGCGATCATGCAGAATACGCAAAAAATGACCACAGGCCGCGCTAAGATCGGCACGCGTTTGAAAAATAGGTCGCGGGCAATCGCAGTTTGGCAAATGGCCATCAAGGAATTGGGTCACTAACGCTTCATCGAGTTCCTCGATGCGAAAGTGATTTCGGCCCATCCATAACCCCAGATGCGCGAGACCGGCCAGATGATGTTCGGAGGTTTCATCCGCATAACGGCATTCGGTTAGATAATCCAGATAAATCAATACGTAGGGTGTAACCGGACTATTGCGTAACCAGCGCTGAGTGGCCGGCGAAAGGTGTATGGTTGTTGATCTCATGGCAGTCTCCAGAAATGGACTAAGGAATGTCCACTTCAGATAACTGCAGAATTTATGTCCAGCCTTTCAGGCAAGATGCCTTGCAATAACCACTGATTGCAAGCTTAAAAACAATCGGCACCAAGCTAATGTGCATAAAAGGAAATTCACATAATGGCCGTTTAGTCTTCTTCATTCAACGGCCGCAACTAGGCTAGAAGCTGCCGTAGAACTCACACAGTGTTGATCGGCAGAAATGGCTCGGTTTTGCCCTTTACCTATCTCTCGAAAATGGCCGTTTTTGAGATAGCGTAAATCCTATCTTATCTCCACCCTTAACTAATGCTGATTTAGATGCCCCATAAAACACCGATTGACAGTCGGTTTATAGATCCCTAGAATCAATTTCTCTCTCTTTTTAGCCACATGTGAATTCATTTTTTATGCAGAGTATTAAGCGCCCTTATTTAGGCGAGCTGGAAATGGCAGTGCTTGAGCATTTGTGGGCGCAGGGAGAATTGGATGCGAAAGGGGTTTACAGTGCCTTAGGCAAAACGCGCGGCATTTCGCACAATACCATCCAGTCAACACTCGAACGCTTATTCAAAAAGAAACTGTTAGCGCGTCAGAAAATCAGTCATGCTTATGTTTATCGTGCGGTAATCAACCGCGATGAGCTCATGGGCCGCCTGATTAACGATGTCGTCCAAACCCTTTCCAAAGCAAATACGGACGGCATGTTGGCGGCTTTTGTCGACATTGCGGCGCGAACTGACGATGCGCATCTTGACCGGCTTGAGCAATTGATTCACGAATATCGCTCAAGCCGCGCGCCTGAGATTTCCTTATGACCCTGCATCTAATTCAGTCCGGGCTACTCGCCATGCTCTTTTTTGCGGGTTTGACGGCAGGCGTATCGGCCGCTTTCTATCCTAAAGTGAGAAACCGCTTGACCCGAATGCCTTGCCAGCTCAGGTCAACAATACTGACGTTCTGGCTCCTCAGTCCCGCTTTTTTCGGATTCCTGTTGGCTTTTTCCGGGCTCCTGCCTGCCTGGACAGATAATCATCAAATAGCCACAGAACATTGCTCCAGTCATACCAATCGCATCGCGCATCTGTGTTGGTTTGATCCGATTGTCCATCTCTCCGATAGGTTATGGGCGGTTGGGATCAGCGTGCTGGCCTCGATCATGTTGTGGAATGCCTCTAAAGGGATTCATCTTTTGGTCAAACATTGGCATTTTCAAACCACGCTCCGGCTTGTCGGTCAGCCCGACCCCCAGCGCGGGGTTTTTCGCATTGCCAGCGAGCAGCTTTTTGTCTTCTCTTGCGGATTCTTTAAACCCTACGCTTTTATCTCTTCCCGGCTGACGGAGCAATTATCAGCAAAACAGTTAGACGTGGTGCTTGCGCATGAGCAAGCGCATTGCCGGCGGCGCGATATTTTAAAACGCTTATTGTTGAGCCTGACGGCCTTGTTTCATTTTCCTGCCGCGCGGCGACAGTTGCAGGCAGATTGGGAATTGGCGCAGGAACAAATTTGCGATGACGCCGCGCTACAAAAAGCCGGCGATCGGCTTTTTGTGGCGGAGACCATCATTCACCTGGCGCGCCAATTAAACACCCGGATGCTGGAGCAGGACAGGATCGGCGTGACCGCGTTCAACGGCAGCCACATCGACATTCGGATTCACCAGTTATTGGACCCGCCCCAACCGATGAGCCGCTACGCGATAGTGGGGGCAGGGCTGCTTTTTATCGTCTTTTTCATCGGCCTGCTGGCGTTAACGATGCCGCTGCATCATTTACTCTAATATCCAGGTTGATAAGGCTCCATTAATGAATGGCTGTATAAAATACCGATTGCTGATCGGTTTTATGCGTTAAACTATAGTTTTCTTGTATCCATGCCGCTTTGGCTCGGTGTAGGTCATGCCGCTGCACAACATCAGGTTTTCCGCCAACCCTGTTCAACTATTTTCTTGCCGCATTCATTCGAAAGGTATTCCCACACCAATGCGTTTCAATCCCAGGCTATCGTTGAAATCTTTCATCTTTTTAACTTTCCTTTGTCTCAGCCTGACTTTTCAGGCCCAAGCCGCTAGCCAACCTGAACGGGAAGCGCTGGCGTATACACACTATACCGACCGCAGCGAACTTTTCGTCGAGTTCAAAGCGTTGGTCGTCGGGGAAGAATCGCCTTTCGCCGCGCATCTGACCCGCCTGGCCGACTTTTCGGCGTTGACTGAGGGGAAAGTGACCGTAACGTTATCGGGGGGCGGGCAGCCGGATGAAACCTTTACGGCCGGCCCGTCGGCAAACCCTGGCATCTTTCGTCCCGTCGTGATCCCGAAATACGCCGGCGAGCGGCACGTCATCGTCACGGTAGACTCGCCGCAGGTGAAGGCGATCCACCGCCTGGGCGCAGTGCCGGTCTATCCGGATCTGAAGTCGGCACCCTTGGCCCAGGAAGAGGACAAAGCGCCGGGCGAGATTGCTTTTCTCAAAGAGCAGCAGTGGCAAGTCAAATTCGCGACCGCGGTGGTTGGTTCCAGGACGCTCCGTGCCTCGTTGCCGGCCACCGGGGTGGTGCGTGCGCCTTCGAACGCCGAAATGACGATTACGGCGCCGAGCTCGGGCATCGTGGTGTTGCCGGAAAAGATTCCATCGGTCGGCCAGCCGGTCGCGCGCGGCCAGCTCCTGGCTTCCCTGGTGCCGCGCCTGGGCGAGCGGGGCGACATGGCGTCCCTGGTAGAAGAAGCGCGCAAGGCAAAGCTTCGCCATGACCTGGCGCATCGTGAAGATGAACGCGCCAAGCTGTTGCGGGACAGCGGCGTCATGGCGGCGAACAAGGCGTTGACCGCGCAAACGGCCCACCAACTAGCCCATGCCGAACTGGACGCGGCAGATAAACGGCTGAACCAATACCGCCAGCTGGCCGGCGCCGCCGGCAGCGGCATTCCGCTCAAGTCACCGCTCGCCGGGGTGATCGCCCAAGCCTTTGCCAGCAACGGGCGTTATGTGGAGGCCGGCGAAAAACTCTTTCTGGTCGTCGATCCGGGACGCCTGTGGCTGGAAGCGCAGGTGCCGGAAATCGAATCGGTTCAGCTTGCCGAGGTCACTGGCGCGGCCTTTAACGTGGATGGGTTCGAGCAAACCTTCGAGATCCATCCCGGCGAGAACGGCCGCTTGGTTTCCTTGGCGACGGTGGTCGATCCGGTCCGCCGAACCTTACCGGTCATCTTCGAATTCGACGCGAAGGATCTCCATTTGCCGCTGGGCGCCTTTGCTCGCGTCCGCCTGTTCACCGCGCAGCGCGCGGACGTCCTGGCGGTACCAGAGTCGGCCATCGTGGACGATAACGGCATTCCTGTGGTGTTCGTGCAGACCGACGGCGAGTCTTTCGAGCGTCGCCTAGTCAAGTTGGATGTTCGCGATAGCGGTTACGTCGAAGTCAAGGCAGGCTTGCAAGCCGGCGACCGGGTTGTCACCGAAGGCGCTTATCTGGTTTATCTCGCCGCGACCGCGCCCGGGGCGCCGGTGCACGGCCACGTCCACTAAGGAATTCTGATGATCGGATGGCTGTTGGAATGGTCACTGAAGAACCGTCTGTTTGTCGTGCTCTTAAGCGCGTTGCTATTGCTGTGGGGCGGCTATGAAACGACCCGGATGCCGGTGGACGTGTTTCCCGATCTGACCGCGCCGACCGTCACGCTGATGAGCGAAGCGCACGGGATGGCTCCGGCGGAAGTCGAGCAGCTGGTCACGTTTCCGATCGAGGCCGCGATGAACGGCGCGCCGGGCGTGCGCCGGGTCCGCTCGACCACCGGTGTCGGCTTTGCGGTGATCAACGTCGAATTTACCTGGGGGACGGACATCTACCAAGCCCGTCAGATCGTCGCGGAAAAACTGCAATTGGCGCGCAGTACGTTGCCGCAGGACCTGCCGTCGCCGATTCTGACGCCGATTGCTTCAGTGATGGGCGAAATCCTGTTCATCGGTCTGAGTTCCGACCGCGATGACGGCATGACCTTGAAAACGACGGCCGACTGGACGCTGCGCCGGCGGCTGCTCGCGGTGCCGGGCGTCGCCGAAGTGATCAGTATCGGCGGCGACACCAAGCAATACCAGGTCGAAATCCGGCCAGAAAAGCTGGTCGCCTATGGGCTCTCGCTGAATACGGTGATCGAAGCGGTGCGCGCCGCCAATACCAATGCCTCGGCCGGCTTTCTCGCGGCCGGCGGCCAAGAGTATCTGATCCAGGGCTTGGGAAGGGTCAAGCAAATCGAGGATCTGATGCAGACGGCAGTGCCGGGGCCTGACGGCCCGATCTTATTGAAGCACGTCGCCGACATCCGGATCGGGCCGGCTTACAAGCGCGGTACCGGCTCCCATGACGGCAAACCGGCGGTGATCATCGGGATCCAGAAGCAGCCGGCGGTCAATACGCTGGAATTGACCCAGCGCCTGGAACAGACGCTCGCCGATATTCAGACCGGGCTGCCCGAAGGCATGCGGATCGACAGTGGTCTTTTCCGCCAGGCCGATTTCATTTCCATCGCAGTGCGCAATCTCGGTGAGGCGCTGCGCGACGGCGCCCTCCTGGTCGTGATCATCGTCTCGCTCTTTTTGTTGAGCGTCCCTGCGACCCTAATCACGCTGATCGCGCTGCCGCTCTCCCTGATTGCGGCCGTGTTGGCAATGAGCGCCTCGGGCGCGACCCTGAATACAATGACACTGGGCGGTCTTGCGATTGCGTTGGGTGCTCTGGTGGACGATGCGATCATCGTCGTGGAAAACATCGTGCGGAGACTCAGGGAACGAAGCCTCCAGGCAGCGCCGGTCTCGGTGGCCGACACGGTGCTGGCGGCTAGCCGCGAGATCCTGGGTTCGATCGTCTATGCGACCTTGATCATCATGCTGGTGTTCGTGCCGTTGTTTTTCCTTTCCGGGATCGAAGGGCGCTTGATGCAGCCGTTGGGCTTCGCCTATGTCGTTGCGATTGCCGCTTCGCTGTTCGTGGCGGTCACCGTCACGCCGGCCTTGAGCAGTTTCCTGTTGCCCCGCTCCCGGACCGTGGCAGAAGGCCACGAAAGCCAGCTGGCACTAAAGCTGAAGCATTATTATGCCTGTAGTCTGGAACAGGTGCTGCCGCGCTGGCGGGGCATCATCCTCGCCTCCGCCGGCGTTTTGCTCGCGACCTTCATTGCGTTGGCATTGACCGGCCGTTCGTTCCTGCCGGAATTCAACGAGGGCAGCCTGACCATCAGCGTGGTGACGCTGCCAGGAACCTCGCTGGAGCAATCGGACCAGATCGGGCAAATGGCCGAGAAGATCATCCTGCAACTGCCGGAGGCCGCCGCGACTGCCCGCCGCACCGGCCGCGCGGAGCTCGATCCCCATGCCCAGGCGGTCTACGCCTCGGAAATCGACGTGCGCCTGCAGATGAAAGACCGCGACAAGGACACTGTCTTGGCCGAGTTACGGCGCAAACTGACCTTGGTGCCGGGCGCCAATGCGGTGATCGGCCAGCCGATTTCCCACCGGATCGATCACATGCTGTCCGGCACCCGCGCGAATATCGCGATCAAGATTTTCGGGGATGATCTGGCGGAGCTGCGCCGCTTGGCCCAGCAAGTGAAAGGATTTGTTGAAAAGGTTCCTGGGGCGGTTGATGTCTCGATCGATAACCCCTCCGACGTGCCGTTTTTGTCGGTCAAATTCGACCGCACTGCGCTGGCCCGTTACGGCTTCACGATGGAACAGGCGGCTGAGGCGCTGGAAGTCGCGTTTCAGGGCAAAGAGGTCTCGCGCATTTTCGAGGGCCAAACGGCCTTCGATCTGGTGGTGCGCTATCCGAAAGAAGCCAAAGAAGACCTGGAAGCGATCCGCTCCACCTTATTAACCACGGCTAGCGGCGCGCAGCTGCCGCTGCATACGCTCGCCGAGATCCAGAAAACCCGCGGTCCAGACACGATCAGCCGGGAGGATGTGCAGCGCAAACTGGTGGTGATGGCGAATGTGGCCGGTCGCGACCTCTCCGGCGTCGTGAACGATATTCGCGGACAGGTCAGAGCGCAGGTCAAACTGCCGGCCGGCTACCATATCGAATACGGCGGCCAGTTCGAGAGCGCACAGGAAGCGGCGCAAACCCTGCTGATCCTGGGTACGGCCGTTACCGCCGGGACATTTCTGCTGCTCTATGTCGCTTTCCGCTCGCTGCGCGATGCCGCATTGGTCATGCTGAATCTGCCCTTGGCACTGGTCGGCGGCGTGATCGGCGTTTACGTTTCGGGCGGGGTGCTGTCGGTGGCCTCGATGATCGGTTTTATCACGCTGTTCGGGATTGCGACCCGCAATGGCGTGATGCTGATCGGGCACATCCGCCATTTGTGGGAAGAGGAAGGCGTAAAGGATTTTTACGAAGCAGTTCGGCGCGGTTCCATCGAGCGGCTGGTTCCGATTATCATGACGGCCCTGTCCACGGGGCTGGGGCTGGCCCCTTTAGCGTTCAGCGGCGGCGAGCCGGGCAGCGAGATCCAGGCGCCGATGGCGATCGTGATCCTGTTCGGCCTGTTGACCTCGACGGTGCTGAATCTGTTCGTGGTGCCGGCGCTTTATCTGCGCTTCGGCGCCTTAAAAATGACACCGCGCCACCGCGGCGCCTCTTTGGATTAGAATCATGCGGCTCTATTTAAAGTCTTGTTGTTAATGCAACGAACCGTGTTGCCCTAGGTCTATCAAGGTGCAGTGGAGCATTATCATTGGTTGACCGCTCAAAATGATCGACGGGTTGGCGTTGGGCGAAAAATTCACTGCGCCGCTGACCGACATCACTGCTGCCGTGGTCGGGGTTATCTTGAACTTGGCAGCGTTTTTCGCTGATCACGTTTTCTGGCCGCACGGCTTTCAAGGCCGGTTCGGTACCGTATTCACCTTGATCGGCCTGGTCCCTTATTGTTGTGCTACAAGGTCGGCGTCATCCCCGTGATCGCAATCAGCTGTGCGGTCGGAAGCCTTTTATCCACTTCAAACTCTGGCTTGACCAGGCAGGAGTTTTATTATGAAAGACATGACTATGGTGAAAAAAATCATTAGTATAGGGACAGTGCTGTTCTTTTGTAATCTACCGTTGTGCCGGGCGGAAGCGTCGGCTACGCTCACGGGAACGGCTTATGTCACATCCTGGTTTGGCGGCGTGGTCGCGGTGGTCGATCTGGCTTCAGGCTCGGTGAAGCAAACGATTCCGGTGGGCGCTCATAACCATAACGTCATTTTACGCCCCGACAAAAAACAAGCCTGGGTAACTAACAATAACGACAATACGGTTTCGATCATCGATACCGAAGCTAACACGGTGACCGGCACTTTGCCGACGGGGCACGGCCCGCGTCACACCTATTTCAGTCCAGATGGCCTGGAGGCTTATGTCACCCACGAATTCGATGATGCCGTTAAAATCTACAATCCGGAAAATCTCGATCAACTCCCGCTTTCGGTCAAAGTGGGAAGCATGCCCCACTTTGCCTTAGTTTCAGGCGGCCAAGTTTTTGTCACCAATTTCAGCAGCGGGGACGTTACCGTTTTTTCACGTAAAGACCGCAAGCTATTGGCTACCTTGCCGGTCGGCTTAGGACCGCTCGGCATGGGGGCTACCAAGGACGGCCAGCGTATTTATATCGCCTGCCACAACGCTAACCAGGTTGCGGTTATCGACGGCAAGACCCGTAAAACACTGGCCTCCATTCCTACCGACGCAGGACCGGTGCAGGTGACGGTCGCGCCGAATCAAAATGTTGCCTATGTTGCCAACGACGGCGGCGGCACAGTACAAAAAATCGACTTGGCATCCAACCGTATTGTTAAAAGCATTGCCATCGCCCCCGATGCAGGCAGCCACGGCATTGGTTTTGCCGGTGGCGGAAATTGGTTATTGATTACTAATACTGGCTCAAGCACGCTCACCGTAATCGATACCAAAACCGATACTATCGTAAAAACCATTCCTGTACCTAAAGCACCCGAAGGCATTTCCGTCAAAAGTTGAATTCTATTTTTATTTAATGATGTGTAATAAATATATACTTCAATGTTCCCGAAAGTCATTGAAAATCAATGGCAAAATTTTGAGCAGTAGACACGGTAGTTCATTTTGTCTCATTTCATTTTCCAGGACCCTAACGTCGCGTAAGATCAATTCCGAATTTCAATGACAACCCTGGGGTGTAGTATGAAGAAGACTTTATTTATTCTGTTTGCGCTGATCTATTCCGCCGCTGTCCCGCCAGCGTCCGCAGATCCTGATAAGGATGAAAGCGGGCATGGGCGCAGGGGATACGGCGGCTATAGGGATTATGGCGGTGAACACAAAGAGGAGTATTGGGAAGGCGGATGTAAAGTCGAGCGAAAATGGGAGGGAAGCGGCGAATACAAAGAGGAACGCAAGTGTCCGGACGGCCCTAACCCTTACTGGGGCAATCCACAGCCTGTGCCTCCGCCCCCTGGGGGTGTGATGGTGCCATCGCCTTCCGTAGTCATACAGCCTCCGCCCATTGTGATCCAACCGCATCGCTAGCCGCGGTCGTTATGATCTCGACTGCGATGCCTGGGTCGACGAGGGCAATCTCTGCAGCAGAAGGTAAGGCAGGCGGTGACTCAGCATACCCGTGCTGGACGCACGGGCATGCTGTTGCGTAGGGTAACCTAAGTCAGGTGAAGAAGGATGCCCGACACAAAGCCGTCTCTCCTGTTTCTGGGCGACTGAGGCTACGCCCAGCCGCCCGGATGCGTGGGGCCGATCCTTAATCAGGCCGTTTTTAAGAGATAGCAAATAACAAAAACCGACCCTAAGGCGACGTTCAGCCCATAATAGCGAATGACAGCTTCGACTGTAGAAATGGATTGTCCATTATTTTGTCTAGGGTTGCCCTAGCAACCAGATTCATAAGGGTTTCAAAAGGGCAAGAATAATCGGACAGGAAACGGAGTCGGGATTGCTCGCGCAGCCCTCGACCAAATCGGATAGAGCGGCTTCCATTACCCTGAGCCCTTCGATGCGCTCGCGTATCGAAACCAGTTTTTTCTGGGCGATCTCTTCGGCTTCTCGGCAATGCCGTCCCTCCTCCAGACTCAACAATTCTGCAACTTCATCGAGCGTAAATCCGAGTTTCTGTCCTTGCTTGATAAACCGTATCCGCTGGGCGTCGCGCTCGGTGTAATGCCGGATGCCGTTAAATGGCTTGACGGGATGTTTGAGCAAATGGCGGCGCTGATAAAAGCGGATCGTTTCGACGTTAACCCCCGCCTCTTTTGCCAGTTCGCCAATCGAAAAAAATTTCTGTGCCATGGTCTTGCTCCGTACT
>Ga0066405_1000114_pt1 | contig 11759 bp, 10 predicted proteins | sample LakWasMeta7_HOW4_2_FD_59492 | JGI IMG/M metagenome (GOLD analysis project Ga0066405, IMG submission 59492) | Freshwater sediment methanotrophic microbial communities from Lake Washington under simulated oxygen tension - Sediment Metagenome 7_HOW4 | ecosystem: Environmental > Aquatic > Freshwater...
TCATATTTGGTTGTCGTTGTCTCCCACCAAAAAACCAATCTTGAAATGGATCGTAAGCTAAATTGTTTTTATGTTCAACAATAGTCTTAATATGAACTACTGAGTTTACAGTTTTTTCGGCCGACATAACAAAGTCGGGTGCATTTGCTGCTGAAGCAAAACTATTATAACTAGCAAGTTGTGCTGGCGTTGAATAAGGGTTATAGTTAGTTGCCTGGTTGGTGTTATTTTGATTAAAGTAATAATTACCAACTAACGCAAAACCGCCACCTAAAGCGCCTACAAACAAAGATGAGATTACTTTTTTCATACTTATTTTTTTTATTAAAATTAATTAAAAATTGATTTCTTAAATTAATAACGCAAAATTACATCAGAAGTTATAGTTCTATTCTGTTTTTAACAATACTTAACGGCAGCAAGGCTTTTAGGGCTTTTAAGGTAAAATTTTGTTAAAATAATTTGTAATTTGTTTAGATTGCAATTTTAATAGATAGACGAAATGGTTAAAACTATAGTTAAATAGTTGAAAACCCTTTCGGAAAATTATGTAAATTTAGTCTCGCAAAAATCATGAGATTTAAATATAAAATACCACCTTTTGTTTTCGGAGTTTCTATTGGCTTGTTAGCTGGTGTGGCATTTTTTATTTTTAAAATCGATGATTATTTAAAGAAGTTCAATAAACCAAATATTGATAATATTAAGGTAGTTGAACAAACGATGTCTTCGGATAAATCTGAAGAGAAAGAAGAAAGTAAATCTGATAAAAAAAAGTCGATTAACACAAAAAACTCCCCTAATATTAATTATAGTGAAGTTGACGCTTTGTTAAAAGAAGAAGATGTGAAAGTTGCTCAAGAAGAATTACTATCTGTGAAAAATATTAAGGTTATTAATTTAGATTCTGGAACTAAAAGAGATACTTTAACAGGGCAATTAGCAGGTGTTACAAATTCTGAATACCCGAATTTATTTTTTGTGGAATTTTGGAAAACCCCTTTAAACTCTAAAGGCTACCGCATGACTCGTAACAGAGTAATTTTATATGGCTTGTCAGATTTTAGCAGTATTACTATTTACAAAGTAGATGATAATTATTATCTGAAAAATGATGATGTGGTTTATAAAATATCTTCGGGTACAGAGTTTAAACCAATGGAACTAGTTAACGATTCTCAGTTATTAGCTAAAATTAATTAATTATTATGCAGTTGCAATGCTACAAATATCAAGGTACAGGAAACGATTTTGTACTGATAGATAATCGTGAAAAAACAATTTCATTAACAACCGAACAAGTTAAATGGTTATGCGATCGACGCTTTGGTATTGGTGCCGATGGTTTAATGTTATTGGAATTAGAGCCAGGTATTGATTTTAAAATGGTTTATTTTAATAGCGATGGAAACGAAAGTAGCATGTGTGGCAATGGCGGAAGATGCATTACAGCCTTTGCAAAATATTTAGGCATTGTAACTACTCACGCAAAGTTTTTAGCTATTGATGGCATACATGAAGCTAAAATAGATAATGATTGGGTTTCACTGAAAATGAACGATGTTAGGGAAGTAGAAGCTGGTGAAGGATATTTTTATTTGAATACAGGCTCACCTCATTATGTGAAATTTGTAAATGGCATTGAGAATTTTGATGTATTTACCGAAGGAAAAAAAATAAGAAATAACGATCGTTTTGTGTTTGAAGGAACCAACGTTAATTTTATTGAGAAAAAAGATAATGAATTATTTGTTCGCACTTACGAACGTGGGGTAGAAGACGAAACTTTATCTTGTGGCACAGGCGTTACAGCTGCCGCTTTGGTAGCTGCTTTAAAAGGCGTGAGTTCTGATAAAAATAATTGTGTCATTAAAACATTAGGTGGAAACTTAAATGTAAAATTTGAAAAGGTTTTAGAAAACACATTTTATAATATTTGGTTAGAAGGTCCTGCTAAGTTTGTTTTTAAAACTACGATTGACGTTGTTGATTAATTTGTTTTTTCAACAAACGCACAATATTGTAATTAACTAATTTCATTATCTTTATTAAAATATTATTATGAAGCAATTTATCTATATTATATCCTTTTTATTTTTATCTCAATTTGTTTTTGCACAAACATTTTATAAAAATAAAACAAACCGAGCATTAACGTTTAGTGAATTAAAATCTCAGTTCAATGATTTTAAAAAAAGTAACGATTTAACTAAACAAAAGCATTGGAAAAATTATAAACGTTGGGAGCAAGAAATGGAATTGCATACTAATGCGCACGGGGAACCTGCAGGTTTTGACGAGTATGTAAATGAAACCATTAATATGGCTAACTACAAACAACAGCAATCGCAAAAAAACGCATCAGCAGCATGGGCACCTTTTGGTCCTAACGTTTTACCTAGTAATGAAACAGGTTATATGGAAAACGGAATTGGACGTATTAATTGTATTGCTTTTCATCCAACAAATCCCAATACTTTTTTTGTTGGCGTTGCGCAAGGTGGTGTTTGGAAAACTACTAATAATGGTGTGTCATGGACACCCTTAACTGATAATTTACCTATTACACGTATTAGTGATATTTCTATTAATCCCATAAATCCAAACGAAATGTATATTTCGGTTTGTGATTTTGAATACATTGGTGTGAGCTTGTATTTGAATGGTAGAAAACGAAACACACATTATGGTCTAGGAGTTTATAAAACACTAGATGGAGGATTAACTTGGGCACCAACTGGATTAACTTATAATTTAACGAATGGAGATGCTTCTTTGATCCGTAAAATTTTAATTAATCCTGCTAATACAAATGATGTTGTAGCATGCGGAGTAAGTGGCATGTACAAATCTTCAAATGGCGGAGCTACTTGGACAAAAAAATTAGACTCTTTATTTTGGGATATGCATCAAGATCCAATAAATCCTAATATTATTTATGCCTCCACAGGTTGGGTTTTAACTTCTAATATTGGAAATGCGGGGGTTTATAAATCTACTGATTTTGGAAATACTTGGACAATGCTTAACACAGGTATGCCATTAACGGGAAATATACAACGTGTGAAAATTGCGATTTCACCATCAAACAATAATTATATCTATGCTTTGTGTGTTGATTTAAATGGCGGGATTTATGGTATTTTTCAATCAACAGATGGAGGAAATACTTGGAATTTTATTACACCATTAGATAATATATTAGAGGGTGGAACTGGCGGCTCTGGCGGAGGACAGGGTAATTATGATTTAGGTTTGTTAGTAGATTATTCAGATCCAAATACGGTATACGTTGGAGGTGTTAATATGTGGGTATCTTATGATGGTGCGAATTCTTTTATGCCTATGTCGCATTGGACAACACAATATGGCGCCACGTTACATGGTGATATACATGATATTAGTAGAAGCCCATTAACTGGGAATTATTTTGTGTGTAGTGATGGAGGTGTTTATCAAACATCTGCTATGATTGCTGACTCTTGGGGTACAACAGCCTGGCCAACAACATGGACAAAAATGAATAACTTGCAAATTTCATCATTTTATAGATTATCAAGTTCTAAAAGCTCAAGCGATCAATTAATTGCAGGAGCGCAAGACAATGCTTCTATGTATTATGAATCTGGGAATTGGTCAACGATTTTTGGAGGAGATGGAATGGACAACTGTTTGTTCCCTACAAATCCATTAATAGTATTCGGAGCGTCTCAGTATGGGAATTTTTACAGAAGTAATAATAGTGGATTTAATGGATTTGGAGTTTATACAAATGTTAATAACGAACAAGCAGAATGGGTAACGCCTGTAGTAGCTGATTATAATAATCCAGGAGTAATGTACATTGGTAATGAAAACATAGTTAAATCAACAGATTATGGAAATACATGGACAGCCTTGGCTAGTATTTATTCAAATACACTTACTGGCGAAAGTTCGGAAATTTCAGCGTTAGCTGTTTCTAATTCTAACAGTCAGGTAATTTACGCTGCAAGAAGAGTGAGGTACGAATATTTAGTAAATGGTGTTATTATAAAAACGACTAATGGAGGCTCTTCATTTACGAACGTAACGAATAATTTACCAGATAGTTTGTACTATACAGGTATTGAAATAAATGCTAGTAACTCTAACATCGTTTATGTTAGTATGGCTGGTTTTTCTGCTACGGATAAGGTTTATAAAACTATTGATGGTGGTTTGACTTGGCAAAATATTTCTTATAATCTACCTAATATACCGGTTAACTGCGTTAAACAAATACCAGGGACAAATGATTTAATGATTGCCACAGATATTGGTGTTTATACGTTAGCTGCAGGAGCAACTACTTGGATAAATAATAGTTTTGGTTTACCAAATGTAATTGTAAGTGATATTGAATTTAATCCAGTACTTAACAAAGTATTTGTTTCAACTTTTGGGCGTGGCATCTGGGAAACTAGCATTAATAGCGTTATAACAGGAGTTAAAACTAGTAATGAAACGATTTATAACTATAAGTTATTCCCAACGGTTAATGCGGGTAATTTTACTTTAGAGTTTGAAAATGACAATCACGAAAAAACAGTTGAAGTAATTGATGTTATGGGAAAAGTAGTTCATACACAAAAAACAAATGCTGAAAAACTGGAATTGAAACTAAATTTAAGTTCCGGTACTTATTTTGTGAGAACCACCAGTAATCATGTGTTAGGTGTTAAAAAAATGATTGTAGAATAATATAATTAAAACTTATCTGCCTTACCCTATTACTAAAAAGGTCTGGTTCTTGCTTTTTTCTCTGCAATTCTTCTTAAGTTTTCTTGTCGGCGTTTGCCACCTAAATTCACTTTCTTGTTTTTATCTTTTTTCTCATGGAAAGCACCAGTTGGTGTGATATGCTTTGGAATTTTCTTTAACGACTTATCTCTAGTAACAGGTTTTTCATCCTGTGTTAAGTTTTCTGATATTTCAACTGCTTCAGGCATATCTAGTATCTCTAATTTTTTCTTCATTAGAGTTTCAATTTCCTTTTGCATTGGTAAATTCAGTTTTGTAATAAAACTAATTGCAATACCTGTTTTATCAGCACGACCTGTTCTCCCAATACGATGAATATATGCACTAGCTTCTTTTGATGGCATATCAAAATTGATAACGTGTGTTACATCTTTTAGATCTAAACCACGCGCAATTACATCTGTTGCAATTAATAAACGATGCGTTCCTTCATCAAATTTTTTAACAGCACTAAAACGTTGTGGTTGCGATTTATTAGAGTGAATTACTCCAATGTCTTCTGCAAATTCACCTTCTAATGCTTTGTAAATATCATCAGCTATTTTTTTGTTTTTCACAAACAATAATACTTTGGTGAAGTTTTTTTCTGTTTGTAATAAGTACTCTAATAAATTTACTTTCGTATAAAAATTAGGAACATGATACGCTTGTTGAATGATTTTCTCTAATGGCGTTCCTCTACTGATTAATTCAATATATTCAGGTTTGTAAAAATAATTATCAATCATCATTTCTACATCTTCATTCAATGTAGCCGAAAACATTAAATTTTGACGCTTTTCAGGAAGAATGTCCAGTATTTTAATTAATTGAGAACGGAAACCTAAATTCAACATTTCATCTACTTCATCAATCACTAATTTTTGAATACTATTAAACTGTAGAGTTCTACTTAAGGTTAAATCAATCAATCGTCCAGGTGTAGCTACTAAAATATCGACACCATCATATACTTTTTGTTTTTGAATATTGATATTTCCACCACCATAAACTCCTACACATCTTGCTTGCATGTAGGCAGACAATTTAGCGACTTCATCAACTACTTGCACAACTAATTCTCGAGTTGGAACCACGATTAATACACGTGGCTGACGTTGTTCTGAAAACGTTAATTGACGTAAAATTGGTAATAAATACGCAAAGGTTTTTCCTGTACCTGTTTGAGCTATACCCACAGCATCTTTACCAGACATGATTACCGGGAATGCTTTTTCCTGAATAGGTGTTGGGTTGTCAAAACCTATATCGCTTAATGCGTTTAGTAATGGTTTAGTAAGGTTAAGATCTTTAAACGTAGTCATTGCATTATAATTTTGGCAAAGATACGCTATTTTATTTTATAGGAGCGCAGATGACGCTGATTAGACAGATTATCAAGGATTTCTTCTAGTTCCTTAAAAGATTACATCTTTCTTAAAGGCTCCAATAAATACTCCAATCCATTAGACTTTATCTCATATATGGTTGCTAACATCATTCCCAACTTACCTTCTGGAAAGCCTTTGCGTTGAAACCACTCTAAATAAGAAACGGGAAGATTTGCTAAAATAGTGCCTTTATATCTGCCAAAAGGCATTTTAAATTTCACTAATTCTAATAATACTTCGGAATTATTCATTTATTTTAAAAGATTTTTATTGGTTACTTTTTTAAAATATAGGAGCTTAATATCTTTTGGATTAGCGTAAAAGTTTCCAATAATTAAGGTTTTAGTTACAGTATCTAATTTGAAAAAATAAGTGAAATTATTATTTATACTTGAGCTTAACAACCAATGTAAATTAATGCCTTTTGTATTTAACTTAAAATCATAAGGTCCTTCTGGCAGTTTTGGAGGTTTTGTTCCATATTGTTTAGTTAGAATAAATGTTTTTTCATTATTCAATTTACCAAACTCTAAAGTATCCTTATCTGCTGAAGTCTTTACCCATTTACCTTTTAAGTAGCTATGTAGCTTCGGGGAAATTTCATTTTGACCATACATATTTGAAATAAGAATGTTGGTAAAAAATAGGATTAATAGGATTTTCATGAATCCTATTTTTTAGTAACAGATTTAGCTTTTCTTTTTTTATCCCAATAATTATATCCAAAAATTAAAATAACAATAATGGCAACTGGAATTTTCCATGATACTAAACCATCTTCGCCCACATAACACATAAAACGTTCCCAACGGAATTTACCATCTTTAGAATTTTTAGTTAAGGAACCCAAAATAGAAGTGCCACTTATAGGATTGTTTTTAGGGTCTTTCATACTAAACCAAACAAATACAGGGCGACCAACCACATGGTCAAAAGGTACTACTCCCCAACTACGGCTATCAGCAGAGTTATGGCGGTTATCTCCCATCATCCAGTAATAATCTTGTTTAAAGGTGTAAGAGGTAATTGGTTTTCCATCATATAACACTTGTGCTCCTGATTTGGTTACTTGATGTATGCCATTATCATAAGTGTTTAGCATTTTTTCGTAAATGCATAAATTGTTAGTGTCAATGCTAACAGTCATTCCTTCCTTGGGTAATGTAATTGGGCCAAAATTGTCATTATTCCATGGGAATTTTGCATTGTGAGGGAAAATGCTTGAACTGTATTCTCCTTTTGGTTCTATGTATTTTTCAACTTTTAAAACACCTGGAGTATTTTGAAGTTGCAATGCTACATCAGCTGGCATATTAAAAGAGTATATCGTTGTATCATCACCGCTTTTTTTAACATAGGCTTCGGTAACATAAATGTCATGTTTATCTAAAAACAATTCATCCACTTGCAACAAAGAGTTTAATACTTTTACATCATAAAAATGTTGTGCATGTTCAGGCATGGCTTGCTTTTTATCATTGATGTATAACTCACCATCTTTGATTTCTAATTTATCTCCTGCAATACCAACACAACGTTTCACATAATGCTCACGTTTATCAACTGGTCTGCCAACTTTTTTTCCGTTTTTAATAGACATGCCACCCAAATCAACGGTAAAGTTTGGATTATTCATATTGGTATAACCAAATCTTCTTACCATTTCATAGTAGCTTGTGTATTGCTGTGTGCCAATAGTAACGGTATCTCCATCAGGATAGTTAAACACCACAATCTCTCCATTTTTTGGTTTTGAATAACCTGGTAAGCGCATATATGGTAATTTCAACCATTCTAAATACGACTGAGTTCCAGTTGTAAACGGTAACGTGTGATGTGCAAATGGAAATGCCATTGGTGTTTGTGGAACTTTAGCGCCATAACATACTTTATTAACGAATAAAAAATCGCCAACCATTAATGATTTTTCTAATGATGAAGTAGGGATAGTAAATGCTTCAAAGAAAAACCCACGAATAATAGAAGCAGCTACAACTGCAAAGATGATGGGGTCTGCCCAGTTTTTAATAAAAGATGATTCAGATTTGATATCACTTACGCCAAAAAATTTAATGTCTTTATTGAAACCTAAATAAGCAAAATATAAATATGGCATTAAGGCAGCCGCAATTAAATCATTATTCATACGCTTTTTAAACGCTCGTGCTAAATGAAACCCATATACACCGTACATGATTAAATTTACGCCAGGTACAATCATAATTAAACCCCACCATTTTGGGCGATTAATAATACCGCCTACCAACCAAAAATTGTAAACGGGAATTAATGCTTTCCATGCTGGTAATCCTGCTTTTTCAAAAATTTTATATAAGCCTGCAAATGAAATTAAAACGAGTATTAAAAAAATGATGTTGCCCATGAGATTAGTTATGAATTATGAGTTTTTAGTTATGAGTTTTGTATTTATTAAATTAAATCATTCATGGTAAATATACCTTTTTTGCCTTTAATATATTCAGCGGCGATAACGGCACCTAAAGCAAATCCTTTTCGGTTATGAGCTTTGTGCATGATTTCAATATCATCTACTGCGGAAGTATATTTTATAATATGTGTTCCTGGAACCTCACCTTCTCTTACATCTTTTATAAATAAAGTGTCGGAATTATTATCAGTAATGCTCCAATTTTTTTTGCGTTCTATTTTATCAAGCACTTGGTTGGCTAATGAAATGGCTGTTCCACTTGGTTTATCTAATTTATGTATGTGGTGAATTTCTTCCATTTCCACATTATATGAATCATATTTATTCATCAACTCTGCTAAGTAAGAATTGACTTTGAAAAATAAGTTCACTCCCAAACTAAAATTAGTGGCATGAAATAAACTTCCATTTTTTTTCTGACATTCAGTTTCAATTTCTTTAAAGCTATCGTACCAACCAGTTGTACCAACAACAATAGGAACTTGTGCTTCAAAACATTTTTTAATATTTGAAATAACAGTATGAGGCGTGCTAAACTCAATAGCGACATCTGCTTTTTGTAAATCTTCAATAGTAAATGTAGAGGTACTGCTTACTTTTAAAACAATTGTATGTTCTCTTTGCAAAGCGATAGCTTCAATCTCTTTGCCCATTTTACCGTATCCTAATAATGCAATATTCATGTTGTAATTGTTTAACCGCAGAGAGGCAGTCACGCTCTAGCGTGATTGCATGTTTTGCGGTTAAGCTTTTATTTAAATTTTAATTTCAAAGATAGTCCTGCTTGTAATTTATTATTGTAATCTAAGTTTGAGTATGGATTTAATTGCAAACTTAAATCATCACTCACATCAAATGTCCGCAAATGTGCATCCACATTAGCATCTATAATATTTACTAAATATACCAATGCTCCAACCATGATAGAAATATCTCTGTATTTTTGATAATATTTTTTTTGTGTAATCAATTGGTCACTACTATATAATGTCGAATTTATAGTAGTAGGATCATCATCATTCGCTGCTCTTAAATTATTACTGTAATATTTGTACTTAACTTGATTGGTGATTCCCCAATAACCAATCCCACCTAATGCCACATAGATAACGGGCGCCTTCCAATACTTTCTATTATAAATTTGTCCAAGACCAGGGAAGCAAGCACTCATAATAGTTGCTTTTCGAGCATTACCATAAATTGCTTTTTTAACAGCGCGCTTTGCTTGAATAGAATCTTTTTTATAGGCGCGATACGTAGAGTCGCTTTGCTGAGCATGAACAAACGAACAGCTAATAAACAACAATATGTATAGTAAGATTTTTTTCACCAATCAAAAATAATCACAGTAGGCTAATAAATAGATTTACTGTGATTAATGGTTAGTTAATTTATGTCAAAAAAAGATAAAATGTGTTGAAGTTCTGTGTCGTTACTAAAGCTCAAAGTAATAGAGCCAGTGCCTTTTGGACTACGTTTATAGTCGAAAGATTTACTGAATATTTTCTCTAACTTTTTAGCAATTTGTTTGTCTTCAATTGTCAAAGGTTTTTCTACACGAGTGGTTTTTGGTTTGAATTGTAATTTCTCGCCACGTGCTAATTCCTCAATTTGACGAACAGATAATTCGTTTTCAACAGCCATAGCAAAAATTGCTAATTGCTTATCTTCATTTTCAACACTCAATAATGCACGAGCGTGTCCCATCGAAATATCTTTATCACGAACTGCTTTTTGAATAACAGCAGGTAATTTTAGTAAACGTAAAAAATTGGTAACCGTACTACGTTGTTTATTTACTTTTTCGCCTAATTGTTCTTGAGTGATATTGCATTCGTCAATTAAACGTTTGTAGCTTAATGAAATTTCAATTGGATCTAAATCTTCACGTTGAATGTTTTCAATCAAGCCCATTTCTAACATCGCTTGATCATTTGCAACACGAATGTATGCTGGAATCTCAGTCAATTGAGCTAATTGGGAAGCTCTAAAACGACGTTCACCCGAAATCAATTGGTATTTATCATAACCTAATTTACGAACGGTGATTGGTTGAATAATGCCGTGTTGTTTGATAGAGTCTGATAATTCTTGTAAAGCAATTTCTTCGAAATTTGTACGTGGTTGAAACGGATTGGTTTCAATATCCTTTATTCTAATAATAGCGATAGATCCAACTACAGGACTTCCTTCACCTGATTGTTTGGTTGTAATATCGGTTTTAGCATTTTCTAACAATGCACTTAATCCTCTTCCTAATGCTGGTTTTTTGTTGGTGCTCATCTTCTTAATTATAAATTATGATTGATGAATTATGAATTGAGAGCTTTCATTTATAACTCGTAATTCATAATTCATATTTATATTATCCTTCGTTAAATTCTGATTCCTCTGCTGTAAAAGTCATTGTACGATCTTCGTCGCTTATTTTTGTTAAGCCGTTACGTTGTAAAATTTCGCGCGCTAAGTTTAAATAATTTAACGATCCTTTTCCTATAGCATCGTGCATAATAATTGTTTTACCATGACTAGGCGCTTCGGCTAATTTAGTATTACGTTGCACAATAGTGCTAAATACCATGTTTTGGAAATGCATTTTCACCTCTTCAACCACCTGATTTGCTAATTTTAAGCGTGGGTCATACATCGTTAATAAAACACCTTCAATGTCTAATTGTGTATTGATGTGTTCTTGAATTAACTTAATCGTTTGTAATAATTTACCCATGCCTTCTAACGCAAAATATTCGCATTGCACAGGAATGATAACGCTATCAGCGGCTGCTAATGAATTAATTACCGTTAATCCTAAAGATGGACAACAATCGATAATAATGAAATCATAATCGCCTTTAATTTTATCTAAAGCTGTTTTCATCATGTAATCTCTGTTTGGAAGATTAACGATTTCTAATTCAATAGCTACTAAATCTGTATTAGTTGGTAGCAAATATAAATTAGGAGTATCTGTTTCTAAGATAACTTCTTTCGGATGTTTACTATCGATGATACACTCGTATAATCCCGCTTTTACATTTTTAGGTTCGATACCAACACCTGATGTAGCATTAGCTTGAGGATCTGCATCCACTAATAATGTTTTATATTCTAAAACTGCTAAAGAAGCGGCTAAATTAATGGCAGACGTTGTTTTTCCT
>Ga0066405_1000116_pt1 | contig 11687 bp, 9 predicted proteins | sample LakWasMeta7_HOW4_2_FD_59492 | JGI IMG/M metagenome (GOLD analysis project Ga0066405, IMG submission 59492) | Freshwater sediment methanotrophic microbial communities from Lake Washington under simulated oxygen tension - Sediment Metagenome 7_HOW4 | ecosystem: Environmental > Aquatic > Freshwater...
CATCATACAAAGCATGCACTTTAAAACCGCTGTATGGATAGATAGGTGTCTCAGTCCACTGCCATACATTGCCAGTCACATCAAAAAGTTCACCATGACGAAAGTCTGTTACTGGGCAAGGCGATGCAGCATAGTCTAAATGAATATTTGAAGCGGCGACTGCATTTGCAGTCACTTCAGTAACGCCTGCAAAATCATACAAGCGATACCACTCATCTTCACTAGGTAGTCGTACCTTCAAGCCTGTTTGCTGAGCTTTCCAATTACAAAATGCTTTGGCTTCGTGGTAATTAACCTCTGCTGGCCAATCCCAAGGCATCAACACTTCCTCAGTCATCAATCTCAACCACCACCTATCACCTTTGCGTAACCAGAAAGTAGGATGCGTTGCTAATGTGTATTGTCTCCACTTTAAGCCCTCTTCAGCCCAAAACGAGTCTTGTGCATAGCCGCCCACCGTGACAAACTCCAAAAACTCAGCGTTACTCACCAAATATCGACTCACTTGAAACTCTGCAATATCTACTTCGTGTAAGCCATACTCGTTATCCCAGCCGTATTTAGCTGAATTTTCTTTTTTATCAAGAGCTACCTTACCTGCAGAAATTGTAACTAAATCATTCTGCGGAGCATCGCCTGAGCGACTACAAGTTTTCCAAGCCACATGCGGTTGAACTAAATCAAGCGCTTGTTGGCGAATCAATACAGACGATGTTTCAAGATGAATACGCTCATGTTCAATGCCCATGATAATTACCCACCATGGGTGATTCCAATCAATAGGAAGAGTAAGTGGCGCAGCTTTAATAAGCTCTTCTACAGCCACACGCACTAGATGTCGATAGTGTTTAACTTCTAAAGAGGTAGGCCAGTCGTAGTTAGCATCACTTAAGTCATCCCAACTCATCTCATCTACACCCACAGCAAACATCGCCTCAAACCTTGGGTTAATGCGTTCTGTCAATAAGCCAGCTAATAACAGTTTATTTAGGTAAAAAGTCGCAGTGTGCCCAAAATAAAAAATCAGCGGATGGCGCAGTGCTATAGGCTTAACTTGGTAAGAGTCTTCATTAACCAAAGTTTCAAATAACTGCTCGTAGCGATTAAACGTGGAAAGAAAATACTCTAAAAACTCTTGGCGCGTAGTAACAGCATTAATGCCATTCAATAAAGGCGTTCTCGGAAATAAAGGTTGGGTCATAGTTATTATTAAGGTGATTATTTATATAGAAGTTTAGCTTACTTTGGTCTGACTTTGCAGCTATCTTAGTAAACCGCTACCCCCGTAAACTATTATTTTTATACAAATCTGAGTGACGTCCCATCACAGATGGTTTAGTTAATAACTAAACCCCTAACGCATGAGCTATTTGGCTTTAAAATTTAATGACGCAGAGTTAATACAATAGCGTAAACCTGTGGGTGGAGGCCCATCGTTAAATACATGGCCAAGATGAGCATCGCAAACATTACAAATGACCTCTGTGCGTATCATTCCATGTGTACTATCTTTTAGCTCACGCACATTTTCAGGATTTAGCGTCTTAAAGTAACTGGGCCAACCGCAACCTGCGTCGAACTTGGTATCAGACTCAAAAAGCGGCGTATTACAACACACGCACGTGTATACTCCAACTTCGTTATGGTTTGCATACTTCCCGGTAAAAGGTCGTTCAGTCGCTGCATGACGTGTTACTTCATACTGAAGTGGTGTAAGTTGACTCTGCCACTCAGACTCAGTTTTAATGATTTTTTTCATAGCTACCCAATAAGTATATTTTAACGTTAGTGACTCTATATAAAGATACACTTATAATACATGTGCGTATCACTATTTGTGTAGTAATTCTCGACATTCTTGCGCACCCAATAAGACATGAAAAATCCACTGCCTTACGTATAACTCAGTGCGTACGAACTTGTGTAAACCACTAGCGTCATCGTGCACTCTCACAACAAAGTACTCCAAAACTGATTTTGGTTATTGTAGTACCTGCTGACGCTGATACTCTTTACGCTTCATATCGAGGTATTCATCTAGTTCAACTTCATGTAGCTGGCTAGCATATTGCTCACTATTGCTATACCAATACTGCAACCCTTTATCTAGCTGAATATCTGCTGGCTCAGTCAGTGCTGTAAGATAAGCGTCAATTGCTAGATAGTAGCGCATAGTATTACGCTCCACCACTCCACGAGCACCTTGAATATAAATGGGCTTACCATCACTATGCTTACCTGTGATAGTAAATCCAATTTTATCTCTACCTACGGTAGCAAGATATGTTTGCATAGCAAGCCGCCCAGCCATGCCAGAAGAATAAGCATACATGAAATGTAAAAAAGTTTGCCCTTCTTTGAGCGGTGTCGCCTCTATTAAAATGTGGTAATCAAAGGTACCTAATGGTCCTTCTTTAGCGTCGAACTCAGCTATAAAGTAATTAGACGTGGTAACAATTTCTTGATGTTTAAACGTTATTCTGTAAGTATCCGCTAACGGTTGAAAGTATTTCTTACCAATATTTAGGGCCAAAACATCACCATACTGATTGCTAGCCATATGGCAGTATTTGACATTAAGATTAAGTATCATCGCATCACACCAGTATGTAGGATTACTCAGAGCTGAATGAAAAATAGAAAATGGATGATCAACTACTGCGTAAATCTCACCCTTTAAATCATGCGAAGACTCTTCTGAATGAAGAAATAGTTCGCGGTTAAACTGATTGTTTTCAAGTTGTTTGCTCAATTCAGTATACTTTGTTTTTAATGTAGCGACAGACGCGTTGACCATATAAGCCTCATCCGTAGCAAAAGCTTTTTTGCTGGTGACTAAACTGAGGAAAAGTATCACAGACATGAGCATGAGTATAAAAAGCCGTACGTTCATTTTAAGAACTTGACTATACTGTTTCATTTATAAGTTAACTTATAAAAAACGCGCCCATAACCGCGCTGTTTGCTCTTTGATACGTGTCATAATTGAGCGATTTCTCCATGATTTAAGCGTGATGAGTGTAGACGACTCCAAGTCTTTTTCAAACATACCTTGCATTTGCATACCAAAGTCTTGCCCTAATACAACTGCATTAATTTCTTGATTATTAGTAAAACTACGCCAATCAAGATTTGTCGAACCTATAGTCGACCAAACACCATCTATCATTGCGGTTTTAGCATGCAATAAAGCATCTTGCCTTACATAAATCTTCACATTAGCTGCTAGCAACTCGTCGTAATAAGAGCGTGATGCGTAAAATACTAATGACGAATCGGTTTTTTCAGGTAACAGCAATCGTACATCTACACCACGTTGAACCGCTTCTTTCAATGCAGTAAGTAACTTCGGGTCTGGCACAAAATAAGCATTAGTAATAAAAACTCTAGTTTCAGCGCTATTGATAGCAGAAATTAGAGTTGAATAGATCTGGCTATAGGGCTCCTCAGGGGAACTACCAATCGCGCGCACCACTTCACTACCTTTAGTTGGAATAGCAGGAAAGTAGTTCCTCACAGCTAAAGTTTCACCTTTTTGATGACTCCAAGTCGCCATAAACAGTTTCTGAAACTCATTAACTACTGGACCTTCCATACGCAAATGTGTATCGCGCCATGGCTCTTTGTTTGTGACAGCTTTTGAACTACCAAAAGATCCTCTAGAATAAACACTACTGATATTAATACCTCCAACAAAGGCAATTTTCCCATCAATAATCAATAACTTGCGATGATCACGCTGGTTCACTTGCCAGCCTTTACGCATCACTAATGGGTTAATTGGGTTGTATTCCAGCACATTAATACCACTTTTCTTTAACGCGTCAAAGAATGTAGTTGGTGTGTTAATTGAACCAACACTGTCATATATGAGGTTCACCTGCACACCACTAGTCTGCTTCTTGATAAGTAGCTTAGCAAAACGTTGTCCAGTTTCATCACTTTCAATGGTGAAAGTTTCCATATTAATATGGTCTTTAGCCTTTTCTATGGCGGCAAACATGGCCTCATAAGTAGTTGGACCGTCTATTAGCAACTCTACTTTATTACCCACCACTAGCGGGCTGCCAACGATTGCTGTTTCCAATGCCAAGTGTTTATCAAAGATATTGGTATCGTCACCATTTTTTTGTAACCTAACAAGAATTGCTTTGCTCTGCGTTGCGCTTAACTCACCATTCGCCCCATTTAATTTAACTGGGTGCGCTTGCTGCATAGCCATATCTGGCACCATAGTAGGAATTGATGTACAGCTCACGAGCAAGGTTATGCCTAGCATAGCAACTAGATTTATAGCCCATGTGAACTCAGTTTTTTTAATACTCATTAACACTCCTGAAGTTAACACTTTAAATGAAAAAATGCCTGTCATATGCAAAAGTCATTGAAATGTATAAAGTAATGTATTCTATTTTCAAATTTGATACGTTAAAGACTTATTCATATGTACGCTAACATACGAATAAGTCTTTACTTATGTTTAGTAATATAAAATAGTTACTTGTCCCTAGTTAGAAATGGTGACATTATTAAAAATCATGGATTGGAGAATACAAATGTTAAAAATTCGCCACATCACTATATTATTGCTAATACTGTTTAGTTCAGCAGCGTCATCTGCTGTCCAAGTAAGCGTCGGCATCGGGCTTCCAAATGTGAGTATAGGTATTAACGTGCCAGCTTATCCAGAGTTTGCCGTTGTACCTGGTTACCCGGTCTATTATGCACCGTATATCGATGCCAACTACTTCTTTTATGATGGGCTCTACTGGGTTTACCAAGGTGATAATTGGTACGGAAGCTCATGGTATGACGGTCCTTGGTGGCTTGTCGATCCTAATGAGGTGCCGTTATTTATACTTCGGGTTCCTGTACGCTATTACCGTATGCCACCAGTTTACTTTATCGGCTGGCAATTTGATGCACCGCCACGCTGGGACGATCACTGGGGTAGAAACTGGAGCCAGCATAGAAGAGGCTGGGATAGGTGGGATCGTCACGTTGTTCCAGAACCTGCTCCTTTGCCAACTTACCAACGAAACTATTCAGGAGATAGGTACCCTAATCAAGTAGAACGACAAAAAAAACTTCGTCAGCAAAATTATAATTTTCAGTCTCGTGATCCGGTAATACGTCAACAAAATGAACATCTACAAAATTATCGCCAGAAAAATCAAGATCAAAGAAATCCTAGATCAGATGTTCAACAAGAAAGGTATAGCCAAGAAAGACAGGAGATCAATCAGAGTCATGGTCCTCGGCAAAGAGAGAGTGAACGTAATGAGTCATCTCAACAGACTATGCCCTATGAACAATATCGACTAGAGGGTCGTGGTCAGCAACCACGTAGGAACGACGACATTAACATTCAGAGGTCAGCGCCAATTAATCAGCAACAAAGAAATTTTGAGTACAGAGAGCAGAGCCAGAGACAAAAGCAGCCTGCTCAACAGCAGAGACGAAATAATCAATCTAACAACCCTGATAGACAATCTAGGCATGATCAAGAGAAAGGAAATAGTCGCAATGATTGATACCATTAAGCTAATTTAACAATCACATTAAAGATAATTGCAGACATAATAGTGATAAGTTTTTTAATTTTTGATAAAACTAGGAGCTTTAATATGAAACGTTTAATAATTGCCGCTGCAGTAGTGGCAGCTACACTAAGTTCAACAGTAGTAAGTACAACAGTCTTTGCTGCAGACGTAGGCGTGTCAGTCAGCATTGGTCAACCAGGTTTTTATGGTCGACTAGATATAGGTGGTTACCCACAACCACCGGTAATTTATAGTCAACCTAGAATAATCGAACGAGTTTACGAGGAACGTGAGCCTATTTACATGCGCGTTCCGCCGGGACATGCAAAAAACTGGCATAAGTATTGCCATAGATATAACGCCTGCGGCGAGCGTGTCTACTTTGTGCAAGATAATTGGTACAGCCATGAATATGCGCCACGCTACCAAGAGCAACATTACCACCACGATGACCGTGATGATGACCGTGATAACGATCATCCGGGTAATGGCAATCATGGCAATAAACATGGACATGGACATGATAGGTATTAATTATTTTTAATAGCTCTTTATACCTCACTTTCTATCTCCGCTAATGCGGAGATATTTTTTAATACTCTCAGCTATACACTAGCTCCAGAAATTAATTGGCAATCTGTACGTTAACGCACAGATTAGCTTCTAAATACACTGCATGATGCCACTACATATCTAATAAGTATTTTGTTAAGCGGCTTTGTAAACTCTGAAACTGATATTAAGAAAACTACTAAAGTAACACCTAATGTTAAAGGTGTGACATCAGTTAAAAATGATATGCACCTTAAAGGCTAGTAGTTAATTTTCTGACAGTTATCCTGTATTAAAGAAACTTACCGAGCAAAACTTAGTCCAATCTAACTCTCAGTATAAATATACAGTAAAGAATCAACGTTCCTATTTGTTGTGTAGCAGCAATTACAGCTGGTTTGATTTTGCTAGTGACACACAAGCAACAGTTTTAGTTTAGAAAAATAATAAGTGGAAGTAGAGGTTTTTTTAATAAATATTAACTTAAAAAGTGACGGAGAAAACCATGCAAAATTCATCAGGCCAGATCGGCCAAGATCAATTAATCAACGAGTTTAAAACAGTAGTTGCTGATGTAGAAGCCTTGCTAAAAGCGACAGCAGATACGGGTGACAGTCAGTTATCAGAGTTACGCGCTAAGACCAAAGAGTCACTCAGCATTGCAAAAGAAAGAGTTATAGGCATTCAAACCGAAATGCTTGCCAAAACTAAAGCAGCAGCAAAGGCTACAGATGAGTATGTACATGAAAATCCGTGGCGTTCAATTGGTTTTGCAGCGAGCATAGGTGTAGTGGTTGGTTTACTCATTAGCCGCCGCTAATCTGACAAGCCATAAACAATAAAATACTGACAAGCAACTCTACAAATAATCAAAGCATTGACCTAAATATTAGTGGTGATTTTTTACAGGCCACGTTGCAAGGAATACTGTTAACCCTATGCGCTGAATCTTAACGTACATAATTCTTTCATAATGGCAGGCAAAGGTTTCAGGCTGAGCTATCCCATTAACTAGTGTAGTCTACGGTTAACTAAGAGGATTCAAGAGGTTTACGATAAGAACATGGGGAAATTGAAGAAGAACTGACTGAGTGCTAAAACAAGCAAAAAGATAACGAATATTACACTATTAACTATTTTGGGTTTAATGCTCATAAGTGTCATTCCAAGTTAGCTTCATAGCAAAAGCTTGGACTATAACTTATGTGAAGCGATTGGTTTAATCTTGATTATTCTGATAGTGCTAGTATTATTAAGGAAAATATAGTGAGTTAAATTCAATGCCTATTTTTAAATATAAATTTAGAATAAGTCAGGAGCGTTTAAACACTCTACTAATTAGCCTAGTATTTATGGCGCTGTTAGCATGTAGCACCACAGCTAAAAGTCCATTACCCGCCTTAGGGGTAGGAAAAAATCCCGATTTACCAGCGCCGCAACAATCATTGCTGCCAACAGTTAATATCGCAACCGCTGTTGGTTGGCCAACTAATACGACTCCAACTGCAGCAGATGACTTAGTTGTCAAGTCATTTGCACGTGATTTAAATCATCCACGCTGGCTCTATGTATTGCCAAATGGCGATGTCCTAGTCGCTGAGACCAATGCGCCAGCAAAACCAGATGACCATAAGGGTATCAAAGCTATGATTAAAGGCATGGTGATGAAGCGTGCTGGTGCTAGCGTGACTAGTGCTAATCAAATTACTTTACTACGAGATATTAACAACGATGGCGTAGTGGATGTCCGCTCAATATTACTAAAAGATTTAAATGCGCCCTTTGGCATGACACTCGTTGGTAATAAGCTCTATGTTGCGAATTCAGACGCTATTATGATGTTTCCATACACTAGCGACGATTTGCAGATTAGCGCTCTAGCGACTAAATTGATAGATCTTCCAGCAGGCTTACTCAATCACCATTGGACTAAAAACATCATTGCGAATGCTGAGGGTACTAAGTTGTACGTAACGATTGGTTCAAACAGTAATGTGGCAGAAAACGGCTTAGAGGCAGAAAAAGATAGAGCCGCTATTTGGGAGGTCAATCTAAAAACAGGCAAACATCGTATTTTTGCTTCAGGTTTACGTAACCCTAACGGGCTAGCGTGGGAGCCTGCAAGTAGCAAACTATGGACAGTAGTTAACGAGCGCGATGAGCTTGGTAATGATTTAGTACCAGATTACTTAACTTCAGTACAAGATGGTGGTTTTTACGGCTGGCCATATAGTTATTATGGACAGCATGTGGATGTACGTGTAAAACCTCAACAGCCCGCACTGGTTGCTAAAGCCATTGTGCCAGATTACGCCTTAGGTGCACATACGGCCTCGCTTGGCTTAGCCTCTTCATATGGAACCAACTTACCTGAACGTTTCAGTAATGGCATGTTTATTGGTCAGCATGGTTCTTGGAACCGAAAACCTTTTAGCGGTTACCAAGTCATCTTTATACCATTTAGAGACGGAAAACCAGTTGGTCTGCCGTTAAATGTATTAACAGGCTTTTTAAGTAACACAGGTCAGGCTTATGGTCGACCGGTTGGCGTTGCCCTAGATAAGCGTGGCGCTTTACTAGTAGCCGATGATGTAGGCAATATAGTGTGGCGTGTTACTGCTCAGACTAATGCTAAGAGACACTAAAATAGTTGCTCCTAAAATAACTGTTCTTAGAATGAACCATTAATTCATCCATATTACAAAAACTAACATTGGAATAAAATTGAAATTTAGATTTCTCACGCTCATCACTTTAGCTATCATAGCAACCAGCACATTTGCAGAGGAGTCTGCAAAACCTAGTCTATGGTCACGCGCACAAGATTCGCTATCTAAAACATGGCAATCACAAGATTACGAACTATATGCTCCTATTAACACATGGCATAACCGCAGTTACTACACCCAAGAAAAAATTGATGAATATAACGAACACCCATGGGGTATAGGTATTGGTAAATACCGTTTTGATGAAGAAGGTGATTGGCATGCATTATATGGCATGGCATTTCAAGACTCTCACGACGAGGTTGAGCCAGTTGCTGGATATGGTTTTCAAAAAACTTGGCGCCCGGCTGACGATGTGCGCTTAGGATTGGGCTATACCGCCGGACTGACCATGCGCGGAGATATGCACTACATCCCTATTCCCATCATTGCCCCATTATTTTCAGTAGATTATAAAAAGCTGGCACTGCAATCTACTTATATTTTTGGTGGTGAAGGTAATGGCAATATATTATTCACTTGGCTACGCTGGCAACTAGATTAACTTGTTAATACTCAACTATGACTGATTACCTAGAGTAATGAGACAGGTTGGAAACAGTAGAGTTTACTTAAGGCTTTCTTAGTCGTAACGCGTTAGTGATAACCGATACTGAACTTAAACTCATTGCCAGCGCTGCAATCATCGGCGAAAGTAGCCACCCTGTAAATGGATAGAGCACTCCTGCAGCTAATGGCACTCCTAGCGAATTATAAACAAAAGCAAAACCTAGGTTTTGTTTCATATTAACAATCGTTTGCTCCGAAATTACTCTTGCAAGAGCGATGCCACGTAAGTCACCTTTCACCAGAGTTACTTGGGCGCTATTCATCGCCACATCAGTACCAGTTCCCATTGCAATGCCAATATCCGCTTTGGCTAAGGCTGGCGCATCATTGATACCGTCACCTGCCATTGCTACAGTGAGGCCTTCCCCTTGTAACTTGGCCACCAATGCCAGTTTATCGGCAGGTTTAACTTCACCATATACTTCCTCTATGCCTAGAGTAGCCGCAACAGCCCGCGCGGTAGTGAGTCCATCCCCTGTTGCCATAATGACACGAACTCCTGCTAATCTCAGCGTAGTTAATGCATCTTGTGTACTGGCTTTAATGGGATCGGACACGGCTAGCAAACCTGCCATTTGCCCATTAATAGCCAATAACATCACACTTGCACCGACACCGCGCAAATTCTCTGCGGCTGCCTTTAACGGCTCTACATCAACACTCAACTGAACCATCAGCGTCTCATTGCCCAACGCTAATTGCTTGCCATCCACACGTCCTGTAACACCAACTCCCGTAATAGATTCAAAACTCTCAGCCTTACTGAGTTCAAATTTACGTTCTATCGCTGCTTGCACGATTGCATCAGCCAATGGATGCTCACTGCCTTGGTCTAAGCTTGCGGCAATATGCAGTATTTCGTTTTCAGTATAGCCGCTACACGCAACAACCCTGTCAAATTGGGGCTTACCTTCGGTTAAGGTGCCGGTTTTATCAACAATCAAGGTATCAACTTTACGGAAGTTTTCAATAGCTGCAGCATCACTAAATAGTATTCCTTGCGTTGCAGCCTTGCCTGTAGCAACCATGATAGACATGGGTGTAGCAAGACCTAATGCACAAGGGCAAGCAATAATGAGCACTGTGACAGCATTAATAAGACCATACACCCAACTGGAGGCATTGTTGATTTGTGGTCCGAATAATCCCCAGCCGAAGAAGGTAAGTATTGAAATACTCACAACTGCAATAACAAAATAACCGGCCACTTGATCTGCCATACGCTGCATCGGTGCTCTAGTGCGTTGCGCCTGAATAACCATTTGAACAATACTAGCTAACACCGTCTGCGAACCTATCTTTTCAGTGCGCATCACGATTGCACCAGTGGTATTCATTGTCGCACCAATCAATTTGCTGCCCATGCACTTAGTCACAGGTAATGGCTCCCCTGTCAGCATGGATTCATCCACTGCACTACCGCCTTCAAGCACAATGCCATCGACTGGTATCTTTTCACCTGGGCGCACACGCAAAATGTCACCGACATGAACGTGAGTAAGGGCTATATCTTCCTCACTACCATCAGCATTGATACGTCTAGCCGTCTTTGGAGCTAAACCTAGTAAAGATTTGATTGCTAATGAGGTCTGTGAGCGTGCCTTCAGCTCAAGAATCTGCCCAAGTAATGTCAATGAAATAATGACGGCTGTAGCTTCAAAATAAACAGACACTCGCCCCATACTTATAAAATATATTGGGAAAACATTGGGAGCTAATGTTGCAACTACACTATAGATAAAAGCCGCAAAGGTACCTAAACCTATCAGCGTCCACATATTAGGATTGCGGTTAATGATCGATTGCATCGCACGCTGAAAGAATGGCCAACCAGCCCATAAAATGATTGGAAATGTGAGTAGCATTTCAACCCAACTTTGTACTGCCATTTCAAACCAATGTAAACGGTGACCAGCCATAGCTAAAAAGGTCACAATGACGGTTAGCGGCAAGGTCAAGATAAATCGTCTTTTGAAGTCTGTTAACTCAGGGCTTTCACCATCATCGATGGTTGGCATTTCTGGCTCCAACGCCATGCCACATTTAGGGCAGCTACCCTGGTGCTCTTGTCTCACCTCTGGATGCATTGGGCAGGTATAAATCATATGAACATTATCAATACCAGCTGATTGTCCCTCATTCATTTCTGCCGATGATACTTTAACGTTGACGATATACTTGGCTGAATTAGCTGCGAACTTAGCTTTACAAGCAGCGTTACAAAAATAAACAGACTGACCTTGGTATTGCAATA
>Ga0066405_1000118_pt1 | contig 11628 bp, 9 predicted proteins | sample LakWasMeta7_HOW4_2_FD_59492 | JGI IMG/M metagenome (GOLD analysis project Ga0066405, IMG submission 59492) | Freshwater sediment methanotrophic microbial communities from Lake Washington under simulated oxygen tension - Sediment Metagenome 7_HOW4 | ecosystem: Environmental > Aquatic > Freshwater...
GACTGCCAAAAATTAGGGAGCCGCCCGAAAGCTGGCATTCGCCCACGACCGTCCTTTGGTTCACTCCTGTCCCAAACCTATCGTTGCTCTAGGTCCGCTATCGCTGCATTGCTGGCTTACGATTTTCTCCATACCCGACCTTCATTCGGCCGGACTCTGTGCGGGTGCAACCTCATCAGCGGGCAAAACAACAGCCTCTCGCAACGCTTTGCCAGGTTTGAAATGCGGTACACGCGCCGCAGGAATTTCCACTGGAGCGCCACTGCGCGGGTTGCGACCCATCCACGAGGCCCGTTGGATGACAGAGAAACTACCAAAACCCCTGGCCTTCGACGCCGACAGACACATATTCGGACTGCCGCTAACCCAGCACTGGCGTTGTGGTGCACGGCCCTCCAAAACACGGGGGATTGAATACTGTGGGCAGCCCGTCCCAGCCCACTAGGATGCCGCCAAGATTCGCGCCAGCGGCTCCAGCAACAGTATGCCGCGCTGTCGCTCTGACGTCATCGTCGGGGTTAGGGTCCGTATCAGCCGGTGCGGGCAAGTGCCATGCTCCATGAACCCATCCAGTCCCTATGTTTAGTGTCGCCGCGTTGAGCCTCGGGTGGCGGACACCTGTCGCCCCTGAGCGGTCGTCGACACCCAATGGCGCTACTGCGGGACCAATTGAGAGCAAAGCGCTTTTTGTCATCAATTGAGTTGAAGGACCCTCCAAACGGTCGCTTGGTGCGGACCTGCGGAATCGTCACTGTTCGTCAGCAACCTGAAACCGCTAAGTGGGTCGTGTTTGTGTCGCTGGAAGACGAGGATGGCTCAGTGCAAGTGATTGTGTGGAAAGTCCTGAGGGAGCAGCAACGCACTGAATTATTAAACGTCAAATTGCTTGGGGTGTATGGCACTTGGCAGCGGGAGGGTGAAAGCCGAAATTTGATAGCAAGGCGGTTAATTGACCTGACGCACTTACTGGGACGGCTCGCAGCACCGAGCCGGGATTTTCATTGAGGATTGCTGCCAAATGGGGTTCACTCTTCGCGACCCGGCGAGTGGACTACTCGCGGTTGTCCCGATAGTCCTTGGTCACGTCGTCATAGCCGTAAGCATTATTTGAGGGGACTTCTACAACTGTCCATTGGTCCTCCCACCAATCGGGAATTCCATCACCGTCTTCCATCGCATCCAACACATTTTCTATCCCGCAGTACATGGAACCGACCGGCGTATGACCTCGACTGTAATCTCCGTAAATCAACTCTTGCTCACCAGCCTTGTTTTCAAACACACTCAGCCCAAATGCACCGAATTTAGTGGAAGCCGCAACTAGCTCTGGACTACCGTGAGCTTCAATGAGGCCTAGGAGGTACTTGCGGGCGCTGTCAGAAATGCTATTGCCAGCAAGAAGAGTCTCGATGCGTTGAGCGGTGGAAATGTTGGATTTGTTTGTCATATTTGGTAAAGGTATTGGTTGATGTATCGATTGAAATGGCATTGCAGCTCACCCACTTGTTCATCTGCACATAGCAACTTTGATTCGTAATCAATCTTTCATAGCAGGCAACCGCGCACTTAGACAGCTAAGGCGCCGCTGCTAGTAACCCAGATTCGTGCTTTGCGATGTGATGAATCCGTTCAGGCTCGCGGCGGGTCACGCGCGTTGCAATGATTTGGGCCCTTTGGAACATCGGGGTCACGATATTTACGGTGCGTCATCATCTCCACCAACGTCTGCCGCATATTTGCGCAGTACGATTTCATCAGTATCAGTGAGCTCGCCTTTTTCGTACCTGACGACAATAAATTTGCCGTCCATAATCGATTCGGCATCGTCGTCAGTGCCCACCCGCAAAAGTTGCCGCAAGAACGCCGGGATTTCACTTTCTGCATCTTTCAATGTCGCAAAGTCGCGTCGCCCTGGCATTTCGCCCTGGCCATCTTGGGTCACAAAAGAGAGTCCGTAGCTTGTCTCTGTCATTTCTTACTCCAGAAGTTAAGTTTGTTAACGCTGTATATCGATGAGTTTTATCCCTGCAAGCAGGACTGCACGATAAAAAAGTGTGTAGCGCTCGAACGCCAAGATGAACGAGCCGCATTTGTACGAAATGTGCACGTTTTTGTGACGCAGGACACCATCGGAGTGGAGACAAAACACAAAGCACCCGCGACCATTTGAGGGCATGTGTTGCGACTAAATTTTGGTGTCTTTCCATCCCTCAATTAGGCCAGCGCCAGGGGGCTGACGCAAGACTTCTGACAGTCGACTTCTATTTAGCTGGAGTGTTGCCGGGTTCGCTCAGTGATTCATCTTCCTAGCGCGCGAATTCAAAAGAAATTCGTGGAAATCAAAATCTTGCATCGATGCAAGATTTTCTCAATGACCTTGCTCGACTACTCAGCATCTTCAAACTGTCCCCTTGAACATCCGCCCCAAGACTCAGGCAAGTTGCGCAATTTGACGCTCTATCGCCTGAATATATTGAGAACGTCGTCATGGCGCCCGATTGAACTCAACAACCTGATTGGACTGCCCAACCATTCAGGCTTGGTGACACTATTGCAGTCGACGCACGCCCCTCTTTGACGCCAACGTACCAGCACAAACTGCTGGACATGTACGCAGCGATAAAACAGCTGTAGCTACACGTAGTCCACAGACCGCACTTCGCGGGCTGAAAAAACGCCCTATTCCCAAGCCGACCAAGCAAAGGGGAATAAGGCGCTGCGGACAATTCCAATGCAACGTATAGCAACACGGTCTCCGCGTAGGGGACCTGGATGGCACAGCCATTACTCGCGCAGTTAAACGCCTTTGAAATTGCGCGCGCACAGTCATTAACGCTATTTGCAAACGAAGAGCGTCTATCACTGTATTTGCGTTGTAGCAATTCAAAGGACTTCAGCATCGTGCGGGCGACCCCGCATGCGCTAACGCATCCGTACATTCAGCCAAACAATCAGATACGCTTTTCGCGCCTGGTCTTCGACCTAGACTGGCATGCTGAGAAGAGTCGCTTCCGCAAGTTACCACTCCGCTACCTAGCAGAGAGAAATACATGGGAAAACGATTTGGGTCTTCCTGCCCCGAATTGGGTTGCACTGTCCAGAGACAAAAATAGTGCGCATATTGGCTATGAGCTTGTAACGCCAGTCGCACGGCATGAAAATGCCAGAATGCAGCCCCAACGTTATCTCGCTGCTATTGAAGAGGCCATGCTATTGAGGCTTGATGCCGATAAGGGATTCAACGGCTGCCTCTGCAAGAACCCTGTCAATCTGGCTTGGGACCTGTACAAAGGAGCAGAGCACCCTCGGGACCTTCACGACCTTGCGGAGTATGTCTCACTTGAAACGTCGAGAGAGAATGCTTACAACCGTATTCCAAATGGGGAAGTCGGCCGGAATGTTTACCTTTTTGACATGGTCCGCTTTTGGGCATACGACAATTTTCGTGCCCAAGAGTTTAAAACGTTTGAAAAATGGGAGCAGGCCGTAATTGCAACTGTGGAACGTATCAATACAGCGCGCTACGACCACCTGCCCATTCAAGACCACGGTCTGCTGCCGTACTCCGAGTGCAAATCAATAGGAAAGAGTGTCGCAAGTTGGGTATGGAAGAACCACGGGAGAGGCGCAATATCGCGTGAGTTTCGAGAGCTTCAATCTTGGCGCGGCAAGCGTGGGGCAACGGCTGCCGCCAAAGTGAAGCGAGAACGAAGAGAACTTGAAATCATTGAAGCCATCGGGCAGTTAACGGCAAGGGGTGAAATTCCGACCATGGGCAAAGTGGCCGCGCTAATTGGATGCTCAAAACCGACGCTATCCAAGCATTACAAGCACTTTTTCCACGGAACCTTACATTGATTCGATGGGCATTAGCATAGGCCATATCAGGTATACCCCGTGAGGAACAAATGAGGGTATTCCGGGTTGCGTGGACCTGTAGCAGCCCCTACTCCAAGTAATCGTGCATTGCCGCGATGGTGTTAACTTAGGCCATATCAGGTATACCCCGTGAGGAACAAAAAAAAGGTATTCCGGGTTGTGTGGACCTGCCTCCATTGGCTACGGGGTGACTTATGACAAAGGTCCCCTTGATGCCAAAATGACCCCTGGCATCAATACGGGAATCTGGCTACTTTGATGATTCAATGTGGGCCAAGAGCATGTTTGTTTGAAACTCTATCCGTTGAGCTTTCACTTATTGGCTGATGTTGCCGTTGCGTCGGCAATAATCCAGCCAAACAACCAACCACGGCATGCCTATTGGGTGGCCGGCCTGAGTTAGGAAGCGGAGTGGATAAAAAGAAGCTGTCAGAAGCCGACATTTGCGAAAAGTTCATCACCCCCGCCATCCAGCAAGCGGGTTGGGACACCGTCGAACAGATATACCGGGAGTACACGTTGCGCCCAGGTCGTGTTGTTGTCCGTGGCAATCACGCGTCCCGCGACAAAAAATCCATCCTGCGTGCCGATTACGTCCTTTTCTTTAAGACCAGCATCCCGCTCGTCGTCGTCGAAGCCAAGGACAACAACCATTCAGTGGGTGCCGGAATGGCGCAGGCCATCAATTACGCCGCGATGCTCGACGTCCCGTTCTCGATTTCGAGCAATGGCGATGGTTTTGTGTTCCGCGATGCAACGTTGGCCCACGGGACCCTGGAAACCGACCTGACGCTGGACCAATTCCCCACACCGGCAGACCTCTGGGAGCGTTATTGCGCCTGGAAGGGCTGGAGCGCCGACGAGCGCAAAGTCACTGAGTACCCCTACGCCCCCAGCAAAACCCCCCGTTACTACCAGATGAACGCCATCAATGGCACGGTTCAGGCTATTGCCAAGGGGCAGCAGCGCATTCTGCTTGTCATGGCCACCGGCACCGGTAAAACCTACACAGCGTTTCAAATCATCTGGCGGTTATGGAAGAGCGGAGCCAAAAAGCGCATTCTGTTCCTGGCCGACCGTAACATCCTGATTGACCAGACCATGGTCAATGACTTCCGCCCATTCAAGGGTGCGATGGCCAAGCTCAGTCCCAATGCCAAGGGCGTGGAGCGGGTTGATGCTGCCACGGGTAAGCAGTTTATTGAAGAGCTTGACGTGGCCGTCAACAAAACCACAAAGCTGGTCGACAAGTCGTATGAGATTTACCTGTCCTTGTATCAGGCCGTGTCCGGTACGCAGGAAGAGCAGGACATCTACAAACAGTTCTCCCCAGACTTCTTTGACCTCATCGTGGTCGACGAGTGCCACCGGGGCAGCGCAGATGAAGATTCGGCCTGGCGTGAAATCCTGACCTATTTCAAATCCGCCACCCACATCGGCCTCACCGCCACGCCGAAAGAAACCAAGGAAATATCCAACACAGAGTACTTTGGTGAGCCGGTGTACCAGTACTCGTTGCGCCAAGGCATTGAAGACGGATATCTCGCCCCCTACAAAGTCGTCCGAATAGACCTGGACAGGGACACATTTGGCTGGCGCCCCACCGAGGGCATGACCGACAAGCTGGGCAATGTGATTGAAGACCGCATCTACAACACCACCGACATGAACCGAAGGTTGGTTTTGGAGCGTCGCGACGAAGTGGTAGCGGCCAAAATCACCGAATATCTGAAGGCCACTAACCGATTCGACAAAACCATCGTGTTCTGCGAAGACATTGACCATGCCTCCCGCATGCGCCAAGCGCTGTCCAACGCCAATGCCGACATCTGCAAGGACCATCCGAAGTACGTGGTGCAAATCACTGGGGACAACCCGGAGGGCAAGATGGAGCTCGATAATTTCATCGACCCCGAAAAGACCTACCCCGTCATTGCCACAACGTCCAAGCTCATGAGCACGGGTGTGGACGCCCAGACCTGCAAACTCATCGTGCTGGACCAGAACATCAAGTCGATGACTCTGTTCAAGCAAATCATTGGCAGGGGAACACGGTTGCGGGAAGACTTGGGGAAGACCTGGTTCACCATCCTGGACTTCAAACGCGCCACCGACATCTTTGCCGATAAAAAATTCGACGGTGACCCGGTGCAGGTTTACGAGCCCAAAGGCGACGAGCCCGTCGCGCCACCGGAGCCCCCAACGGCTGATGGCACCCCCGTCGGCGCAGGTGAAGGTGCGGACACCCCAGGTGGTGAATTGCCAGAAGGATGGACAACGGGCGGCCCTGGCGAAGGGGGTGGCATTGAAATCAAGCGCTATATCGTCGGCGGCTCCGTCAACGTCTCTGTAGCGCGGGAACGGGTTCAGTACCTCAATGCCCAGGGCAAGCTCATTACCGAGAGTCTGCGCGACTACACCCGCATCAATATCGCCGCGAAGTTCACCTCACTCGACCAATTCCTGCAAGTTTGGAATGATGCCGGTCGAAAGGACGCCTTGTTGCAAGAACTGGAGGGCGAAGGCGTACTACTGGACGCATTGGCCCAGGAGGTAGGAAAAGACCTCGACCCCTTTGATTTACTGCTCTATGTGGCGTGGGACATGCCCCCCCTGACCCGTCGTGAGCGGGCCAACCGCGTCAAAAAAAGCAATGTCTTTGCCCACTACGGCCCCATTGCCCGCCGGGTGCTGGACGCCCTTATCGACAAGTACGCTGACCAAGGCGTGCAAACCATCGAAAGCATGGACGTGCTCAGCGTCCCACCGCTGAACGACCTGGGCTCCCCGGTCGAGTTAGTGCGCAGCTTCGGCGGCAAGCCCCAGTACATTCAAGCATTACAACTGCTGGAAACCGAGCTTTACTCCGCTCGCTCCGCGTAACTTTTTCCCCGTTTAGTACAACTGCATGTCAAATATTTCCTCCGTCATCAAATCCATCCAAGACATCATGCGCCAAGACAGTGGCGTGGATGGTGACGCACAGCGCATCTCCCAGCTCACTTGGTTGTTGTTCCTAAAGGTGTTCGACGCCCAAGAAGAAGAAATGGAAATCACACGGGACAGCTACAAAAGCCCTATCCCTGAAGACCTGCGCTGGCGCAATTGGGCCACCGATGCCGAAGGCATCACAGGCGACGCGCTGCTGGACTTTGTCAACGGTCAGCTCTTTCCCAAGCTCAAGACCCTCGTGGGCGATGCAGAGCGCAATCCCCGAGGCTATGTGGTGCGCAGCGTGTTTGAGGATGCCTTCAATTACATGAAAAGCGGCCAGCTGCTGCGTCAGGTCATCACCAAGCTCAATGCCATTGATTTCAACCGGCAGACCGAGCGACACCAGTTCAACGACCTGTACGAAAAAATTCTCAAAGACCTGCAATCAGCTGGTAACGCCGGTGAGTTTTACACGCCACGAGCCGTGACCCAGTTCATGGTGGATATGGTCAACCCAAAACTGGGCGAAGTGGTTCTGGACCCTGCCTGCGGTACCGGCGGCTTTTTGGTCTGCACCCTGGAGCACATCCGCAAACAGGTCAAAAATGAGGCTGACCAAGGCATCTTGCAGCGCAGCGTGCGCGGTGTCGAGAAAAAGCAGCTTCCACACATGCTGTGCACCACAAACATGATGCTGCACGGGGTCGAGGTCCCCAGCCAGATTGCCCATGACAACACCTTGACCCGCCCCTTGCGCGACTATGGCGCAGCGGACCGTGTCGACATCATCATCACCAATCCACCTTTCGGCGGTGTCGAGGAGCCCGGCACAGAAAACAACTTCCCGGCCGATGTGCGGACCAAAGAAACGGCGGACCTATTTCTGGTACTCATAAAGCATTTGCTGAAAAACCGGGGCCGTGCCGCTCTGGTGCTCCCGGACGGCACTCTGTTTGGAGAGGGTGTCAAAAGCCGCATCAAAGAGCAATTGTTACAGGAGTGCAACCTGCACACCATCGTGCGCCTGCCCAATGGAGTGTTTAGCCCCTATACCGGCATCAAGACCAACCTGCTGTTCTTCAGCAAGGGTCAGCCCACCAAGGAAATCTGGTACTACGAGCATCAATACCCTGTCGGAGCCAAGAACTACAACAAAACCAAACCCATCCGCATCGAAGAGTTTGATGTAGAAAAGGCTTGGTGGGGTACCGAGGCTGACGGCTTTGCCAGCCGGGTGGAAAACGAGTTTGCCTGGAAGGTCGGCATCGACGCCATCAAGGCTGCTGGCTTCAACCTGGACCAGAAGAACCCCCACGCCGCAGAGCTCATCAATCATGACCCGGCGCAAATGCTTGCTGAATATCTGCGGTTGCAGGATGAGATTCAGGGGATGCGCGACCAGCTCAAGGACATCCTGGCGCAGTCCATTGGGAATGCTGCATGAGCGAGTCGCTGTTGCTGAAAACTTTTGACCTGATGGCCACGGTTCCGGGGGGGGTGACACGGCTGCGGGAGTTGCTCATTAGCTTAGCGGTGCAGGGCAAGTTACTTCCTCAAAATAAGTCAGATGAACCGGCAACGTTGTTTTTGTCGTCCATTCGTGCAGCACGAGAAGCATTAGTTTTCATCGGAAAAGTGAAGCGCGATAAGCCTATTCCTGAGATAACAGCATCTGAAATTCCCTATAACCTGCCACCAGGATGGAAATGGGTGCGACTCAATGCTTTGCTTCAAAAAATAGGAGCTGGAAGCACACCCCTCGGGGGGCGAGAAGTGTATGTTGCTAAAGGTGTGAAATTCTTACGTTCACAGAATGTATGGAATGACGGACTTAAGTTGCAAGGTGTGGCGTACATAAAGCCGGAGACCCATGCGAAGATGTCTGGCACAGTCGTCATGCCCAATGATTTGTTGTTCAACATTACCGGGGCATCCATTGGACGATGTGCAATTGTTCCCGGTGACTTTGATGAGGCAAACGTTAGCCAGCATGTAACTATCATACGTCCCGCATTACCCACCCTCACACCCTTCCTTCATCTGGTTCTTATTTCTCGTCACGTACAGCAGACTGTGATGGATGTGCAGGTGGGGGTCTCAAGGGAGGGACTCAGTATCGCAAAGCTTGGCAATTTTGTAATTCCATTGCCGCCACTTGCAGAGCAAGCCCGCATCGTCGCCCGCGTAGAAGAACTGATGAAGCTCTGCGACGCTCTGGAGCAAAACGGGCGCCTGGCTGATGAGCAACATGCACGCCTCACCACCACACTTTTCGGAGCCCTAGCAGCCAGTGAATCCGCCCAGGACCTGGCTGAGAACTGGCAGCGGGTAGCGGAGAGCTTTGACTTGCTGCTGGACCGGCCCGAGGCCGTCGAAGCCCTAGAGCAAACAATCACCCAACTCGCAGTGGGTGGCTTACTCTCGACCCAATCACCTAGAGATGTGCCGGTGAGTATTGGTGACCGAGAGCAATCTATAAGCGAGATTCCAGCAACTTGGTCACGAATTGCCTTGGAGGACGTTCTACTGGAGCTTCGCTATGGAACTTCGGTCAAATGCGGATACGAGGTGAAGGGCAAACCGGTGCTTCGTATACCCAATCTCAAAGGCGGAGCTGTCGATACAGCAGACCTGAAATTCGGTGTTCTGGATGAACGTGAGATGGTGAAGTTACGTCTCGAAAAGGGTGACATCCTTGTCATTCGTTCAAATGGAAGTGCTTCCCTTGTGGGCAGTACAGCGATTGTTGATGCTGAGTCGGAAGGGTTTGCATTTGCAGGCTATTTGATGAGATTGCGCCTTAGACGTGAATTCATTGAGCCCAGCTACCTTGTTCTGGTGATGCAAACATTGGAAATAAGGTCGCAAATTGAAGCTCCCATAAGAACAACATCGGGCGTTAAGAACATTAACAGCACTGAAGTTTCACGGTTGACATTTTCACTCCCTCCACTCGCCGAACAGTCCCGCATACTTCTCCAAGTAGCCTTTCTCCACCGCGCATGTACCGACCTGCGCCAGCAGCTTGCCACGGCGCGTCAGAGGCAATCCCAACTCTCCCAAGCATTATTGGAGCAGCAATCTGTTGCGACCATATAGGCCTGCCAACATGAATACTCCCGACATTGCCAAGAGGCCCATCTCGGGGACCATCTCAAACATTGAGAAGGGTAATCGTCAATCACCCGAAGTCCGTCACGAGACGAACTCTATTTGGGATAACATCTCGGCTGACCCCCAGATAGATTTTTGCCGCTGCCTTCGGCGGCATGGAAAAAACGGGTAGAGAGATTGCTCTTTACCCGCCTGGTTACTCCCGCTATGTGCTGTGTCTTGCATCGCATAAGAGTTTCTGGGGGTCATACTCATTTATTTCATCGTTGTCACATGTCTCAGTTGCAAAAGCTGCGCGAAGCGTCAACCCTTGCTGATTTGGCAGAGTTGCTCAACTTTAAGGCACAGGGAATAACGTATCTACTATTCAAGCTGACTGATAGTCAACGGTATTTTGAGTTTGAAATTTCAAAACGCTCCGGGGGTACCCGCACAATTTCCGCCCCAACGGAGAAGCTAAAGCGACTCCAGTCAAACTTGACGAATTTGCTATCGAATTGCCTGAAAGAACTCGAAGATGCTGGAATCCGAAGAACCCCCTTTGTTCATGGGTTCGTCAAGGGTAAGTCAATCATCACCAATGCAAAAACCCATCGGAATAAGCGGTGGGTCCTAAATCTCGACCTCCATGACTTCTTCGGAACAGTCAATTTCGGACGTGTCAGAGGCACCTTCATAAAGGACCGGTGTTTTGAGCTTCATCCAGATGTCGCAACCCTAGTAGCCCAGATTGCGTGCCGCAACAATGGACTTCCTCAAGGGTCACCATGTAGCCCAATAATTGCAAACATGGTTGCGCGTTCAATGGACCTGAAGCTTATTGATGTTGCCAACCAATATGGGTTGCGCTACTCCAGGTATGCGGATGACATTACTTTCTCAACACGTAAGAATGACTTTCCGGAAGCAGTTGCACGGAACTCACCACCGGGTGATAGTCATAGCTGGGTACTTGGGGACAAACTGAAGAAGGTTTTAACTCGGTCTGGCTTTGCAGAGAATCCCGGTAAAACTCGCCTTCAATACCTCGAATCGAGGCAAGAGGTTACGGGCTTGGTCGTCAACAAACGTGTCAACGTTACAAGGGAATACAGGAAACAGGTTCGGGCAATGGTTCATAGTCTCGTATCGACTGGCGCATTCAAGCTGGACTCCGCTGCTCAAGCCCGGGTAGACAACAAATGTACGAAGGCTGTTGACTCTCTCAAGCAACTTCAAGGGATGCTCGGCTTCATCGATTGGGTAGACATTCGTGCCCAAGGTGGGGTGCCAAACGCCGGTGCGATATCACATGACCATAAGTTCAAAACTGCATTCAAAGCAGACGACCTGACAGGTCAAGAAAAGCAGTATCGAAAATTCTTGTTCTATCGCGAGTTCTTCTTAATGGACCGCCCAGTCATATTGACGGAGGGTAAGACTGACAAGGTCCACCTGTACGCGGCAATAAAGAAGCAGGCATTGCTGTATCCAACATTGGCCGATACATCAACCGTCCCTGTCAACCCAACAGTTCGAGTGTTCCCGTGCCTAGAAAGGCGAACCAATGCATTAATGGGCTTGACTGCCGGTGCACCAAACCTAGCGTCCTTCATTGCAGCTTATGAGGGTGAGACGAAAGACTTTCACAAACCCAAAACACTGTTGTCGCCGACCGAAAACTGACCACCTAACTGCATAAGTGCCGATCCAAAATTGACC
>Ga0066405_1000119_pt1 | contig 11614 bp, 3 predicted proteins | sample LakWasMeta7_HOW4_2_FD_59492 | JGI IMG/M metagenome (GOLD analysis project Ga0066405, IMG submission 59492) | Freshwater sediment methanotrophic microbial communities from Lake Washington under simulated oxygen tension - Sediment Metagenome 7_HOW4 | ecosystem: Environmental > Aquatic > Freshwater...
CGCCTCTGAAAAGTAATTCCTTTTCTGCCTCTACTGTTTCTCGTTTACACGTAATTATGCCTTTCTGCTTTCGCAATTTTACTAAACTATCTTGCAAAGCAACTATTATATTGCCTGGACTCCGTTTTTCCTTTACATAATTAAATTGCTCGGTAAGTGTAACAATAGATACGCTTGGTTCAGAAACACTAAGGTTAACCGAATTTTCAACAATATACAATGGCAAATCAGTAAACACAAAAGTGGTTTTACCCTTTTGAACGGTAAGCTTTTTCTCATAATTAATTTCAGCAGCAGAGGGATATACTATCACTTCACGGATTTTTGCATTTACTTCTATTTCCCTTTTTTGTGCCGTTGCCAGTATTGGCAATAATAGAAGAAGGTGACTAATTTTTCTTTTCATAGTGTTACGTTTTTAGTTTAAAAAAAATGTGTGAGACTAAAGTGTAATTGCGGTGTATATAATCGGTTTTTATTTTTTATTGGAACAGAAAAATCATATAAAACACTTATTACATTTTGTTCTCTCTTTTTCCATCTACTCCTCCCTACTCTACTAATAAGTTTTAATTGTGTAAAATTCAACGATGGTTTTATTTGAAAATAACCTTTCGAATTATACCCTGCGTTTAAATTATAAAACAATTGACATGTTCTGTTAAATGCAATTCCCTTTTGTTTAAGGTGAATAAAGTAGGCTGATTCAGTGCTTTCCGTGGTTCGCTTTACATATGAAGTAAAAGAGATATTTGTTTCATCCCAATTAAACATCTTGGCCAAATCTCCAATGTTTACAAGGTAATATGTTGGTGAAACAGATGAATATTGCAATTGTTTCCCATAAAATTGCTGATTAAGAATTGCAAAAGAAACATAAACCGATTCTCGGGATGATGAAAAAGACAAAGCTATATTTGCGTTTTGCAATTGTGTTGGATTTACTTGTTCTATACCAACATTAGTGATCCCATAATCTATAAGTTTTATTCTGTCGCAACAAAATTGATTGTACTTATACAAAAAGCCCAGTCTCGCATGTATAACATTAAAAAGTACATTTCGATAAGCACCTCCAATTGCAATGTAACGATAGAATATTGAATCATTTAATTGAGTGTTATTTATTACTAAACCTACTCCGCTAAAATGTTTAGGAGAGTAAAGCGAACATTTTATTTCGTCATAAGCAAAACGATTAGAAAAATTACTTTTTCCCTGATGCACATACGAAATCATTTGCCCGTTTTTCCCCGAAGCAAGAAATGAAGGATTAGTTTCAAAATTGCTATGTCGAATTGGGTCATAATTAAAAATTTGTGCCGCAGCGTTTAATGATAAAAACAGTTTGATTATTAAAAAGAGATATAAAGCAGTTTTCATATTACCTGTTTAGAAGGGTTATTTATTATTAATAACAAAAACAGGTAACAGTATCTCTTAAACCCTCTAAAATCAATATAAATTGCACAAAACAAAAAAGGCAGCCGAAATTGGCTGCCTTTTTTTCACGTCTATAGTTATTATCTCTCTATTACCAGCTTTTTCACCACATGCATTTCCTCATTTGAAATACTTAGTGTATAAACCCCAGTAGCCAGGTCGGCCGTTGATACAAGCATTTGCTTACCCTGCATGATTTGTTTTTTTACACTTCGTCCAGTTATATCTAATAATTCAACTGTAGCTGATTTAACTGCTTCGTTTAAAACTAACTTACACTCGTTACTTGATGGGTTAGGGAATAGTTTTAATATAATACCTGATTCCTCTTTCTTAATACCTGTTGCTGCTTGTCTATTATTTCTAACATTAGATTTTGATTTAACCACTATAGTATATATTTCATTATGTCCCCCATTAGCATTACGTAAAGTGCTTGCACAACCATCGTTAGAATTTACTTCAACAAAGTAGTTATTTGTATCTGTAGGTACTGGTGAAGATAAATCCAAATAAGAAAATGTAGCGTTTGCCGGAACAGAATCTATCAGTCTCCAAGATGTTGAATCTTGCAACTTCCTAAATATTCGATAATGTGTAAACAAAAGATTATCTCCCATATAAGGATCCCAAGTAACATTAAATCCACCTCCTTGCAAACTTACATTACACCGAATTGTTTTGTAAGCCAAGGTGTAATCCGAAATTTGATTACAACTATCTCTTGTTTGCACTTTGTATCTCCATGGTCCTTGATTAGCATCAGCTAAAGTATCAACAAATGTATTTCCGGTTCCCGCTAATTGTGTTCCAATTAAATTAAAACTTCCTTGTGTTGTACCTTCTCTAAAAATTCGATACTCTGCAATTCCTTGAACTGTATCATTCCAAGTAATTACATTACGATTAATCGCTGTATCAACTGTTAACACACATATTTGGGCGGTACCTGGTCGTTCTCCTGAAATGTATTTTGATGTTGTTCCCGTACAACCTGCTGTATCAGTAACAGTAAGTCCAAACAAACCAATTCCTAAATTGTTAACATAACTTGTTGTTGCGCCATTAGACCATTGATAAGTAAAAGGCCCATTTCCAAAAACGCTTGTGTAAATAAATCCAGTTCCACCATTAAGCACGCAACCTGCATTGCTTGAAGAATCAATAAGAATAATAGGTCGAACCAAATCATTTAATGTATAGATGGTTGAATCGGTACATCCCACATTATCTGTTACAACAATTTTATATTGCCCCGCTGTTAACCCACCAGCAACAGCTGTTGTTTGGTTTCCTGCGGCAGCATCCCATTGAAAAGAATAAGGAGATGTTCCTCCCATTGCTAACACATTAAGCGAACCATCGCTTGCTAAACATGCACTTGGCGCTGTTGAATTATTTAATAAAATATCTACTGGTAATGGTTCATTAATTTGGAAATTCATAAACGCTGTACAACCAGTAGCATCTCTTACAACAACATCATAATATCCTGCACTTAAATTACTCACATCTTCACTTACTGCATTGTTCGACCAAACATAAGTATAAGGTGCGATTCCGCCCGTTACACTGATATCAATTGCTCCATTGTTTTGTCCGCTACATGTATTGTGTGTAATGTTGTCCATTGTAATTGTTTGACCATCTGTATTAATTACATTAATTGCATCGTTCAACATACAACCATTTGCATCGCTCGTTTGAAAATAATATCTTCCTGCTGGAAGATTATTTACACTTGGCGCAAAAGTTCCAGTATTCCAATAATAATTGATTGCTCCTGTACCACCAGTAACATTAGCTGTTACCGAGCCTGATGTGGTTCCGCAAGTACTTGGTGTTGCTGAAAGATTAATAACAATTGCAGGTGGAGCTGTAATGGTGAATGGTGCGGTTGGAATGGTGCAACCAAATCCATCACTTACATAACAAGTATAAGTTCCAGGTCCAAGATACAAAGCATAATTATCAAAATCTCCTTCAGGAGTACCTGGTTCAAAGTTGTAGGTGTAGCCATAACCTGCTCCACCTGTTGCTGGATTAATTTGCACAGATGCTTTATCCCATGAACAATTAAGTGCGCTAGCCGAAATAAAACTTGAACTTAACGGAGTTATTCCTCTACCAAATTCAGATGTTGCATAAAACAATGTATCTGTTGCAGAAGCAGAAATTTTTCTTCCGTTTATTACAGCACTTAAAGGAATGCTAATGCTATCTAATATAAATCCTGTTGACCCTGAGTTGATGAACTTTCTTTGTAAGAAATATTTTCCATGTCCATATTCAGCATTGCTACTGTCAGCAACAAATTCTATGATATAATCTTTATTTGGTTCAGTATCTAAAACATATCTTACTATATAATTAGTTTGTGAAGGATTTAATCGAATACATTTTATTTCTGGATGGTTTTGTCCACGATTAGCTGACGTGTCTAAATCACCATCATCGTTTGGAGAAAAAGCAATTGGTGATGCGTCAACAATATTTATACTTGATTTTGAAATTCCATTGTTATACATAGTATTTCCTAATACGCGCGCATTAGTGTATACCTGCGGATTAGTAGGCATTACAAAAATTCCTTCATCTGTACTATTAGCAATGATGTTTCCTTCGCCAGGATTAATACCACCAATTGTTGTACTATCTGAATTTATTTCAATACCAGTATAATTTGGTAAGGGAGTAATTCCATCCGCAGCAACACCGATATAATTTCCTCTAACTATATGCCCAGCTCCGCTTGCCAACCAAATTGCACGCCCCCCGTTTCCTGAAATAATATTTCTATCGCTAACAAAATATGTACCTATTGCTACTCTTGTAGCTGAAAAAATTCCTTGCCCATTATTTGGAATAGCCACTGTACCTGATGCATCCGTTCCGATATTATTACCATAAATAAGATTATCCTTTCCTGCGTTCCAATCAATTGTTATTCCATTATTATTATTTCCTGAGATAACATTTCCTCTTATATTATTAAAAGCTGGCCCGTTATCCATGTAGATACCTCCATTATTTGAAATGACATTTGAACCAGATACATCCACACCAATATGGTTGTTCATAATCAAATTAAAAACAGAAATGCCAACCATATAAACTCCCGTTGATGAATTGGCGATTATGTTTCTATGCGCTGCTGTATTTCCTCCAATAATATTGTAAGACGCATCGTTTAACTGTATTGCATTTCCCATTCTTGGGCCAAAGGCATTAGCTCCTGTAGGATCAGTACCGAACTTATTTCCTCTAATAAAATTATCATGAGAATTATTGTGTATCCAAATAGAAGCTGTAGGGACAGGAACTAACAAATTTCCTTCCCCTGCAACAATTCCACCAATGGTATTGTAGTGCGAATTATTAATATAGATATTCGTTTGACCGTTTGGTTTTGCTGTACCTATTGGTGTAAATCCAAAATAATTTCCACTCACTTTATTACTATCTGCTATTGACGATAAGTTCAAGCCATATGTAGATCCACAAAAATAATTTCTTTCGCCACCACTTGATCCGCCAATAACATTATACCTAGAGCCAACTATTTCTAAAGAAGTAAAATTTGGTAGTGAATCAGAATTATTTGACTGCAGTCCAAAAATATTATTTTTTATATAATTAGTATTTGAACTGTTATCCAACTTAAGTCCAAGTCCTGTTGTGTTTCCGGCTATTAAGTTAGAGGCATTGATTGCTCCAATAGTATTGTTTACTGCACCGCTTAAATGAATTCCCGCTGTAGTATTAGCTACTGATGTGCTCCCGTTAAAATCGGTACCGATATAATTTCCTTTAATAGTATTATTAGCTGAGTAAACTTCAATCCCAAAATCATTTCCACTTATTATATTTCTTTCCCAAATACCATTTGCCCCTATTGAATTCCCAATAGATGCCGCATTAATCTTTATTCCAACTAAACAACCAGATGCAGCCGTGCCTGCCGAATCTAAACCAATCCAACAATTAAAAACACCATTGTTTGACGAATTAATTTCGATGCCACCCGCATTTATATTATTTGATATTAATAAGCCTCTAATCACAGATCCATCACTACCGCTATTCAGATTTATTACATTATAAAGACAACAAAGCAAAGTCCCTCTTAAACGAATCAGTGGTTTATATGTAGCAAAACTAAACCCTGGCTGGCTAGTTCCATCAATATATATGCCATCAGTTAAATCTATACTAGTAGATAAATCTATTGTTTGAAAACCACTGCCTATATTAAATTGAATAGTATCGTAGCCAAGGCCTGCGTTTGCGTTATTAACAGCGTCAAGTAAAGAACCAGCGGAATTAGTGCCCGAGTTATTTGTAACAGTGTAAATTGCCGCCTTGCTAGTAATTGAACTTATTACAATTAGTAATACAATGAGTAGATATTTTTTCATTCTTTATGTAAGATTTATAGTTAGCTAAAATAAGAAAAATAAATACACTAGTATTAGTTTTAAGTCTTATTATTCTCAGAAAACACTTACGTCCTTGCATGATTAAATTAAATATCTTTACAAACCAATTTGTCCTATCCATTGCATTTCGACCCATTTAAAATAGAATTACCCGTTACCGAAATTATTGTTGATGTAAGAAAAGAACTTGCTTCAGGAAATACGCTTATTGTAAACGCTCCTCCTGGCGCCGGAAAAAGTACTTTACTTCCACTTGCTTTATTAAATGAGAATTGGTTAGAGGGTAAAAAAATAATTATGCTTGAGCCTCGCCGATTAGCTGCTAAAACAATTGCAGCGCGTATGGCAGATTTGTTGGGAGAAGAAGCGGGGCAAACAATTGGTTATCGTATTCGATTCGAAACTAAAGTTAGCGCAAACACAAAAATAGAAGTTGTAACAGAGGGAATCTTAACCCGCATGTTACATCATGATAATGCATTGGAAAATGTTGCATTGGTAATATTTGATGAGTTCCATGAACGTAATTTACACGCTGATTTAGCTTTAGCGTTGTGCAGAGAAGCGCAGCAAGTGTTGCGTCCTGATTTGCGCATTATGATTATGTCGGCAACATTAAACATGCCGCAACTAAAAGCATTATTAAATGCGCCTGTTGTAGTAAGTGAAGGAAGACAATACCCTGTTGATTTAATTTATGCAGGTGATGCAGATGAAACCATGTTACCCGAATTGGCTGCACGTATAGTGTTTAATGCAGTTACAAAGCATGAGGGAGATGTATTGCTTTTTTTACCTGGCGAAGCTGAAATAAAAAAATGTGCGGATATTTTACAAAATCAATTAACTGATTTTTGTATTCATCCACTTTACGGTGTATTACCTCAGCGTGAACAATTTTTAGCAATTGTTCCTAATAAATTTGGTAAACGTAAAGTTGTACTTGCAACATCCATTGCAGAAACAAGTTTAACCATTGAAGGAATAAAAATTGTTGTTGACTCTGGTTTTGGTCGCAACTCAAAATTTGATATTAAATCCGGTTTATCGCGTTTAGAAACCAATCGTATTTCAAAAGATGCTGCCGACCAACGCGCAGGGCGTGCGGGGCGTTTGAGCGCAGGTGTGTGTTATCGTATGTGGACTTTAGCAACGCATGCCCGTTTAGCCGAACACCGCATTCCAGAAATTATGGAAGCTGATTTAGCATCTTTGATGTTAGATATGGCGAAATGGGGAGTTAATGATATTACACAACTAACATGGTTAAGTCCGCCACCAAAAACATCTTTAGCACAAGCTAGCGAAACACTGCATCAAATAAATGCATTAGAAAATAATCGCATAACCGAACACGGAAAACAAGTTCATGCATTGGCTTGTCACCCAAGGATTGCACACATGTTGTTGATGGCAGAAGATACAAAAGCAAAACAATTGGCTACTGATATTGCGGCCGTGCTAGAAGAAAGAGATCCATTACCAAGAGATAGTGGCATTGATATTAATTTGCGTATTGAAGCCTTGCGACGTCAAAGAGGAAATAATAATTTGGGAAATAAATTTTCTCGTATCGAAAAAAATGCTGCATCCTATCGTAAGTTATTAAACCTAGATGCAGATAATAATCCATACGATTCGCATGATGCAGGTTTGTTACTTGCTTACGCCTATCCTGAGCGCATTGCATCTGCAAAGCCTGGAAACAATGCTCAGTTTCAATTAGCAAATGGAAAAATAGCAACAGCGGGGCATAGAGATGATTTAGCACACGAGGCTTGGTTAGCAGTTGCGAATATGGATTTAAGGGATGGTTTAGGAAAAATATTTTTAGCTGCCCCGCTTAATCCAAAAGATTTACTTCCAATGGTGAAGGAAGTAGAAAGTGTTGTGTGGGATACACGCAAAGGTGGCATTGTAGCAAGCAAAGATTTAAGAATTGGAAATATTGTATTGCAATCGAAACCCATAACTAAATTTAATGAAGAGCAAGTTATAGTTGCAATATGCAAAGCAATTGAAAAAGAAGGAGAAAATCTGCTCAACTTCGATGATAAGATGAAACAATTGCAATATCGCATTTTAAGTTTACGCAATTGGAATCCTGAAGAAAATTGGCCCGATGTAAGCACCGAAACCTTAATAATGAATACATCTGCATGGCTTTCTCCTTATCTTAAAAACATAAAAAAAGCAGACGATTTAAAACGTGTTGATTTATACGAAGCATTATATCACTCATTAGACTGGGAAAAACAAAATGAATTAAATACTCTAGCTCCTTCAAAATTAGAAGTGCCAAGTGGCTCTAAAATTCCTATCGAATATTTTGCAAACGGGGCAACTCCGGTGTTATCTGTTCGCTTACAGGAAGTATTTGGTTTAAGCGATACTCCTCTACTTAACAAAGGAAAAACAAAAGTAGTATTGCATTTATTATCTCCAGGTTACAAACCAGTGCAAGTAACCACCGACTTAAAAAGCTTTTGGAATAATTTATATCACGAAGTAAAAAAAGAATTGCAACGCCGTTACCCTAAACACGCTTGGCCAGATGACCCATGGACAGCAGATGCTGTGGCAAAAGGGAAGAGTTGGAAGTAAATTAACAATTCACTGTTTGGAATAATTGAGTCCATTAAGTCGAATAATTTACTTAAAGTATTTCACTATTATTATTGGATTATAGTATATCTTGCGGCCTGAAATATTAACCTCATTATCTAATGAAAAACTTTTATTCGTTTATACTTCTACTCATTTTTTGTGGTTCATCCGTGTTTGCACAACCTGGTTTGCAAGACCCTTCTTTCGTAAGCAATGCGTATGATGGTCCTTTGTATACCACAACGGTAGATGCTTCTGGAAATATACTAATAGGTGGCACTACAACAATGTATCAAGGAAACATCGTTGGAAATATTGCAAGACTTCTTCCTAATGGAAACTTCGACAATACATTTACCACAGGTACTGGGTTTAACGGTGCAGTTTTTTCAATAGTTGTTACACCAGCTGGGAAAATAATTGTTGGTGGTTCATTTACGCAATATAACGGACAAGCAGCTAATAGAATTATTAGGTTAAATGCCAATGGTACAATAGACCCAACGTTTTCTGTTGGTACAGGAACGGATAATACTGTAAGGTGCATTACTCTTACCTCATCTGGACAAATATATATTGGTGGAGACTTTAACACTTACAACGGAACAAGCCACCGAATGATTGCGCGCCTTAATTCAAATGGAACTATCGATGCAACATATAATGCAGTTGCTGATGCATCTATTTATAGTATGGCTTTACAAAGCAATGGCCAGCTTTGGGTTGGAGGTAGTTTTACAAGTGTTAATGGCAATGGTTCATTTCCAAAAATAGCTCGTATAAATGTCAATGGTACTGTAGATGTAATGTTACATCCTAGTGGTGTTTTAAATGGTACTGTTTATGCGCTTTGCCTTAACCAAGCTGGGCAAGTTATTGTTGGCGGAGCCTTTACAGCATTAGGAAGTTACACCACTCAAAATATTTGCCGCTTAAATGCCGATGGTAGTTTAGATACTGGTTTTAACACTTCGGTAGGAGCAAATGCACCTGTTCGTGCTATTGCTATTAATCAATCGGGGTTAATTTTAGTTGGCGGTAGTTTTACAACTTATAATGGAGCCGCTAGGTCATGCATTACTCGACTTACTGCAAACGCTCAAAATGATGCTAACTTCAATCCAGGAGTTGGAGTTACAGGTGGTCGAATTTGTGTTTATAGCATTGCCCTACAAACAGATCAGAAACCAATACTTGCAGGAGCATTTGAACAATATAATATGAATGCAAAACATCATGTTGTGCGTTTAAAGAATGATATCAATATTATATCACAATCATCTTCTACAAGTATCTGCTTTAATACAGGGATTGCCTTAAACGTTAATGCTGTTTCATATGCGGGATGCCCTCTTTCTTATCAGTGGTACAAAAACAATGTTATCATCTCGGGAGCTACAGCTGCAACTTATTCTGTTCCTCCCTCAACAGCAGGAGCAACTTATACATGTAAAATTTCGGGTGTATGTGGTTTTGTATGGATTAATCCAATTGTTATTACAAGCATCCCTGTTACTACTATAAATACAACTATTAATAATCAAAGCAAATGTGTTGGGCAAGCTACCGTTTTAAGTATTTCTGCAAGCGGCGGGGGGTTAAGTTATCAATGGAAATTTAATGGTTCACCTATAGTGGGTGCCACTTCTTCATTTTATTATATCCCATCTGTATCATTATCCCATGCAGGAAACTACTCTTGCTCTGTAACAGGGACCTGCGGCTATGCAACAAGCAATACAGCTAGTTTAACAGTTAATACTGCACCAGTAATTACTCTTCAACCTCTTGATTATTTTTTATGCTTTGGAAAAAAAGATACGCTTAAAATAGCTGCCACAGGAACCATTAGTAGTTATCAATGGTATCATTCAGGTGTTGCTATTGCAGGAGCAACATCAAATACTTATATAATAAATAGTGCGCAAGTCCCAGATAGTGGGATGTATTATTGTGTAGTAACAGGTCCTTGTGGTTCTGTAAACTCAAACAATGCACATATTACCATTATAACACCAGCGGGTTCACCAGGAAGCGTTGACCCAACTTTTGTTACTGGTTCAGGTCTTTATGGAAACATTGCACAAACCATAGCAATGCAGCCTGATGGAAAATACATTGTTGGTGGTGGTTTTTCAAGTTATCAAGGAAATGCAGTAAGTAGAATAGTTCGAATTAATTCAGATGGGAGTTATGACAACACGTTTAGTTGCGTTATTGATTCCACCAATTATTCTACGGTATACAAAGTTCTTGTATTACCCACAGGTAAAATTTTAGTTGCAGGAAATTTTGTAAAAGTAAATGGAGTTTACCAAAGAGGGATAGTCCGCTTAAATAGTAATGGCAGTATTGATTTAACCTTTAACACAGGTGGTATAGGTATTGGCTTAGCTGCTGGCGGGTCGGCAGCGGCAATTTATGATTTAGCTTTAACCAACTCAGGGCAAATTATTTGTGTAGGACAAAATTGGAGTTATAACGGGCTTACTGCGTCAGCAGTATTCCGTTTAAATAGTAATGGCACACTTGATCAAAGCTTTAATAATTCTGGAGGCTCACCAATTGGAATAATTAAAAGAGTTGAAATTAATACTAATGGTAGTATGTATTTAGCTGGTACCATGAATATGTTCGATGGACATGCTATTACTGGTATTGTTTTAGTAGATCAAAATGGATACTTTGATGCATCCTATAATTCCTTTTTAGCCAATATTAATGATATTTACGATATAGAAATTGATAATAGTGGTAATCTTCTTGTTGTTGGAACTTTTCCTCCTTGGGGCAATCCAGGCCCAAATGGTATAATGAGACTACTTCCTAATGGCGCACCTGACCCAACTTTTACTCCTGGTGTTGGTCTTGCTTTAAATCAACCAGGACCAGCTTTTCCTTTTTGTATAGTAGTTCAACCTGATGGAAAAATAATTATTGGCGGTTTCTTTTTCTTTTATAAAGGTCAGGCTGCAACGCGTCTCGTTCGGGTCAATACAGATGGCTCTTACGATAATACTTTTGCTTCACCAATATACAATGGGTCTGTTAATGCTATGCTCTATCAAAAAAATGAACACAAACTTATGATTGCAGGCGGTATAAGTGTTACAAGTAGTCCTACT
>Ga0066405_1000120_pt1 | contig 11560 bp, 7 predicted proteins | sample LakWasMeta7_HOW4_2_FD_59492 | JGI IMG/M metagenome (GOLD analysis project Ga0066405, IMG submission 59492) | Freshwater sediment methanotrophic microbial communities from Lake Washington under simulated oxygen tension - Sediment Metagenome 7_HOW4 | ecosystem: Environmental > Aquatic > Freshwater...
GCTGCAAAAACACTGCTCGAACAAGCAGGGCCACAAAAAGTGGTATCGCACGACTGGTGGTTATACCAGATTGTAAAAGGCGCCGGCGGCATTTTTTATTACGACCCAAAACCATCATTGCTTTACCGGCAGCATTCAAATGCACTTGTAGGCGGAAGTCAGCATTTTAAGACTAAGGTTGACCGAATGTTATATGTACTTGATGGTCGATTTAAAGACTGGAATACTAGAAACTATCTAGCTTTATGCAACGTTAATCACCTATTAACCAAAGATAATCAAGACATCTTGAAAATTTACGGCGTATTTCGGAATGCTAAACTTAAAGATAGAATCCGCCTACTAGAGGTATGCGGCCTTTATCGCCAAACTTGGCGAAGCACTTTTAACCTGTGGCTTGCAACAATATTTAATAAGGTTTAAACAGCAAGCATAAGTAACACACGCAATCAGGCTTCATCCAGCGTCCAGGCACTCAACAGCTCATCAACGTAAGTCAATGTCGACTTTGGTTTATTACAATTCAAGCTTAATTGAGTCGCAAGACCTGACTCATCGATAAGTCGATGTAGCTTATTCGATAGATCTTTAGTATTGCCCGCCTCAAACAACAGGCCATTCACTTGGTCTTGGATCACCTCTGAGATACCAGGAAAATCAGAAGCAACCACTGGACACTTTGCCGCCTGAGCTGAATAAATTACTAAAGGGGTATTTTCATACCATAAAGAAGGAACAACCAAGACATCTAAAGCAGCCAAGACTTCACGTATTTTAGAATTATGAAATGTTCCGCAAAACTTTATTGAATCATGATTTCGAGCAAGCCTCTCCAACTCAGCCGAATACTCAGGAAGCTCATCAGTTTTTCCGTAAATATACAAAACCGCCCTACCTGCAGGCAAAGCTTTGAATGCATTAATTAAGATATGGCAACCTTTATGTGGGGCAAGCGTACCTATAAACCCTATCCGCAAAATATGCCCAGGCGAACGATGCAAAGTTTCTTCCGCGGCTTGCACAGATACATCAATACCAAATGCTGACTGAGCAATTACATTCGGCAAGACACCGTATTGGAGCAATTTCTCAGTCATGAATTTATTGGGAGAAATAATCTTTCTCAACTTATTCAGCCGGGCAATGTTAATAGCCAAACGAGAAGCAATTGCTCTCACTTCCACCTGATGAGGATACCGAGGCATGACTTCTGCCTGAGTAAGTCGTACCAATAAATCCATAGAAACTGAAGGCAACAACTTAGCAACATTGCCAAGCCGGCCCTTTTGTGTACTTGAAGCGAGGTGTTTTACACAGTTCCCAGCATAAGCACTTGGTCCTGAACATAACTCGCCATCAGCTAACACCAGCTGGCCCGTTGGACAAATTACCCAAAAATCTGTTGGGGTCATGAACGCGGGAATACAGGCCCGCACCACAGAATCAATCAAGCCGGTACCCAATCGATTCAGGTGGAAAAAATGTACGATGTCAGGCTTGAGCTTATGTAGAAGCTTCTCAAAATATCTTGTCGCCAATCGATTATCGTAACCAACCTCGATCATTGATGTCTGGCCAGCCATCGGTGTATAGGCATGATGAAAGCGATAGACATGAATACCTTCAAAATCGTATTCGTCAAATCGGTCATCTTCACCCAGATCAGCGCTGCCAGGATACCCTGTAAGGATATGTACCATATGTCCACGCTTCAACAACTCACGGGCGACCGAGTACGTTAATACCTCTGTGCCAGCTGAGTACTCTGGAAAGAATTGATGGGTCGTGAGAAGGATTTTCATGCAACTCAATGATTAGTATCTGGAATGTAGGGGTTTATTACACTCCCTAAATCGATCAACAAACGTCGGTTACCCCAATCTCGATTACCCCGATCAACTGGTAAGAGTTTCTCCGGATGATTGTGGGGATACAATGCAATTGCCAGTTTACTCTCCTTACCACTTAACTTACCCGCAGGTATAAAAATGGTATCTTTCCAGATCACCCCTTGTTTTATTTTTGTTCTACTCATTGGCTGCTTATAATCAGCAGGAACAATCATATTTCCATTTACATCTGTGAGGTGAATGCCATTGGTATAAGCAAGCTTTTGCTCAACAAGACTTTCCCATGCAAGGTCAATAGTTAAGCCTTCATTCTTACGAATAACTTGTATCCCACGTAAAGAGAACAAATCGCTGAATCGCGTACCCACAAGTGATTGCGATTCTGTTGTTGTCATTACATCGGCATCATAAGCGCTAATACGATTCACATTCCCCATGGAAAAATAAATTGCAGCAATTAAAACTGACAGAATAGTTGATGCTGATAAGGTTTTTCTATTTAAATTTAAATGAGATTTCCATGACTCACGCATGGCTTTGGTTGCATGTATTTTTTTTTGCTCTCGCCCTATTATAAATCGCCTGCCAGGCATCTCGATGAATGCCCACATCAAATACGAAGCCAGCAATAACACCGCCCAAAAAATCACCAATAAAAGCGAATTATGCAAATGTGGAAAGATTGTGATATTCGCTTGGTAATAACGTAATAGAATCTGGTGTATCAAATAAATCGAGAAACTTATTTCACCTAACAAAATCAATGTTGGATGACATAAATAGGCTGAAACTCTGCCACGCCCAATAGCAATCACATAAATTAACAAACCAAAAGCAAACATAGACCCACTGGCACCAAACCAAGTCGATGCTGGTAAGCCTAACAAAGCACCTATTATCCATTTTGCCCAAAAAGCAAAATGCATAGATATTCCAACAAGAAAAATCACACCTACCTCATAAAAAGTAGCACGAGATCTGCTCCATTGAATCCCATCTACTTTTTTTCGCCACAGAGAGGCTATATATATGCCAAAAACAAACTCAAAAATACGAGATGCTGGATGAATATACAATAATGCAGTGTTGGTAATATCATCATCTTTGATTGAAACATAACTTGGCAATTTCAATATATTTGATACCAGTATCAGCAACACAACGATTGCACCTGAAATCAATAACTTTATCAGCCAGGTTTTATCCCACTTATAAATGAGAAAAGGAAATACCAAATAAAAAAAGAATTCAGTTGAGATACTCCAGGAAGGGCTGTTATACGAAAAATAATAGGCTGGATAAGGAATCCACGCATTGACCATTAAAATATTGCTTAAACCTGTTTTATAGTCCCAGCTTAACGATAATAGCCAAATAGCAAGAATCAAAGTAGCGAATAAAGCCGGCCATACACGGGCGATTCGAGCACGCCAAAAATTACAGACATCAGACCAAGTTTCTAGCTTTGGATAAACGTAAGCCAGAATAAAACCAGAAAGCACAAAAAAGAAGCTAACTGCCTGTCCAAACATAAATGGAGGATAATTTTCTTTACTGAAACCAAACAAGCCAATAGAGTGGTGAATAACGATCATAAGCGCTGCAAAAAACCTCAGCGAAGTCAGTGCATCAAGTTTTTGCTTAATTTGCATGGCTTTTAGATATTATGTTTGATGCAAACAATATAATGTAGGCGCCTATTCACCATTTAGCAATCCTGCGCTAGATTCGATCCAGTTAGCAACGCGAACAATGCCGTGCCGTGTAGAAATTACAGGAGCCCAGTTCAACTCCGCCCGTGCTAGGTCATTGTTTAACACACTTTCCTGCACATCAAATGGTCGTCCTGGCTGATAGCGAACTTCAACTGGCTTGCCAATTGTATTTTCAAGTATCTCAACAAGTTCATTCAAACTGGTTCCAACCCCAGAACTAATGTTAAAGCAATTAGCTGCCCCCTGGTATTTAATAGCTTTAACAAAAGCTTCTGCCACATCACTCACATGGATGTAGTCTCGCGTTACGCTGCCATCACCCCAAATTTCTATTGGCAGCCCGTTTAATGCACGATGAAGAAACACACCTACGGCACCCTGTGCCGTTTCAATACGTTGCCGCTCTCCATACGGATTGGCAACCCGCAAACTAATGGCTTTAATTCCATGCAGATGACTGTACATCTGAAGGTATTTCTCAATTGCGAGCTTAGTAATACCGTACGATACCAGAGGGTTTGTCGGATGCTTTTCATCTATAGGCAAATAGATCGGATCCCCATAAACAGTCCCTCCCGAGGAAATGAATACTATCTTAGGCACATTGTGCGCAACCATCGCATTAAGCATTTGCAATGTTGTTACAACGTTGCTTTGTACATCATAGACAGGATCATCGTTTGAATTCTTAGGTAACGTAGTCGAAACCAAATGCAATACAACATCCATACCGCTGACTGCATCGCTAACATCGTGTGCGCTAGCAAAATCACCCGTTATCCATTCTACACGCTCTGATTCAGTAAATTTTCGGTACGGCGTGACCCTTGGTCGTTCAAAAATCCTGAGAACATGCCCCTCTCTCAACAGTCGATCCGCTATAGCCGAACCGATAAAACCACCACCACCAAAAATTATTATTTTCATTTTTTATACTCCTACGATGCTATAAGTGGACAACCAAAATCTATTAATCCCAATACAGCACCTGCTGAGCACTGCAATCCTTATATTTAAAACGTATCTACTCTTGCAGAAATGGCTAATACTAAACGTGAAACGTCATTCCCAAGCGTATTAGAGCAATTCAATTGCCTTTAACCTTTTTGTAGCCTCAAATATAACTTTACAGAGCGAGAAGACTAACCGTTAATATCTAACTTGCGATAAGTGGAACACACTAAATTGGTTTTTCCAGACTTCTGAATCACGAGGATGTCATACCTACCTGATGGTAGTATTGAACTGTCTATTGATGCAGCATAACCAGCGCCACTATATTCACTTTTTCCGAAAACTTGAGCGAGGTCTGGACGGGCACCTTGGCGGCTAAGGTCCGCGTAATAGCGCTGATCCCCAGAAACCAGTTGCAATACGAGTACAGAGGGCACGGTACCACTCACGTCATCAAATGCCCAACCACGTACATTCATACCATCTGCTTTGTTGATGGTAATAACTTGGCCTGGTTGCGGAGCATTAACGGCATCAATTGCGCACTTGCCGCCTCCTTCAAACTGCAGCCCCAATATTTCTTCAGGAACCGTTGAAATTAAAGTTACTTTCTGCTGTACTGCCTCTAATGGCTGTACAGCACTTGTGAACGTCCCCTCTTCCTTTGATGTGTTTGGCTGCTGTTTGTCAGTACAGGCAGCCAAAGCAATGATCATAGCTGCCAGAAGGTAATGCTGGGGTAATATTTTCATTTTTTCCCTTTAAATATATATAGTTAGACTTAATTCTTATGACGCATAAATCTTGAAAGTTTCGGCCGCCATTATACTTGAAGTCCTATCGTACGAAGTTGTCATGGATAAGCTCTCAAGCTCATTAGGGGACTCTATGAAATTGCGCAATTTCAATTCAAGATCATCTACATTTCCGCGTTCAAATGAATCCCCATTGATGCCTGGCCTTAGAAACTCTGTCATACCTGCCACATCTGAAACTAAAACTGGGGTATGAGTAGCAAGAGAGTTTAGCAACACCAAGGGGCTATTCTCATACCAGCGAGAGGGTATTACCAAAAGGTCAATTTCGCTGAATATATTCGCCATCTGTTCACTAGGAAAAGTACCCATAAATTTCACGTCAGCACCATCAGCAAGCATTCTAAGTTTTGCCATATAAGCAATGTCTTGGTCTAAAGGACCGTATACCCTTAACTCACATACCCCTTGAGGAATACGACCGAATGCCTCGATTAATAAATCCGTTCCCTTATGGGGTGCTATTTGACCAATAAAGCCAATTACTGGACGGTGATCAACGGCTCTGATAGGCTTCGGTCTTCTATCAATATCTACGCCAAACCAGAGGTTATGCATAGCCACTTGAATTTCATTTGCTTCGTATGCCTGCTGCAAAAATTTGGTTGGAGTAATTGCTGCTTTATAGCCCGAGTTGTACAACAATTTCAGCGTATCAGGCCTTCTTGCTATATCTTCAATCAAGCCATCAACCGGCCCTCCCCTTAAACCTGGAAAACGGCGTGCTATATTAGCAGCTGAAGCAAGCCATATTGCACTGCGTGGAGTCGTTGCATATCGAGTCCAATTTCCAGTTTGCGGATCACGCGCTGCGTCCTTGATATGGCAGGCGACGCAATTTGTTCGTGAGGAAGATGGTCCTTCGCACAACTGACCATCAGCTGTTTCCAATTTATTATTCAGGCAAAACCCAAAAAAATCGGTAAAGGTTGCATAGGTAGGAATACCCAATTGTCGCGTTACTTCTAATAGTGTCGCTGTATGGTTAATCAAATGCGTGATATGTACAACATCTGGACGCAGTTCACGCAAAACTTTTTCCAACACAGGTCGCATATCTGTTTGGTAGTAGGTTTCTTTAACTCGCGAATGCGGAATCTGATTTTTATCAATACACATCACCGGAATATCAGCATATTCGTGACGCGTAATCAGGTCACCTGATGACTGCTCCCCTTGAAATATCGCTGACACGACCGTTACATCGTGACCCCAAGACTTATAATGACGGGCAAGTTCTAAGGTATAAGTCTCTGTCCCATAGAAATGATCAGGGAAAAAACAATGGACAAAAAATACAATTTTCATTCAGGAATATTCTTAATTATTAGTGTGTAAGCGGGTAGCTGTTTTCAGTCACTGCATGGATGGTTTCGCTAATATCGAGTTTAACCGGCGTATTTCTTCAGCTTGATTCACTATCGCACCATCTTTATCTACCAATACTGTGTTTAAACGGCGGATCTCCTCGGTTTGAGTAGATATTGCAAGATCTTTAGCTACCAGCGTTGTGTTGAGACGGTGGATCTCACCGGCCTGTACAGCAATCGCTCCATTTTTGGCTAATAGTGCGGCTTGAGCATGCTGCAAAGCTTCAGAAGCGAACTTATTATCCGTTGCAGTTGGGTCGCGCCTACGGAAAAGCTTGTTATGAACACAGCCAAGTCTTTCCAGTACGGCTTGGAAGATTGGCTTCTTGCCCGTTACATATAAGTCGTAACCAAAACCAACAAATACTTCACTTAAAGATTCTTCCATTAATCTAATATCGCTTTGTGACAAATTGCTTTTAAAGCGAGCCATAGAATCGGCCACACTGGAGCTAGTTTGATGCTTTTTTTGTCTGTCACTATTGGTTTCACTGGCCTTAATCAGCATGCGATTAATCGTTTCAGGACTGCTATCAATATCCAGATGCTGACAAATTTTGTGGAATGTTTGCGCAGACTCAAGAATCATATCTTCATAGCGTACTAGCAAAACGGAATCAGCATGCGTTTTCCAGTAACGATACAATTGAATCACGCTAGGGATAAAGGCTTCTGTCAAGTAACTGCGATTATCTTGAAAACACTCGCGCCCAAATCCTAACTGTCCTTTTTTTTCTATAAACGACAGGATTGAGCTATAAACATCTCTTGGGTCTCTGACAAGAACAATTTCTTTAGCTGTCGGAAAAAGTGTTTTTACTTCAAGCACTTCATTACCTGGTACAAACTTTTCTGCTATCCACTGAGGTGTATCATTCCCGTTCAGTTTTGCAACATGATGATACAGATGCGATAACTGCCCTGTACAGAACTTGAAAAGATCTGGCATATATTGCTGGTAGAAACTACCCCACATTTCTGAATAAACACTGTAATGCAGCAAGTCATCAGATGGCACATTTCTGCCTAGCAATTGATCCTGTGTAACATACTCCGAAATCGCGGCCAATGGAGCTTGCCAGCTATAAGCAGATGATAAAGTTTTAAACATCTGGGTGTAATAGCTTATATAACGCGCCTCTTGGTCAAACGGTTTGTATACAGCCACCTTGGGATGCATTCCTAATGTACCGAGTAACGCTGTACTTCCGGTTCTGCCAAGTGTAGTCAGTAGCAACGGGGCCAAATCGGATGAGGTTAGAGAGGGCCGATGTCCAGAAATCACGCAAAGTAATATATTTTCAGCATCCGCAGTTACCGCATTAACTTCCAGTTCAAATTGTTCGGGTAACAGGTAGGGGTTAAGATGACTAAAGAAGCCGAAACAGTTATCACTTTCATCAAAATTGAAGCGCTTTGCAATATCTGGACGATGTATAGAAACGGGCACTGAGACGATAGGTATGCCAGCCTGAGATACCTCAACTGCCTGAATCTTCACCCCGCTTAGCAACCAACCTTGAAGTGCAAAAGGACTGTTAATTTCGCCTTGTGTTAACTTTGGATATTCAATATTAAAATGTATTTGCTCATTTTTTTCACTAGTAATCAGTTTTATGTCGCTAACTATCACTTGGGTGCCAGACGAGGTATTATCCGCCAGATGGTTTAAAGTGCGTTCGACATTATTCATTCCACAGTCCGTTCATATATTACTTTTCGCGTTCTCGACCATGATTTCATGGTAAAGAGCTTCATATGCCTTAACCATAGCTTGCACAGAAAAATAGTCCTGAGCGCGCCGGCGTTGAAATTCACCAATACGTTTGCGCTCAGATGGTGAATCAAGCAATCTAACAATGATGTCAGACAGCACGTCAGCATTTCCTGACTCTGCCAGAAGTGTTTGGTTTGCGACTATTTCACCAATTGCACCAATGTCGTAACCCACTACCGGTATTCGCATATTCATGGCAAAGGGGCTGACTTGACCAAAACTCTCTTTCCAGACCGGCGCGACAAATACAGACATTCTGCGATATAAATCAGGGAGAGCTTCGTAACTTACGTAACCGGTAAATTCGAAACAGTCGCCAAGTCCAGCTTCTGCTACTTTCTGGCGGAAGGGTTCAAGCAGGCTGCCGCCACCAACAATCAACACCCTAGTTCTCGGGCGTTTCTTAACGGCCATAATGAAGGGAGCAATAGCGTCCTCATTAAGTTTGTCATGCTCCAGACGGTATACCATCCCAATACAATCACTAACGATCCGCTCACCAAACTTTCGATTAAAATGGGAAAAGTCTGAGCCTGGGTATATCGTGATATGAGATGGATGATTCTGACCAAAGACATGTCGAACATAATCACTAACGTAAACATAACGCCGAATTACATCGGATATATACGGTACCACCGGTGTATTGATATTTTCAATTACGGGTATACCAAGTTTATCCGCAGCAGTAATTGCTTTTACGTACCACGACTCATCGCAATCCCCCCAATAATGAACATGAATCAGATCCGGCTTCAGTTGAGAAAAGTAATCAACAAACGGCTGCTCATTTACCGGAAAGCGCAACTCCATAATATCAATGCCAGCATAAGCAGCAGGGGTAGGAATAAAACTCGTAACCACCCTTTGCTCATAATATGTACCAAGGCTCTCAATCAAGTCAACAACAAGGCGTGAAGATCCACCCGTCATAAAATTGGCAATAACATGCACGACATTTGCACGGTTAGACACCACTGGCTCAGGGTGCTGAACTTGATATGCGTCATTATTACTGGTGTTTGGCAAAATCTCGGACTCAGAAGCATTGAACCGCGCTTTAAATTTATACACTAACGGTGAAAGCTTAGTGCGAACTGATGAAGGCGTCATAATTGCCCCTGTTAGATATGCAACGCGAGCGACTTTCTTAAAACCCCATGGCTGATGGGTAATTGCATCTCGCAATCTAAACCATTTGGTTCGCCGAACTGCATGTAGCTCCGCTTCAATACGCGAGAACTCCCCTCTGAAGTTCGTAAGCACTTCCTCAACATGACTTAAAGACTTATTTAGCGTTTCTATTGATTGGTCTCGCTCAACCAGTAACGATCTAAGATCACTGGCTTCTTGTTCATATAACGCACTACTAGACTTGCTTTCTTCAAGATCAAAAGATAGCTGAGAAATTTCCTTAGTCTTAATTTCAATGTCATGATTTTTCACAGTTAAAGTCACGTGAACGCTTTGTAGCTCAGTAGCTACGGATTTACAGACCGCATTTTTTAATTCAACAGCTTCACTCAGACGGCCAATTTCCTGCGCCTGATGCGTCACTGCGGCATCCTTATCTGCGACCAATGCGCTAATACGATGAATTTCTTGGGTCTGGAGTTCGACAGCATGATTCTTTGCAGCCAAGGCCGCATAAACTCTTTGCAACTCAGTAGCAACGGATTGATAAGCAGTTTCTTTTGCTACAATAGTCTCATTCAGGCGGCCTACCTCTTGTACCTGATGCGCTAATTCAGATAAACTCGCTTCCAGCTTGATCGCCGCCTGCGAATTTATAATCAACTCTTGCTCCTGCCTAGCCATGAACCTCAAGGCTGGTAAAAGTGCAATCAAGCCTTGCGAGAATTCATTATAAGCCTGTTCCACTTCAACGCTATCTAATGCAACAGTGTCATTAGCTAGCTTTACCAGCCAAGCATAACTCATGACAAGCTGCGGCGGTACTGATGGATACATTTCCAAGTCATGAGTTGTAAAAAGCGTGTGTCGCAACTCTTTTTCTAAAAACTCATTCTCATAAGCAGCAAGCGCTAACGGCTCTGGGTCAGGCAAGCCAAGCGCTTGCGCGACTCGCAGCAATTCGAACCTGGGGTTATTCAGCAACCGATCGTAATCAACCACCACCCGCTTAGCACCCTTAGTTTTTACAATTGCAGGGATGAGGTGCTCAAGCCAAAGATAGAAAGTTTTTTCTACGTCAAACCCGTTACGCTTACGTAAAGATTCAGCGATGCTGATTGGGTTTCGTACGGCAATAACATAGCTGACATCACAACCAATTTGTTTAAAAACAGATTGCCAAAAAGGTAGCAACCTTGCTGTTCTTGGATCTTTAAATCCCCAAAGTTTATTTTCCTCAAATTTCTTACGTAATAACTTTTCTGCTTTGAGGCTAATCAATTGAATTTCTGAGATATTCTGCACATCCCATTCAACGAATCCCAGCTGATCATACGCAGATCCACTATGAGCAAGCAACGCTTCATTGATGGCAAGGACATCTCTGTCCTCCCAAAACCCTTTTGGGTTATCGATTGCAGCTGGATGAAGATTATCACCAAGCCTGATCCCGAGAACTTCCAGGCCACGTGCAAGAGCGCTAGTACCGCTGCGATGCATACCAAGCACAACAACCAGATGCGTCTTATTCAGTTTGCTCATTGTGACCTTTACGCTTCTATCAATTCAATTTCCGGGACACAGCCAAAATCCACAATAGCTGTCGCACAGTTATTGTTATCTGGCAAAATCCGGAACATGGCTATATCAACTAACCGATGCAGATACCCATCTTCCTCACTCTCTATTTGCCCCATTACGCCTGCATTCATAAAATAAATTCCCGGGTTCAAGTTTGCATTAAAGCGGAACTCAACCCGGATACACTTTCCGGCCCCAACAGTCGGGATAGCGTCAGCTATGGTAGCTGTTGATAGTGCGCCGCCCAGTTCAATTCCGGATATCGTTTTAATCAACATGCCAAACCTAATGTTATTTGCATTTTTAGCAAACTGCACTGTATAAGTGTAGCAATATGTTCTGCCACGAACTAAGTTATTGACTC
>Ga0066405_1000125_pt1 | contig 11375 bp, 5 predicted proteins | sample LakWasMeta7_HOW4_2_FD_59492 | JGI IMG/M metagenome (GOLD analysis project Ga0066405, IMG submission 59492) | Freshwater sediment methanotrophic microbial communities from Lake Washington under simulated oxygen tension - Sediment Metagenome 7_HOW4 | ecosystem: Environmental > Aquatic > Freshwater...
CAAACCCCGTAGTAACTTATGCTACGCCAGGAAATTATGCAGTTACTTATACAGCCACAAATTCAGCTGGTAGTAATTCAATTAGTAAAACAAGCTTCATTACTATTGGAAGTTCTACTGCTACATACCAAACTGCACTTGTGGAAGGTTTTGAAAGTATAACCGTACCTAATGCTGATTGGACTGTAGATAATAATGGAACCGTTGATTGGTATCAAAACAATACGCTTGGAGCAACTGGAACAAATTGCATGGCATTAAACAATTTTAGCAACACTGCTGGCGAAGTAGAACAATTCTATACACCTTCATTTAACTTAAGTGCTATAAATACAGCAAACCCTACTATTACCTTTACTTTTAAATTAGCTTACCAACGTAAAACTACTGCTGCTTCTGAGAAACTACAAGTTTTCTCTTCAACCAATTGTGGTCAAACTTGGAGTCAACGTTATTCTAAATCAGGTTCTAGTTTAGCTACCGTTACTGCTGCTAATACAAGTGCATTTGTTCCTACTGCAGCGCAATGGAGAACAGAAACTGTTTCTATTTCTGCAGTATTATCACAACCTAATATTTTATTCAAATTTGTGTTTACTGCTGATGCTGCTGGTTTAATGAATAACATTTATATTGATGACATTAACATTTCAAACAATTCAGTAGGTATTGCCGAATCAAATGAAAATGCTTTATACTATACTGTTTTTCCTAATCCAAATAATGGAATAATGAGTATTGATTTTAATCTTGATAAAGCAAAGCATGTAAAACTTGAATTAGTTGATTTGTTAGGTAAAACGCTGGATTTAGCTACTAATACTGAACTATCAACAGGCGCTCACCATTTTGAATTTGGAAAAAACATGAAGCTTGCTTCTGGTATATATTTCTCCAAGTTAACAATAGACGGGAAAATTTATACACAAAAAGTAATTGTAGAATAAGTTTAGCATATTCTAATTGGTAAATGAAACAATGACCAGAAACTAAAACCTATAACATGAAAAAAACATTAATTACTCTATTTATCGCTGGAAGTTTAGCAGGATTTTCACAAAATGCAATAAAAACTTGCGGTCACGGCGAAGCAATGGAAGAACTTTTTAAAAAGGATCCTGCTGCTAAGGAGCGAATAGAAAAATCTAATGCTGAGTTAGAAAAGGCGGATGCGGAAGCATTTAAAAATGGCTATGAGAACTATAAAAATGGTTATTTTTCAAATACTACCGAAGCTAAAGTAAATGGTGTAAATTCTACCCAAGGTATAATTTATACTGTTCCTGTTGTTTTTCACATTCTTCACCAAAATGGAACAGAAAAAATAACTCCAACTCAAGTTCAAGATGCCATTCGTATTTTAAATCGTGACTATAATAAACAAAATGCTGATACAGCTGATGTTATTACTGAATTCCAAAATTTAATTGGTAAGGTTGAATTTAAATTTGTACTTGCTGCAAAAGACCCTAGTGGTAACTGTACTAATGGGATTGTTTATCACAATAGCACTGCAACAGACTGGACAAGTGGCGATCCAGGTCCTTACACAGGAACTACTGGTGGCAAATGGGATCCCCGTAAATACTTAAACGTTTATTCAGTTAGATCTATTAGTAGTGGTGCTGCGGGATATACTTATTTACCTGGTTCATTTAGTTCTGGAAGTGGTAACGATTGTATTATTATTTTACATGATTATATTGGTTCTATTGGAACAGCTTCTGTAACTAAATCAAGAGCATTAACACATGAGGTTGGTCATTGGTTTAATTTGCCACACGTTTGGGGAGGTAATAATACACCTGGAACAGCTTGTGGTAATGAAGGTGTTAGCGATACTCCAATTACTAAAGGATACGACTTTTGCCCAAGTGGTGCAGCAGCTTCTATGATTTGTACTCCTGGTGTGGCAGAAAACTACCAAAACTACATGGATTATTCTTATTGCTCAAACATGTTTACTGTTGGTCAGGCTACACGTATGAGAACTGCTATTACTTCAACTACTGGAGGGCGCAGTACTCTTTGGTCAGCAACAAACCTAACTAATACTGGGATAAGTAATCCTCAACCATGTGTACCTGTAGCATTTTTTACTACTGTTTCTAATAAACATGATGTGTGTTCAGGTGGAACCATTCAATTCCAAGATTCGACATGGAACACAAATGTTACTGGTTGGAACTGGTCATTCACTGGCGGTACACCTAGCACATCCGTTGATTCGATGCCTATTATAACATATAATACACCAGGTGTTTATCCAGTAAGTTATACTGCAACCACTTCGGCTGGTAATGGCACACATACTAAAACAGGTTTTATCAATGTTTCTAGCTCTACAGCAACGTATCAAGCAGCTCTGATTGAAGGCTTTGAGAGTATTACTGTACCTAACTCTGATTGGACTATTGATAATTCAGGAGCTGTTAACTGGGTACAAGACAATACTGTTGGGTTTTCTGGATCCAACTCAATGAAAATTAATAATGTTACAAATACAGCTGGTTCAGTTGAAGTATTGTATACACCATCTTATAACATTAGCGCAATCAACACCGCTAACCCAACTATTACCTTTACATTTAAAGTTGCTCATCAAAGAGCAAGTACTGCTGCTTCAGAAAAACTTCAAGTTTTTTCTTCTAGCAATTGTGGTTATTCTTGGAGTCAACGTTATTCAAAAGCAGGCTCTGCGTTAGCAACAGTTACTGCTACAAGTACTACTCCTTTTGTACCAACTGCTTCACAATGGAGAACAGAGACTGTTTCTATATCAGCGCTTTTGGCTCAACCTAATGTTTGGTTTAAATTTGTATTTACTTCTGATGCAAATGCTAGTTCAAACAATATCTATATCGATGACATTAACATCTCTAACAACTCCGTAGGTATTAATGATTTGTTAGCCTCAACATTATCTTACAATGTATTTCCAAATCCAAACAATGGAAACATGAGTGTAAGTTTTAATTTAGATACAAAAAGAAATGTAAAACTTGAACTTATTGATTTATTAGGTAAAACAATTGAAACTGCAACTAATACTAATTTACAAGCTGGAGATTATAGTTTTGAATTTGGGAAAAACAATAAATTAGCTTCAGGTATTTATCTTTCTAAATTAACTGTTGACGGCACAACATACAGCCAAAAAGTAATTGTAGAATAATTTAGTTCCATTTATTTTAATATCCTTCGGGGACTTACCTCGAAGGATTTTTTTATTTTTACAACATGAAAAAAATTATACTTTCGTTAATTAGCTTTCTACTTGCTAATCAATTATTGATTTCACAAGAACTTAGTAAATGTGGGATTTCTGAGCTAATTAAAAAAAAGCAGGAAACCGATGGAGCATTTATCCAAAAGTTAGAAGGGATAAAAAAGCGTAATGCTGAACTTTCTACTCAACGAAACACTAATAACAGCGTATATATTATTCCAGTTGTTTTCCATATTCTTCATCAAGGTGGGGTTGAAAACATTTCGAATGCACAAGTATATGACGCAGTATTGCATATGAATCAAGATTTTAGAAAAGACAATGCAGATACAATAAGTATTGTTCCTGAATTCATTCCATTTGCTGCTGATTGCGAAATTGAATTTAGACTGGCAACAATTGACCCTGATGGAAATTGCACTAATGGAATTATTAGGCACAATACCCCAAGCACAAATTTTGACGCAAGTTATCAATACACAGGAGTTGGACCAGGCTTATGGGACCCACAAAAGTATATGAATATTTATGTTTGCAAAAATCTAGATTTTCCAGGCGCTGCCGCCTACACTTACATTCCAGGCTGGTTAGGCGCAGGTAGCCCAGAGGATGCTATTGTTGCTCAACATGGATATGTTGGAGGTATTGGTACAGCTTCTCAAATTGCAATCCATGTATTATCCCATGAAGTTGGGCACTGGCTTGGCTTATCCCATGTGTGGGGCGACTCAAATGACCCTGGTGTTGCTTGTGGAGACGATGGTGTTGCTGACACCCCAATTACAAAAGGATGGCAAACATGCAACTTAACTAGCAATAAAGTTTGTGATCCAAATATTGTAGAAAACGTACAAAATTTCATGGAGTATTCGTACTGCGACAATATGTTTACCGAAGGGCAAAAACAACTAATGAAAAATGTAATTGCAAGCGGTGCTAATGCTGGAAGAGATATACTTGTAAGTAATGCTAATTTAATTGCAACAGGCGTAAATCCAAGTCAAGTATGTACACCTGTAGCAGACTTTAAAACGATTAATAATTCACAAAACTTTTGCACCAACCAAAACGTTCAATTTGCAGATAATACCATCAATACACCCGTTAATAATTGGGCTTGGTTGTTTCCAGGTGGTAATCCAAGTTCATCAACAGATTCGATGCCTATTGTTAATTACGCTAGCCCTGGAGTTTATGCTGTTTCTTATACTGCAACAAACGCTGCGGGTTCATCCAGCATAACCAAAAATAATTTTATAGAAATACTTAGTAATACTGCGGATCAAACCACTGTAGGAACTGAAAGTTTTGAGACGATAATTGTTCCAAATGCTACATGGCGTATTGGTAATTCAAACGATGCAAATACTTGGGTTCAAGATAATAGCATTGGCTGCACTGGCGTAAACTCAATGATGATTAAAAACTATACAAACACAAATGGAGATTTAGAAACGTTATTTACACCTAGTTATAATCTAGCAGCCATGAATGCAAGTTCTTCACCCTTAGCATTTACATTTAAGCTTGCATACCAACAAAAAAATAGTTCGGCTAACGAACGCTTACAGGTATTTTCTTCTAACAACTGCGGACAAACATGGTCATCGCGTTATTCAAAAGTAGGTAGTAATCTTTCAACTGTTTCGGGTACAAATACAAATGCCTTTGCTCCAGCTTCAAGTGCAGATTGGAGAACAGAAACAGTAAACATTTCTGCTATCACAAATGCACAAAACATTTCATTTAAATTTGTGTTTACTTCAGATGCAAATGGAAACAGTAATAATATTTATATCGATGACATAAATATCAATCAAAATTTAGTTGGCATTGAAGATTTAAATAAAGAACTATTAGACAACATCAGCATTGTTCCAAATCCAAGTAATGGACAAAACACCATGTTAGTTCTTTCACTACAAGAAGCTACAATACTAAACATGGAAATTATTGATGTACTTGGAAAACAAGTAAGTTCTTTAAAACAACATTTAGCAGCTGGTGATAACAACGTTAACATATTTACTTCAGTAATACCAAGTGCAGGAATTTACTTTATTAAACTTGGAATTGGTTCTCAACAAATAACGAAGAAAATTATAATTGAGTAGTAAGAGTTAAAACTTTAATAACTCATATTTTGATTTAGGCTTTTTAAAGGGATTCCATGTGAATCCTTTTAATCTTTCCTTTACGGGATCAACTGTTTTCATTGGAATAAGCTGTGAAGTAGGCTTATCAATAAAAGTAATTCTATCCATTTGACCTTTCTCAAAATAAACATTTACACGGGCTGAATTTGTTTTACTAAAAGCTACATACTTTTTCTTTTCATTCTTTATGAAATACGTAACCTGTGCATTTCCCTTAACTTCAATTCTGTTAATTGAATCATTTGCAAAAGTTCCAAGAATTTCTTTGCCCTTTATTTGATTAAAGCGAATGCTATCTTCCTGAGTAATAACAAAAGCATTTCCTAATAATTCAAAATTCTTAATTCCATTTCCAGCTAATCGTATTTTTATTTCTCTTGCATTTAGCTGAGCAGAGTCTGCCCACAAAATAGGGCTATTAAAAAGCACGATGGTAGAATCAGAATTTGTATAAACCAAAGAATCTGCGATTCCACTTAAATCATTTTTATATAACTTAACATGCTTATACGCTTTAATTATAATTGAATCCTTTTTATCGATTACTCGTTTCATTTGATGAGAAAGCAATGTATCTGCACTTAATAATAAAGAATCTTCTTTCATCTTTTTAATCAAGACTGCATTGCCAGTAACGATAGAAATTCCAGAATTTTCGAAATGCTCAGCTTGTTTACCCAGTAATTCAGATTTATTTAATGTATCTATTATTTGTACACAGCTATATGCTTTGCCATAGCCTGCTTTCCTATCATAAAAAATACTATCTGCATGTAATTCGCTTTGCTTAGAATAAACAACTGCATTAGTGTTTAAATGACTTTTTTCTGTTTCGGTATTGTACCAACCATACTCGCAATACAACCTACTAGAATCGCTTACTATATTTGTTGGACCAGTAAAATAAGCAATTTTAGAAGCAGTATTATACTGTAAAGTATCGCCATACAACTTAAACTTAGGGTTATTAAGCTTTACATTGTGCTTAAAAGCCATTGTTTTACTTGCTGAGTAATAATAGCCATTTCTACTTGTTAGCACATTATCTTTATTATTAATGGTTCCACCACCAAAATAACTAGCAACTGAGTTGGTAACATCGTAACTCATTGCGGGTGTAGTAAGCGTCATGTCCTTTTCAATACAAACAACATTTCCTTCAAGCAAAGCTACTTTTTTATTTCCGTCATACTTTAAATTATCACCAGTAATAGTAAGTGAATCGCCTTTACGAATCATAATATGGTCGTATGCTTCCAATGTATTATTATCAAAACGATAAGCACTATCGCAAGTAATCACAGCTCCTTCATGTTTAAAAACCACATTACCAATGAGCATTTGTGCGCCTTTAGCTTTAATATATTTTATTCGGTTTGCTGAGAACTCAATCATCTTTGTTTGTTGCGCATTGGCAACAAACAAATTACTCATCATTAAGATAAGCATTGTAATGAAATATATCCTATTTAAATGCATTATTGCAAATTTACTATCTATTAACTAATTAATTGTTCATTTATTACCTATTAGGCTTATTTAACTAACTCGGGTCAACATCTATTCTAATTCTAATTTTCTTATGCAAATCATGTGTACGAAACTGATGCAGAACCATATTCAAGTGCTCTCTTATTTTTACGGTAGAAAAATCGCGTTCAACTTTCAATAAAATCCTTTTATGAAATTCATTTCTAATCCTACCAACCAAAGGAAACTCGGGCCCTAGAACGCGTTCAAAAAAGTGAACACGCATTGCCTTTGCTAATTCTTCGGCACCTTCGTTTAAAATAAACATATCCTTAGCAATTAAAGTAAATTCAATTAACCTAAAAAATGGTGGATAATTAAATAGTCTCCTGTCATCTAATTGGGTTTGATAAAACGTTTGGTAATCATGCGCCTTTACCAAATCTAAAATAGGATGATGCGGGTTAGATGTTTGCACTAGTACCTTGCCCTTCACATCTCTCCTACCCGCTCTTCCACTTACTTGCGTAATTAATTGAAAAGCTTTTTCATGCGTTCTAAAATCAGGAAAATTTAATTGTTGGTCGGCATTAATTATTCCAACTAAACTCACATTATCAAAGTCCAAACCTTTAGTTACCATTTGTGTTCCAACCAATATATCTACATTACCTTGCTCAAAATCATCAATGATTTGTTTGTAAGCGTATTTACTACGAGTAGAATCCAAATCCATTCTCGATATTTTCACATCTGGAAATAACAATTCTAATTCTTCTTCTACCTTCTCCGTTCCAAAACCTTTGTATCGCAAATCTGAATTACCGCAAGCGCTGCATGTTGATGGTGGCGGAATTGAATAACCACAATAATGACAAGACAATCTATTAGAAGCTTTATGATAAATTAAAGCTACATCACACTGCACACAATGTGGAACCCAATTACAGGTATTACACTCTGTATAAGGGGCAAATCCTCTTCGATTTTGAAATAAAATAACTTGCTGCTTATTATCGAGTGCTAATTTAATTCCATCACGCAAGCGCTGTGTAAACAATGTTGTTTTATCTTTTACTTGTTGCTCTTCGCGTGTATCAACCATTTCAATATCAGGAACAGTTGCTTCTCCATAACGTTCTAAAATACTTACTAAACCAAAACGATTTTCTTTCGCATTAAAATACGATTCTAAAGATGGCGTTGCTGAACCCAATACCACTTTTGCTTTATGCAAGTGCGCTAAGTAAATAGAAGCATCACGTGCATTGTAACGCGGGGCAGTATCGTATTGTTTATAGGATGAATCATGCTCCTCATCAACTATTATTAAACCCAAATTACTAAAAGGTAAAAACAATGCTGAACGAGCGCCTAGCACCACATCGTAATTTTTTCGTTCCGCTAAATTATCACCGACAACATGATTTCCTATAACACTATTCCAAATTTCTACTCGTTCATTTTCCGAGAATTTAGAATGGTATACACCAACTCTTTCTCCAAAAAAGTTACGAGTACGATAAATTAATTGTGTTGTTAATGCAATCTCAGGCACAAGGAATAAAACTTGTTTACCTTCCTTTAATGTGTCTGCAATTAATTTACCATATATCTCTGTTTTACCACTACCTGTAATACCATGTAATAAAACAGTTTGTTTAGTTTCGAAATGATTCTTTATTTCCTTATAAGCAGCTTCTTGTAAAGGACTAAGAACAATATCCTTCCGTGATTCTTTTTCAATTTTTAATCTAGAAATTTCAAATTCCCCACTTTCAAAAATTCCCTTTTTTATTAGCGAATTAATTGCAGCATTATCAAAACTTTTAGTAACATCACTTTTCTTAATCCATCTATCAATCTCAGCCATTTGTTTTAAGTTATTATATGAACCCATACGATTCAAATAATAAAGTAAAATCTCCAATTGTTTGTGTGCTTTCTTTTCTAAAGCATCAAATGCTTTTTGTAACTCAGCCTCATTTTCAATCAATGCTTCAGCCAAACGAACATAAGGCAACAAACGTGGCTTGTAACGCTCATTAATTTCTTCAAACATTACAACCAGTCGTTTCTCTTTTAAAGAATTAACTATACCAGAAACATTCTTTAATTTCAACATCTCTGCCACTTCACTAATCAGCAAGACATCTTTTTCTTGCAAAGCTTCTATGATAGTAGATTCATGATTAGTGAGCATTTGTAAATCTAAACTCGAGAAATCATATTCACCGTTTAATGCAATTTTTGATTCACTGTTTAGTTTTAATCCTGCAGGCAAAGCAGCATTCATTACTTCTCCAATGTGGCATAGATAGTATGCCGACATCCAATCCCAAAACAAAAACTGAGTATGATTTACAATAGAATTTTCATCCATTATCGACTCAATGTATTTTGCGTCGTAATCTTTTGGAGGATTATTATGTACGTTACGAATTAGCGCAGTGTACAATTTATTTTTACCAAATTGCACTACAACCCTAACGCCAGGCTTTACATATTGTTCTAGTTCGGTTGGAACACGATAGGTAAATAAATTAGGAACCGCCAAGGGCAATACAACATCAATAAATATGGTGTTGTTATCACTCATTAAGTCAATGATTTTTCGATACTATTCCATAATAGGTTTGCCGATCTGTCCCAAGAGTATAATTGCTTGCGCTTGTTTCCTTTTTCAACTAATTGCCCCGCTTCTTCAGGATGATTGTATAAATACAACATGGCATTTTTTATTTCATTCACATCATACGGGTTAACAAACAATGCTGCATCACCTGCAATCTCAGGCATACAAGATGCATTAGAAGCAATAATTGGAATTTCACATTGCATAGCTTCAACCATAGGGATTCCAAAACCTTCGAAGTATGGAATAAATGTAAGCGCATATGCAGAGGCAACAACCTTATTTAAATTTTCATCATTTAAGCGCCCGGTAAAAACAACATCTTTTGAATGCTTCATTGCATCCATTGTTTCTTTTAATTCATTCATTCCCCAAAAGGCCGAACCTGCAAGCACTAATTTAAAATCAGAATTTGATTCCCCTTTAAATTTTTCGAAAGCAAGTAATAATCGTTTAATGTTTTTGCGTGGATGCAATGAACCAACAAAAACAAAATATTGTTTTCCTTCAGCTACTTCTTTACGCGCTGCAATTTTTGTGGCTTCATCAACCGTAGTAAAACTTTCGTTAATACCATTGTAAACAACATCTATTTTATTTAGATCAATTTTATAATTGGTAGCAATGTCGTTTTTACTGTATTCAGAAACGGTTGCTATACGCGTTGCTTCATTTGCATATAAAGGAAAATAACGATTGTAAAATTTACTTGCCCAGAAAGGAACATCTTTAGGGAAGTGATGAAAATTAATATCGTGAATTACGGGAAGCTGTTTGCATTTTGCACCGAGTGACAGCATCCCATCAGGTGATAAAAACAAATCAGGTTTTAATCTATTTAAAACATTTTTTACTGAAAACTGAAACCAAGCATAAAACAAAAATGCGTGGCGTGCTTGTGGACCAATTACCAAAGGAGTAATATTATCAGAGAAAAGAAATTGCTCATCAAAATTACGGTCGAACAAAAACACAAAATGCACATCCGGATTTCCTTCTGTAATTCGTTTTAATGTTTGAAAAGAAAACCATCCTATTCCATCGAGTTTATTGGGCAACAATAAACGTGTATTTACAACTATTTGCACGGGTTAAATTTACATAATTTTCTTAAGTGAAACTTAACATAAAACAAGGAAGCAGAAAATTAAATTTTACTACATTTGTTGCATGCCTAAAAATCAAAAAAGCAATAATACCACCTTTCTTATCTCTTGCTTTTTGTTTTCAATTGGCGTAAGTGTAATCCTTATTTTACTCAACCTCCTATTTTCACTCAATTTTTCTATAGAACTAGCATTGGTAAATATGTTTGTGTGTTTTGGCTGTTCGTTTTTGTTTTTCTATTTCGTTTATCAAAAAATTATTTATTCGCGTATTGAGCAAACAGTGCAAAAACTAAAGCAGTTTACATCAAAAAAAATACCCGACGAAAACTTTGATTACACTTACGATGCCGCTGATCCATTAGAACAATTAAATCAGGAAATCATTAAAATTGCCAACGACCGCGAGCGTGAAGTTGAACATCTTACCAAATTAGAAACCTATAGAAAAGAATATTTAGGAAACGTGTCACACGAATTAAAAACTCCCATATTTAACATTCAAGGTTATGTTTCAACCCTTATTGATGGCGGATTGTATGACGAAACAATAAACATGGAGTACCTAAAACGTGCTGATAAAAGTATCGACAGAATGATTAACATTATTGATGATTTAGAAACAATTTCTCAATTAGAAAGCGGTTCCTTATTATTAGATAATGAGAAATTTGATATTGTTGCCTTAGGAAAAGATATTACGGATGCTTTAGAAATGGTAGCAAGTAGGAATAATATAAAAATTGTTGTTGATGAAGAATCTAAAAAGCAATTAAAAG
>Ga0066405_1000127_pt1 | contig 11314 bp, 7 predicted proteins | sample LakWasMeta7_HOW4_2_FD_59492 | JGI IMG/M metagenome (GOLD analysis project Ga0066405, IMG submission 59492) | Freshwater sediment methanotrophic microbial communities from Lake Washington under simulated oxygen tension - Sediment Metagenome 7_HOW4 | ecosystem: Environmental > Aquatic > Freshwater...
AAAAAAGCTCTTTTGTTGTTGGGGAAAATGAACATATACCATTATCACCAGATTGATTTAGGGGACTTATTGCCTCTGGCTTACCTGAAATAAAAAAAAGACTATTATTAAGTTCAAAATCGCATTTAACTAATTTGTTTTTTTCGGTCTCTAATGAAGAGTTCTTTTTACTTTCAGTGATGGTTGTTGTATAAATTAATTGTTTATTTATAACGACGGCACACATTTCGTTAAGATTAGAATTTATCAAAGTAAAAGGCTCTACTCTATAAACGGTATCCATTTTATCCTCTAATACCTGCTCTATGCAAAATGAGAGTTGAGATAGTGCATCTTTCCTATTATTATCTAGGGCATATATTTGACTAAATTGCCGCGCAGCTAAATGATAATTTCCAAGGGATTTTAGCGTTAAACCGTAACAAAATAAATCTTCACTATTTGGATTTAAATTATTTTCAACTAAAAGTTTAAATGAATTTTCGGCTTCTTTGTAGTTCCTTAATATTAGATATGATTTCGCTAAACTTCTTGTAATCGCAGTATCGATTTCAGTGCTTTTTGCCTTTTTAAAACAATTTATAGCCTTAGCATATTCTTTATTTTGATAATACGTTAGTCCTGCTTTTTTTTGCGCCTTTATTATACCTGTTGAAAACACAAGGGCAATTATGAGTAAGATGTATTGTTTTTTAACTTGCATATTAAAAATAACGGAATGAGACGGCTCCTGTACTTTTTAGTTTAAGATCATAGCTTAGCATAATTTCATGAGTTGGATAACTCGTCATTAATTTTTTGTAGGGAAAGTAATCAAATGAATATCCAATTTTAATTTGTTTGTTAATAATCGCTTGGGCCATAAACATAGCTGAGTAATTACTTCTAGCGCCTATGCCAATCCAGAAACAGTTATAGAAGCGATTAAAAATACTTAAGTCAACTAATGGGAGATTTCCTTTTGTCCACTTACAATTTAGGGTTGGGTTTAAGGTATAAACATCGTTAAACATAAATGCTTTTGACGCTACAAAATATAAATGTGTATTTAAGTTTCCGTTATATTGTTGATAATCTTTAGCACTCACGTTCTCTTTAATTAACTGCGTGCCACTTATTCCAATAAATGAGGATTCATCATTATAATAAGCTCCAGCATCTAATTTCGGCAATATGTGACTGCTTTTTTGGCTAGAAGCATTAGCGTAAATATCATTTTTATCCTTTAATTCAAGAGTAGTCCAATTAAAATTTACATTGGTAATTCCACCAGTTAAACCTAATGCTAATTTACCATTTAATAGTTTGAAGCGATAAGCGTAACAAGCTACTGCTTCTGTTTTTTGATTGAAAAAATTCTGTTCATTACTTAAGCGAAAACCAATGCTATGCTGTTCTTTTTTTAATGGTGTTTGAATAGAAAGATTACTGTTTTTAGGTGACCCTTGAAAACTTGTCCATTGTGTTCTTGCAGAAACAATAGCGCCTAAAACCCCTTTACTTCCTGTATAAGCAGGGTTTACCGACAATGGATTAAATGCATACAAACTTAATTGCCCTTCTTGTTGAGCCATAATAGCTGAACTAATAAAAAGCAGTATAATTGTGATATGTTTATTTTTTAATCTCATCTAATTAGTTCAACTCTTCCTTTAGTAATTTTTCCTTCGGCACTAATAATGTAAAAATATGTTGCATCAGGAAGTAAATCACCATTTTTATTTTTACCTGCCCAAACTTTATCATTGTTATTATATCCTTTAATATCCCAAACAATTTGCCCCCATTTATTCAAAATTGTAACTTCATTATCTGGGTATAAATCTATAAAATCAATTATCCATAAATCATTATGATTGTCATTGTTTGGTGTAAAACCTGAGTATATTTTTATTTCACAAACTTCAACAAATATTAATTTGGACGCTGTATCAGAGCAACCTAAACTATTTGTTGTAATTGCATTTATATAATTTAACCCATTAATTTGAGAGTTAAAATTAGCATAAGCTGAATTTGTTGTTGTGATGTTTGTAGATGGATACCATTGATAAGAATAAGTTGATGCTGGATTTGCACTTGCAATTAATTGAAGGTCTGTTTTTAAGCAAACGGTATCTTTTAATGAATTAATTATTGCAGTTGGTTTTGTTAAAACAGATATTGCTATTGTGTCTTTTTTAACACAACCTGCGCTATTTGTAACAGATAGCGTGTAACTGGATATGCCGGGAACAGGAATATTTGCAATTGGGTTTTGAATGTTTGGATTCGATAAATATAGGTTGGGGGACCAACTAAAGCTATAGGTACCAGGTATGCTTATATTCGTATTTATGGATAGTGGTTGGCTGGCACAAATAGAATCCACAACTGGATTGCTGGTCACAATAAAGTCTGGAGCAACAACAACAGTGATTGTATCTTTATTCATACAAAAAGATGCATTCGAAGTTTGAACCACATATGTTGTTGTTATTGAGGGTTGCGCTATAACATTCGCACAGGTATCACATGAAAAATTGGATCCAACTACTATTGGATCACCAGAAATTGACGTCCAAGAATAATTAGTTCCTCCAAGTACGTTAAGACTTGCATTTTGATTTGTACAAATAATTTTATCTGGACCAGCACTAATGCCACAAGACCCAATTGCATTAAAAAACACAGTAGGATCTGCTGCGCAACCTATGTTACTCCATGATCCAGATTCTCCATCTCCACTAGTATTAATGGTTAAAGAAAGGTCAGAACCTGGGTTAAATGAAGGGGATACGGTTAAGGTCCAACAAAATGTCCATGTTGAACCAGTTGCGCAGCTTAAACCACCATCTCCGAAATTGTTACCAGGATTCGTGTCCGTTGTTGAACTTTCAAAATAAAATCCTTGCCCAAAAACTACATTTGTTGCTGAACTTGTGCATGAATTATACCAGTTCCATGTTCCAGATGAGGAACAGGCTGTTGCTGGCGTTTGAGCGGAGATGCCACTCCAACCACTTCCATATGTAATTTGTATACCATGAAGCCAATTTGTATTTACAGTTGCAAAATTTTGAATTGTATAACAAAAAGTAACTGCTTGTCCAGGAAAGTAACTGCCATTTGTAGGGGCAGGATTATAGGTTAGTGAAGATTGAGTTAAGCATCGAGAACAATCAATATCATTGTCAAGCGTAATTGAAAAATTAGCACTAGTAGATGTTAGGTTATTTCCGCTTAATTGAATGTAATACGTTCTTCCAATTACTGTTTGAAATAGAGACATGGAGCCGTCAACACTGCAACCCCTTCCTATTAAACTCGAACAACTGCTGCCTTCCCATATACCCATATTTACGTTTGGAAAACCTGTTATTGCAATATTTACAATATTTCCTGTTGCAGTAAAAGTATACCAAACATCTAATGCTGGATTACCCATGTTGGAAGCAGATCCTTCGCAATTAATCAAGTAAGTGTAAGGGTTTGATGGTGTGGCATTAACATTAGTTAAAGATCCAATTGTTATAGGGGCTCCATCCTGTAATCCCGACATACAAACCCCAGGTGTAGGCAGAGTACCTAGATTTATGGCGTTTGAACAATTGTCATTAGTAGGAACTTGCGAAAATGTTTTTAAAACGCCAAGTAGCAAGAAGATAGACCATGATAATTTTCTATTTCCTGTTTTACTTTTCATTGCGCGGGTCTGTAGTCACTTAAACAAATATATTAATTTAAGTTATATAACAAAAAAAATAATGAAATTCGGCAATATTTTGCTAAAAAAATTCGATCAAACAATTATGTTTATCTTTAAGCTTTAGCATCAAATGGCTTTTAGCGAAAATATACTACTACTTAAAAAACTAAGTTTAAAAAAATTCTTAAATGCTTTTAAGGTTTATTTTTCTTTTCATTCATCAAGAAAAAGCGGAATCGGTAAACATAAGGGTTTTCCTATAAGTATTTCTATCGAACCTACTACTAGTTGTAATTTGCGCTGCCCGGAGTGTCCAAGCGGATTAAGGTCTTTCTCGCGCCCTATTGGTATGTTGCAAAAGGAGCTGTTTGAAAAAATAATCAATCAATTAGCCGACAAACTCATTTATTTAACCTTTTATTTTCAAGGTGAGCCTTATTTAAACCCTGAGTTTTTAAAAATGGTTAAGATTGCTGATAAGAAAAAGATATTTACTTCCACTTCAACAAATGCACACTACTTAAATGATGATAATGCAAAGGCAACTATAGAAAGTGGTTTAGATAGATTGATTATTTCAATTGATGGAACAACGCAAGAAACCTACGAGCAGTATAGAGTAGGAGGCGACCTCTCAAAAGTTATAGAGGGAACAAAAAACATTGTAAAGTGGAAAAAGCAATTGCGAAGTAAAACACCTCATATTATTTTTCAGTTTTTAGTTGTGAAGCCAAATGAACATCAGTTAGAAGAAGTAAAAAAATTAGCTAATGAATTAGGTGTTGATGAAGTAAAGTTTAAAACTGCGCAAGTGTATGATTACGAAAATGGCAACCCACTAATCCCTGATAACGAGCAGTATGCGCGTTACAAGAAAGGTTTTGATGGGAAGTGGCGAATAAAAAACGAATTACTAAATCAATGTTGGCGCATGTGGAGTAGTTGCGTTATTACCTGGGATGGAAAAATTGTTCCGTGTTGTTTTGATAAGGATGCAAAGTATCAACTCGGATCACTTCAAGAAACCTCATTTGATGAGATTTGGAACTCAGTACCATATAATAATTTTAGAGCTTCAGTTTTAAAATCAAGAAATGAAATTGATATCTGTTCAAATTGTAGCGAAGGCACCAAAGTTTGGGCTTAAAGAGAGCAGTTTCTATTGAATGTAAATGAGTATCTTTGAGATTTATGTATTTTCTCCGAAAATCAACATATCAGGTTTTTGTATTGGCTATTTTGTTTTTAAGTTCCAATGCAATTAGCCAAGATACTTCAATTATTAGAAAGTATAATGATGCAGCTAAGAGGTGTCTAGATGAAGGCATGGATTCGGTCGAATATTACAATAAACTATCCTTAACTACTTCAGCAAAATATAGAATCCCAAATTTTGATGGAAAATATATACAAACCTATTTATACATTAAGAAAAAAAAGTATAGCGATGCTTTACCAAACATTAAGCGACTAATATATTTAGCAAACGAGGCAAATAACATCAAACAACAAGGGAAAGCGAATTACTTATATGCACTTTGGTATGAAGAACAAAATGATGTAATTAATTCATTGGTGTATGCAGAAAGGGCATTAAAACTAAGAGAAAAGACAAATGACACTTCACAAATTCTCAGTTCTGTATCTCAATTAGGCCGCATTTATAAAAAGAACAATAAGCTTACAGATGGTTTAGCCTGCTACCTAAGGGCTGCAAGATTAGCAGAGCAAATAAAAGATTCTTCTCATATCTATAGCGCTTATATTAATTTAGGCACATTGTATCAGAAAACAGAAGATAATAAAAAGGCTTTGCAGTTTTATAATAAGGCCTTAGAAATAAATAAAAGAGATAACGACACGAACGGATACGCTATTTGTTATTTAAAACTTTCATCGGCTTGGAGTGCCGAAAAAAACCTAGACAGTTCTTATTACTATATTAATAAGTGTGTCGAACTTCAAAGAATTCAGAATAATGATGCAGGCCTAGTTTCTTCATTAGCTAAACTTGCAGGAGTTTTGGCGGAAAAAGGCGACTATGTTGGAGCAATTAAGAATTTCGATGAGGTGATGGTAATTGCTGAAAAAAGAAATGACGCATTAGCACTGTGCTGGGCATTAACTGGAAAAGCAAAAACCCTTTACAAATTAAAAAAATACAACGAAGCTCTTCTCTTGGCGGAACGTGGAATTAAAGAGGATAAGGATAAAAACGATTTTGGTTTTATTTCATTAACTCATAAACTAATATCTGATATAAGTTTCGCAAAGGGCGATTTTAAGAAGGCATATGAGAATCAGGTCTTATATAAAATTGCACTTGACACATTATTAGCAAGGAATGATGTTAAAAAGCAAACGGAACTTAAACTAAGCTATGAGTTTGACAAAATTCAAGAAAAGCAAAAAGAAGAATCCTTGGCAAAGGAAGTTGAGAATAATTTACGATTGGAAGCAGCAAAAAAACAAAGGTATTTTTTAATTGCTTTTTTAATTCTTGCAATGATTATAGTTGTTATAGCAGTTAGGAGTTATATTACTAAGCGTAAATCAAGTTTATTATTGGAAAAAAAGAACTTGCAGTTAGATAGTCAAAAACAATTGCTCGAAGTTAAAAACAAGGAAATTAGTGATAGTATTAACTATGCTAAGCACATTCAAACTACTTGTTTGCCTGATTCAAAAAAATTGAATGATTGCTTTGATGATTTTTATTTGCTCTTTAAACCACGTGATGTGGTTAGCGGAGATTTTTTTTGGACAGAGCAAATTGAAGATACTGTTTTATTAGGAGTTGCCGACTGCACAGGACATGGAGTTCCAGGTGCAATTATGAGTGTAATAGGAAGTATACTTTTAAATGAAATTTTTGTAGTAAAGAAAATCTATTCTCCTGAAAAAGTTTTGCAAGAATTAAATAGAGTTGTGAAACTAACACTTAAACAAGAAGAACAATCAAATGCGCAAGATGGAATGGATATTGCGTTTTGTGCATGGAACAAAAAAACAAATGTTCTTAACTACTCTGGCGCAAATAGGTCTTTAATAATCATTACTGCTCAAGGTGAGTTAAAAGAATATAAACCAACAAAACAACCTATTGGTGGCAGCACAAAAATCGACCAAGAGTATGAATTGCAAACTATTTCTTTATCAGAAGGTGATAGAATAGTAATCACAACTGATGGATTTGCAGATCAATTTGGAGGATCACAATTAAAAAAAATAAACACGAAAAAACTAAAAGAGAAGTTATTGTCTATTTCAAAACTCTCTAGTCAAAACCAAAAAGAGGAGCTTGATTTATATTTTGAAGAATGGAAAGGCAGTTTAGAACAAACTGATGACGTTTTAGTCTTTTCTTTTAAGGCATAAAAAAACTCCTTTCGGAGCTTTAATTTTTTTATTTAGTTTCCAGGAAAATTAGCTTTTCTTTTTTCTAAAAAAGCTTTTACCCCTTCTTTAAAATCACCTGTTCCAAACATTTTCCCAAACTCTTCAATTTCCACTTCGTATCCGTTTTCTTGTTTATTGTAACCTGCATTAATAACTTTAATTGCAGTACGCACAGCTACAGATGAACGTTGTCCAATTTTAGTCGCAATCTCTTTACACTTGTTTAATAATTCTTCTTGAGTAGTAACATGATTTACTAAACCTAATTGTAAAGCATCTTGTGCGTTTATCATATCTGCTGTAACAATCATTTCAAAAGCTTTTCCTTTTCCAACTAATTGTGCTAAACGTTGTGTTCCACCATAACCTGGTATTACTCCTAAAGTAACTTCAGGTAAACCCATTTTAGCATTATCACTTGCAACGCGTATATGACTTGCCATCGCTAACTCTAATCCTCCTCCCAAAGCAAAACCATTTACAGCAGCAATAACAGGTTTAGAATAATTTTCTATAAAGTTGAATAATTTAAAATGCCCCGTTGCACTTAATTGGCGCCCCTGAGTAACATTAAAGTCTGCAAATTCAGCAATATCAGCACCAGCAACAAAAGCTTTTGTTCCACTACCAGTAATAATAATTGATTTAATTTCTTTTTCATGCTCTGCTTCTAACAAAGCTTCGTGCAACTCTTCAATTGTTTTATTGTTAAGTGCATTTAATTTATCAGGACGATTAACAGTAATGATTAATGTACCATTTTCAATTTCTGTTAATACGTTTTCGTAAGTCATAACCATAGTTTTCTTTTATTAATGATACAAATATAGGCGCTAAATCGTTGTAAATACGTTTATTTATTAACGGGTGTTAATAGAATTTATTTTACGTAGTATAGAAAATTTACTTTGAATATTCTTTTCGTAATTGACTAGCCGTTTTCTTACTACCATCATGGCTCCAGCCAGGAGGCGCAAACATATATTTAAATTTATGTTTAAATGATTTTGATTTCTTTAAATCAGCTGCAATTCCTTTCCATTCATGAAACACAACATTTAGTGGGTTATGACTTTTAATGTTCTCAGTTAAGCCATAACGTACAGGCTCATGATCTTCTTCTTTTGCAAAGGTTCCAAATATACGATCCCAAATAATAAGAAGCATTCCCATGTTCTTATCTAAGTATGGAATGTTTGATGCGTGATGAACACGGTGATGTGATGGGGTTGAAAGGAACCACTCTAAAAAACCTAGTTTCTTTACATATTTAGTGTGAATGAGAATACCATAAATTTGGGTTGCCGAATATATAAACATGATATCCTTACCTGCAAATCCTACTAATGAAAGTGGAATAAAATAAACAAAACGGTAAAGTGGTTGGAAGACAGATGAACGGAAACCAACTGTTAAATTAAATTCTTCGGATGAATGATGTGTAACATGAACGGCCCAAAAGAAACGACTGTAGTGATCTACATAGTGAAGCACATAAAATAAAAAATCCTGTCCTATTATTAAAGCAAGCCAATAGGCCCACTGGTTTTGAATTTCTGCAAAATGAAATTGGAAAAAGAAATTTAAAATAAACAAACAAACCCCACGCATTAAAATATCAAGTCCCATATTTAAAAACATAAGGTAAATGTTTTCAATGGTCCCTTTTTTGCTGTAGTTGTGATGTTGATGAAAATAGGAGAAAAGAATCTCGGCCCCAATTACAATAACGTAAATAGGAGTGGAAATCATAATCAGAAGCGCCTCTCTAAATTCTTCAAACATGCTGCAAAAATAAGGAAAGTTCCCTTTAAATAAGAATAATAATACTGATTTTCGTTACGTTTCATTAGTTCAACATTCATATAAGAATACACATAATCTTAACGATAAATTTTTATCTTTGTTAGCTATTCCAAATACTATGAAATTAAACGCATTTGCATGTATTTTCCTGCTTGTATTCATTACAGGAAATTTGTTTTCTCAAGTACCTTCACCAGGAGTAAAACAAACTAAGTCCATTATGTTGTGGGGTGCAACCATGCACTTAGGCGACGGAACGGTTTTAAAAAACGGGGCAATTGGTTTTAAAGAGGGGAAAATAACTTTTGTAATGAGTGGAGATGATTTGCAAAAGGTAAAACTAAAAAAGGATGAATACGATACAACAATAGATGTAACGGGTAAGCACATTTATCCATCTTTTATAGCAACTAACTCTACACTTGGTATTGGAGAGGTAGAGTCAGTAAAAGCAACTTTAGATTTTGCGGAGATTGGCACTTATAATCCACACGTTCGTGCACTTATTGCTTTTAACACAGATAGTAAAGTTGCATCTACAGTGCGAACTAATGGAGTGCTTTATATTCAAGTAACTCCACGTGATGGTGTTATTAGCGGTAAATCAAGTGTTGTTTCCTTAGATGCATGGAACTGGGAAGATGCAGTGTTAAGAACAGATGATGGTATTCATGTAAATTTTCCAAACATGATTCAACGTCATGGTTGGTGGGCAGAACCTGAGCCTTCTTCAAACAATGCTAAGTATGATGAACAAATAAACGAACTAAAAAAATTCTTTACCGAAGCAAAATATTATTGCGATGCCCCTGAAAAACAAGAAACAAATCTTCGTTTCGAAGCTATGCGCCCTGTATTTGCTGGTAAAGCAAATGTTTATATTCATGCTGATTACGTGAAGGATATTATTGCTGCAGTAAATTTTTCAAAAGCATTTGGTTTAAAGAAAACAGTAATTGTTGGCGGAAAAGATTCATGGAAAGTAACTTCTTTGCTAAAGCAAAACAATATTGCGGTAATGGTTAATCGCCTACACGATTTACCAGGAGCGGAACAAGAAGATATTGACCAAGCATATAAACTGCCTTATTTATTACAAAAAGATAGCGTATTATTTTGTTTGCAAAACCAAGGTGATATGGAAGGAATGAACACACGTAATCTTCCTTTCTTAGCTGGAACCGCTTGTGCCTATGGTTTAACACAAGAACAAGCTATTGCATCTATTACGCTTAATGCAGCAAAAATTTTAGGTGTAGATGATAAAATTGGAAGTTTGAAAGTGGGCAAAAATGCATCTATTATTATTTCAAATGGTGATGCATTGGATATACGTACAAATAATATTACTATGGCTTTTGTAGATGGCAGGCAAGTAGCCTTAACAAATCCGCAAATCGAATTGTACAATAAATACATGAACAAATATAATTTGCCAAATAAATAAGAAGAGAAGTTTATATGAACGTTTTAATTTTAGGATCTGGAGGAAGAGAGCATGCATTTGCATGGAAAATTGCACAAAGTAAAAATTTAGAAAATCTATATATTGCTCCAGGTAACGCTGGCACAGCTTTGTGTGGAACAAATGTAAACATTGGCGTAAATGATTTTGATGCTATAAAGAATTTAGTGTGGGAAAAGGGAATTGATTTAGTGTTGGTCGGCCCAGAGGATCCATTGGTAAATGGTATTCATGATTATTTTTTGGCGGATGATGTATTAAAGGATATTCCTGTAATTGGTCCAAAAAAAGACGGGGCAATTTTAGAGGGCAGTAAAGATTTTTCGAAACAGTTTATGATTCGAAACAATGTGCCAACCGCACAATACAAAAGTTTTACCGAAGCTAATTTAGAAGAAGGATATACTTTTCTAGAAACACTTACTCCTCCTTATGTTTTAAAGGCTGATGGATTGGCAGCAGGAAAAGGTGTTTTAATATTAAATGATTTAACCGAAGCAAAACGTGAACTAAAAGCAATGATTAGTGAAGCTAAATTTGGTGCAGCAAGCGCAACAGTTGTTGTGGAAGAATATTTGCATGGCATCGAACTTTCTGTTTTTGTTTTAACTGATGGGAAATCATATAAAATTTTGCCAGCTGCAAAAGATTACAAACGCATTGGCGAAGGCGATAAAGGTTTAAATACGGGTGGAATGGGCGCAGTAAGCCCTGTGCCATTTGCAGATGATGCTTTTATAAAAAAGGTGGAAGAGAAAGTGGTTATTCCAACCATTAATGGTTTAATAAAAGAAGGAATTGATTACCGAGGTTTTATTTTTATTGGTTTAATGAATGATAAAGGGGAACCTAAAGTAATTGAGTACAATTGCCGCATGGGCGACCCAGAAACAGAGGTTGTTGTGCCACGTATTAAGTCTGATTTATTAGAACTACTTAAAGCGGTTGGTGAGCAA
>Ga0066405_1000133_pt1 | contig 11261 bp, 8 predicted proteins | sample LakWasMeta7_HOW4_2_FD_59492 | JGI IMG/M metagenome (GOLD analysis project Ga0066405, IMG submission 59492) | Freshwater sediment methanotrophic microbial communities from Lake Washington under simulated oxygen tension - Sediment Metagenome 7_HOW4 | ecosystem: Environmental > Aquatic > Freshwater...
GCCATCACCTGGATGCGATCGGACTCTTTGACCCTCAACTCTTCCGCACCGGTTAAACGGGTTTGTCCCTGCGCGCAGGAAGCGGCCACAAACAGCACCGGAAATTCGTCAATGGCCAGCGGCACCAAATGCTCTGGAATATCGATACCTTTCAGCGGGCTGTACACCACATGCAGATCGGCCACCGGCTCACCGCCAACCAGACGTTCATTGAGGACTTCAATTTGCGCACCCATCAAGCGGAGTATATCGATGACGCCGGTACGAGTGGGATTTATGCCAACATGCTTCAGCAACAGATCCGAACCTGGCGCAATGGAAGCGCCTACCAGAAAAAATGCCGCCGATGAGATATCGCTCGGCACATCAATATCGGCTGCCTTTAATTGACCTTCAGCACTAATCGTTACTTTGTTGCCCTCTCTTTTTACCGGATAGTTAAAGCCTGCCAACATACGCTCGGTGTGATCACGGGTCGGCGCGGGTTCTGTCACACTGGTTTCACCTTGAGCATACATGCCCGCCAGCAGCAGACAGGACTTGACCTGGGCGCTGGCCATCGGCATGACATAGTCGATGCCGGTTAATTGGCCGGCTTTGCCGGTGATACGCAAGGGTGCCGTGCCCTGCTCCGTTGTCTCTATCTGAGCGCCCATGGCCGCCAATGGCGTGGTGACCCGCTTCATAGGCCTGCCGGACAATGATTTATCACCCGTCAATACGGAATTAAAGGGCTGTCCAGCCAATAAGCCGCTTAACAGGCGCATGGAAGTACCGGAATTGCCCAAATACAAATCATTTTTAGGTGCTTTCAAGCCGTGCTTGCCGACACCGTAAATGGTCAATTCTCCATTTACCGGGCCGTCAATTTTAACCCCCATATCACGAAATGCCTGCAAGGTCGCCAAAGCATCTTCGGCCTCTAAGAAGCCTTTTACATGGGTAACGCCTTCCGCCAGTGAGCCCAGCATAATGGAACGATGCGACATGGACTTATCCCCCGGAACACGCGCTTCGCCCTGCAATTTACCACCCGGTTGAACTTTGAATGTGATTGATTTAGACATATTACCTTCAAACTGATCAAGAAAACGTTGCCGTGCATTACGGGCATACGAAAAGATTTCAAAAAGTTGCTGGCTATCATTGTTTTCCAGCAAACGCTGTATTTTATCCAGTTGCTCCCTCGACTGCTGCAGCAAAGGGATGATATGGTTTTTGTTGGCCGAACAAATGTCCAGCCACATGGTTGGGTCGCTGGACGCGATCCGGGTAAAATCTCTGAAGCCGCCGGCGGCGTACTTAAATATCTCACTCTGCTCATCTTTGCGCCCAAGCATATCCACCAGACCAAAAGCCAGAATATGCGGCAAGTGACTGGTTGCCGCCAGCACGGCATCATGATGATCAACATCCATGAACGAGACCGTGGAACCCATGCGCTCCCATAAATTTCGGATCTTGTGCAAGGCGTCAGGGCGGGTCTGACTGAGGGGCGTAATGATCAGGCGCTTGTTGAAGAACAAATCGTCAACAGAAGCGGTCACCCCGCTTTGCTCTGCGCCGGCAATGGGATGAGCCAGCACCAGATTTTCCGGCACCCCGCCAAAAACCTGCTGCGCTGCGGCAACCACATTGCCTTTGGTGCTGCCGACATCGCTATAAACGCAGCTGTCCGACCAGAACGGTTTCAATAGGGTAAAAACCGACTCAATGGCTCCCACTGGCGTGGCGATGATAACGCAGTCTGCATCAAATAGGGCCTGCCCGATATCGTTAAAATACTCATCGATCACACCCAGCCGTTTTGCTGTTTGCAGGTTCTGCAAATCCTGTTGCCGTCCGTAGCCGACAATGTTGCTGCATATGCCGTGCTCTCGAACAGCTCGGGCTATTGACCCGCCAATCAAGCCGACGCCGATAATACAAAGCCGGTTAAACATGACCCAGAATAGCTGTCAATGCCTCAAGAAAAATCTGATTTTCTGCCTGTGTGCCGATACTGATACGCAAGTGATTGGGCATTTCATAATTGGCCACGGGCCTTACAATAACGCCTTTTCTCAACAAAGCTTCATAAATGGGCTGTCCGGGCTGTTTTAAATCGACCGAAACAAAGTTGCCATGAGATGGAATCCACTCCAGGCCGAGGGCTCTGAAACCATCGGTTAATTGCCGCATGCCCTGTGCATTGACGGCAATCGTGCGCTGCAGATGTTCCGTATCGGATAAGGCGGCTTCCGCGGCCGCCAAAGCCAACATATTATTATTGAAGGGCTGGCGTACTCGATTCAATATATCGGCAAACTCAGGGCTCGATAAGCCGTAGCCTACGCGCAAGCCGGCCAGACCGTAGGCTTTGGAGAAAGTACGCGTAATCAAAAGGTTGGGGTATTTTTTCAGCCAGTCTATCGAATCGACGGGATGAGCGTTTTCGACGTATTCATAATACGCTTCATCGAGCACACACAAACAGGTTTCCGGCAAGGCCTCGATAAAACGCTGCAGGCTGACCTGATCGAGCAATGTACCGGTTGGATTATTGGGGTTGGCGATAAATACGAGCCGCGTTTTTTCGGTAACGGCTTGCAGCATCGCATCCAGATCATGGCCGTAATTCACAGCAGGAACGACTACGGCCTTGGCGCCCACCGCTTGCGTCACTATCGGGTAGACTGCGAAGGCATGCTGCGAGAATACCACTTCCAGTTCTGACGTTAAAAACGCGCGTGCAACCAATTCGAGAATCTCATTGGAGCCATTGCCCAGTGTTATCTGACTAGGCTTGACGTCATATTTACCGGCCAGCGCCTGTTTTAAGCTAAAACCATTGCCATCGGGGTACAGCGTCAATTGTGGCAAAGTTGCGTGAATGGCATCGAGCGCTTTTTTTCCCGGCCCCAAAGGATTTTCATTGGAGGCCAGCTTGATAATCCGGGTGAGCCCCAGTTCGCGCTCCAACTCTTCAATGGGTTTACCGGGTTTGTAGGGAATAAGTTTTTGCACGCCGGGTACGGCAAGATCGTAAATATTAGTCATTTATTCTGCTTTAAAGCACTTTAAGTAATTGAAATAGTGTAATGTTTTTGATTACCACGAAGGATGCGAAAAAAAGATCAGAGAGCTGCGCACCCAGGAATAAATAAGCGTTTTAAAGCACCGCTTTTGGGTAAGATCCCAAAAGTTTCAGCATGCCGACGTTGTGTTTCAAACTGTCCAATGCCTCGGCAACGACCTTATCGCAGCTATGCCCTTCTATGTCGATAAAAAAGACATAATCCCATAAGCCCTGCCGCGATGGCCTGGATTCAATATGCACCATGCCTATTCCATGTTTTGCAAACGGCTCGAGGATTCTGTGCAAGGCGCCCGGTTGATTGCCAGTGGAAACCACTAACGAAGTTTTATCGTTACCGGTGGGGGCCGACGTTTGTTGACCAATAATAATAAAACGCGTCGTATTGTTGGCTTCATCCTCGATATTTTTTTCCAGAATGCTGAGTTCGTATAGTTCGGCCGCCACGACGCCGGCTATGGCGGCGGTGTTCTTATTTACGGAAGCCAGTTTGGCCGCTTCGGCATTGCTGCTGACAGCGATACGTTGCGCATGAGGCAAATGCCTGTCCAGCCACTGCCGGCATTGCGCCAGTGACTGCTGATGAGAATAAACCTCGTTGATTTCGGAGAGATTTTCAACCAACCCCATCAGATTATGATGAACTCTGATTTCAACCTCACCACAAATTTTAAGCGGCGACGACAAAAATCTATCCAGGGTATGGCTGATCACGCCTTCCGTTGAATTTTCTACCGGCACGACACCGAACTGACAGTTTCCGCTTTCAACGGAGTTAAAAATCTCGTTAATTGTTGCTGAAGGCACGGTTTTAACCGCATGGCCAAAATGCTTAAAAGCCGCCTGCTGGGTAAAAGTTCCTTCCGGACCTAAAAAAGCGACTTCCAGCGGCTTTTCAAGCGCCAAACAGGCCGACATCAGCTCCCTGAAAAAGCGCATGGCGGTTTCATCAGACAAGGGCCCCTCGTTGAGCTCTCTAATGCGCCTTAACACCAGCGATTCTCGGTCAGGTCGATAAAAAGTGCCCTGCTCCCCTTCGGCAATTTTGGTTTTGGCGACCTCCATTGCACAGGTTGCGCGCGCATTGATTAAGTGCAGGATCTGCTTATCGATGGCGTCAATTTTGTCTCTTAATTCAGAAAGGGGCGTGACGGCTGTCATGGCTATTGCTCTTATTTAATGAGTTCTTTCAAATTCGGCCATAAAATCAATCAGAGCCCGCACGCCGGCTTCAGGCATGGCATTGTAAATACTCGCCCGCATCCCTCCCACTGAACGATGGCCTTTTAATTCAAACAGACCATTGGCCTCGGCGGCGGCAAGAAAGGGTTTGTCCAGCGTTTCATCCGCCAAAATAAACGGCACGTTCATTCTCGAACGACAATTCAATGCCACCGGGTTGTGATAAAAGGCCGATTGATCAATGGCCTGATACAACAACTCTGCCTTGGCAATATTGCGCTGCTCGATAGCGGCAACGCCGCCCTGCTCTTTTAACCACTTGAGCACCAAGCCAACCAGATACCAGTTGTAGGTTGCCGGCGTATTCAGCATGGAACCATTTTTAGCCTGCTCTGCATAATTGAATACTGAGGGCACTTTTTTGTCGACCTGACCAATCAGATCTTCCCTGACGATCACCACGGTTACTCCGGCCGGCCCCATGTTCTTCTGGGTGCCCGCATAAACCAGACCATGCCAACTCCAGTCCACCTTACGCGACAGGATATTGGAGGACATATCTGAAACCAGCGTCAATCCTTTACTGTCGGGAAGCTCAGAAAACTCGACCCCATGAATGGTTTCGTTCGAGGTATAGTGCAAATAAGCCGCTTGCTCATCTATGGTCCAGCTTGCGAAATCTGGAATAGTGGTAAAGTGAGTGTCTTGTGAACTCGCGCTCACCACGACTTCGCAATAGTTTTGCGCATCCTGTATGGCTTTTTCTGACCAGGCGCCGGTCTTGACATAACAAGCCTTGGTTTTGCCGTGCAGAATGTTCTGCGGTATCAGAGAAAACTGGGCCGTTGCCCCGCCCTGCAAAAACAGGACTTTATAATTTTGCGGAATCTCGAGTAAAGCTCTCAGATCGCTTTCCAGTTCTTCAGCGATAATGGAAAAATGCTTGCCGCGGTGACTCATTTCCATGACTGACATGCCGCTGTCACGCCATTCCAGCAGTTCTTCCTGGGCTTTGAGTAACACGGACTCCGGGAAAGCTGACGGGCCTGCACTAAAATTATAAATTCTGGACATGATCACTCTTCTCCGGATTCGATTTCATCTTCCGTACCCTGCTCGGATACGGCATTGTCTTCATCGTCGTCGTCATCGCCCTCGCCCAAGCCCTCAATGCGATCGACGCCGACCACTTTTTCTTTTTTATCCAGTCGAATGACTGTAACGCCCTGGGTGTTTCTGCCTACCACAGAAATGCCGTCAACCCGGGTACGCACCAAAGTGCCGGCATCGGTAATCAGCATAATTTCGTCGTTATCGTTGACCAGCACGGCACCTACGACTGCGCCGTTGCGCGCCGTGGTCTGTATGGCAATCAAGCCCTGTCCACCGCGTTTGTGGCAGGTAAACTCTTCCAGCTTGGTGCGTTTGCCATAACCGTTTTCAGTGATATTCAACACCGTGCCTTCCGTTGCGATAATCAGGGAGATGACCTTTTGCCCTTCCTGCAAGCGAATCCCACGCACTCCGGAGGCCGTTCTGCCCATTGAGCGCACATCGGCTTCATTAAAGCATACGGCTTTTCCGGTGCTGCTGAACAACAGTACATTTTGCTGACCGTCAGTAACGGCTACACCCACCAGGGTGTCACCTTCCCTCAAATCAATGGCGATTTTACCGTTGGAGCGCTGACGCTCAAATTCTTTTAGCGGGGTTTTTTTAACCGTACCCTCCGAGGTCGCCATAAATATGAATTTATTATCGCTAAATTCACGTATCGGCAGCATGGCATTAATTTTTTCGTCCTGCTCAAGCGGCAGCAGATTGACAAAAGGCTTGCCTCTTGAAGCCCGACTGGCGACCGGCAATTGATAGACTTTCAGCCAGTAAACCTTGCCCAGGGAAGAGAAGCAGAGGATGGTATCGTGGGTATTCGCCACAATCAGCTTGTCAATAAAATCCTGTTCCTTGGTTGCCGTCGCCGACTTGCCGCGCCCGCCGCGCCGCTGCGCCCTGTAATCACTCAAAGGCTGCGACTTGACGTAACCCTCGTGCGACATGGTCACGACCATATCTTCTTCGGTAATCAGATCTTCATCGGATAAATCCAGATGGTTCTGAACGATTTCAGTACGCCTTGGATCGGCATATTGTTCCTTGATAGCGACCAGCTCTTCCCTGATCACTTCCATCAGACGAATATCGCTGCCCAATATGGCGAGATACTCATCGATCTGCTCCAGCAACTGTTTGTATTCGTTTACTATTTTGTCCTGCTCAAGACCGGTCAGACGATGCAGACGCAAATCCAGAATCGCCTGAGCCTGGGCTTCTGAGAGCCGATACAAGCCATTAACGATGCCGAATTCGGGAGGCAAATCTTCCGGTCTTGACCGGTCCGCATCGGCACGATCCAGCAAGGCCGTCACTAAGCCGGCATCCCAGGTTCTGGCTAACAAGCCCTCTTTGGCAACAGTAGGATTGCTGGCCGCTTTGATCAACGCAATCATGTCGTCAATGTTGGCTAAGGCAACTGCGAGACCTTCCAGAATATGGGCTCTTTCACGTGCTTTGCGCAGGTTATAAATGGTTCTTCGGGTAACAATCTCGCGTCGATGATCAATAAAGGCACTGATGATCTCCTTCAGATTCATGCAATGCGGACGACCGTCCAGCAAGGCGACCATATTAATGCCGAACACGGTCTGGAATTGCGTCTGTTTATACAGATTGTTTAAAACGACCTCAGGCACTTCGCCTCGGCGCAACTCAATCACCATGCGCATGCCGTCCTTATCAGATTCATCGCGCAGGCCCGAAATGCCTTCCAATTTGCCTTCTTTGACCAGCTCGGCAATTTTTTCCAGCAAACGCGCCTTGTTGACCTGATAAGGCAGTTCCGTAGCGATAATCGCTTGCCGGCTGCTGTCGCCTATATCTTCAAAATGGCAGCGCGCGCGTAAATAAATTTTACCTCGTCCGGTGGTATAAGCACTGTAAATACCTGAAGCGCCGTTAATGATCGCGGCAGTCGGGAAATCCGGACCCGGAATATGGGCCATCAACTCGTGAATAGTGGTTTCCGGCTGATCGATCAGGGCCAGACAGGCACTGATGACTTCCGATAAATTATGCGGTGGAATATTGGTGGCCATGCCCACGGCAATGCCGGATGAACCGTTGACCAACAAAGTCGGCACACGCGTCGGCAATACCGTCGGTTCAGATTCCGATTCATCATAGTTGGGCGCAAAATCTACGGTTTCTTTGTCGAGATCGGCCAGCAGTTCATGCGAAATCCTGGCCATGCGCACTTCGGTATATCGCATCGCGGCAGGTGAATCACCATCGACCGAACCAAAGTTGCCTTGGCCGTCAATCAGCATGTAGCGCATGGAAAACGGTTGCGCCATGCGGACGATAGTATCGTAAACAGCCGTATCACCATGCGGGTGATATTTACCGATGACGTCACCGACCACGCGGGCCGATTTTTTATAAGGTTTGTTCCAGTCGTTGCCCAGCTCGCTCATCGCATACAACACGCGGCGATGTACCGGCTTTAAGCCATCTCTGACGTCTGGAAGGGCTCGACCTACGATCACGCTCATGGCGTAATCAAGATAGGACTGTCGCATCTCGTCTTCGAGGTTGACAGGAATAATTTCTTTAGCGAAGTCTGACATGGATCCGTATATACAAATTAATGCCGCTAAACAGAGCGGCATGATTTCCTTCTAGAGATAATCACTCAGCGTTTAAAACTCCATTTAGCCAATGTGATTACATGAAAAACAATCCGATAATTATAGCAAAATCTAGCTATAGAGTCGAAAGTGTTGTCTTAAAAATCAGGGAAATATTTCCTGCAGAAAGTTTTCCATCGCCTTCCAGGATCGCCTGTCCGCATCGGGCTGATAAACTGTACCAAAAGCAGGGTCGTTGGCGACAGGATTGGTGAAAGCATGCTTAGTATTGCCATAAACATGCAGCTGCCAGTCGACGCCGGCTTCGGTCATTTCCTGCTCAAAAGCCAAAACCTGCTCAGGGGTTGCCATGGGGTCATCATGACCATGCAATGCCAACACTTTTGCCTTGACCTTATTGCCGAGCGTATTGCCAGGTGCAGCCAGCAAACCATGAAAACTGACCACCCCTTTCACATCCGCTCCTGAACGGGCCAGATCCAATACACACAGCCCGCCAAAACAAAAACCGATGGCGGCACACTGATTATCATCCACCCAGGGCATTAGTCCGACAGCGGCCAGCGCGGCCTGCATGCGTTTTTGCAGCATGGCCCTGTCTTCCATGAAAGGCCGCATGAGTTCGGCGTTCTGTTCAGGACCCGAGCCCAAAATGCCTTTGCCGTACATATCAACGGCAAAACCGACATAGCCTAACTCGGCGAGTTTTTTGGCTTTGCCGGCAACAAATTCATCACGCCCGCCCCAAGCATGGCTAATTAGCACAGCCGGACGCCGGCCGACCAATGCATCATCAAAAGCAAAAAATGCTTCCAGTACTACATCCCCATCCATATAAGCTATGGTATTCGATACGATTGCCATGATCTTGCCTGTTTGTGATTGTGTTCTGGCGGGTATGCGCCAGATTTATTTTATACTTCCGGATTTCTGCAGGGTACTCAAGAATCCGGACGCCGCCTCTTCCACCATATCCAGAACCCGTTCAAAACCGTACTGGCCGCCAAAGTAGGGGTCCGGCACCTCACGCGTTCCCAAGTGCGGCGCATAGTCAAGAAAATACCGGACTTTGTCCTTGTATTGCTCAGGGCAGGCATCGATCAGTATTGCATAATTTTCATCATCCATGGCCAGCACATAATCGAAGTCTTCAAAGTCACCCATGATCACTTTTCTGGCTCGCAAATGACTTAGCTCAACCCCCCGATCGCTGGCGGCTTTTTGCGCGCGCAAATCAGGGGCCTCCCCAATATGATGCGCATGCGTACCGGCTGAGTCGATGGCAAAATAGTGTTCTAAATCCTGATCTTTGAGAAGCTTTGCAAAGACACCCTCTGCCGTCGGAGAACGACAAATATTGCCCATGCAGACAAAAAGAACTTTTATTTTTTTCATAGTACTAAAAACGGATTATCCTAGTTCAAAACAAGGCCTATTTTAATCCTTACGCGTGCAAATTGGCAGCATTCGAAATGGAATTTCAATATACGCAAGGATGACACGTGAAATTTTGGGCAATAATACGCGCATCAAATAGCCCAAATAAAAAATCTGATCTTTCCAATCTAGAGGACATCACCATGAACGTACTCATCACTGGCGGCACGGGGTTTATTGGCAGCGCATTGGCGCGAAGCTTATCCGATCAAGGCCACGCCGTAACGGTATTAAGCCGCAGCCCCGACAAGGTCGCAACAACCTGCGGACCCGGCATAGCGGGACTGGCCAGTCTTGAACAACTGACGCCGGACTACTCCTTTCAAGTCATCATCAATCTTGCCGGCGCCCCCATCTTTGGCGCCCGCTGGAGCGAGGGCAGAAAAAGACTTATTAGAGATAGCCGCATCGGCCTGACTGAAAAACTCGTAGCCTGTATTGGGCGCATGCAGGTCAAACCCAATCTGCTCATCAGTGGTTCCGCCATTGGTTATTACGGCGATCAGGGCGATACGATCCTGACCGAGCAATCAACGCCACGACCGGACTTTTCCAACCAACTGTGCGCAGATTGGGAAGCGGCCGCCAAAACAGCGGAACAATATGGCGTGAGAGTCTGCCTGATCAGAACCGGATTGGTTATTGCCGGCGGCGGCGGTTTACTGCAACGCATGTTGTTGCCTTTTCGCTTAGGACTAGGCGGACGTTTGGGCGATGGCCGGCAATGGATGTCCTGGATTCATCGACAGGACTGGATTGCAATAGCGCAAACCATGATGGCCGATGCCTCCATGCAGGGTGCTTATAATGCGACCGCGCCAAACCCCGTCCGTAATATCGAATTTACCCGTACGTTGGCGCAATGCCTAAAGCGCCCTGCGCTGCTGCCGGTTCCGGCGGGGTTGTTAAAACTTTTGCTGGGTGAAATGTCAGAACTGGTATTGGGCAGCCAGCGGGTCCTGCCGGAACGGCTATCGGCACAAGGATTTCAATTCCAATATGACGAACTGACATCGGCTTTAAATGAAGCGCTCACTCGATGACATGAGCTTTTTGCAGCTGCAGACGCAGGGCTTCCACACGCTTGCGATTCACGCCAAAATCACCATAACCGACACGTGAAGCAGAACGAATGTGCATCATGCCGGCATCTGCATCAAGAATGACGTTGATGTCATCGACAAAGCGAAACACCCGACTGGTCGCTTGGGCATGCAGCGAATCTTCGGTTTCGTCGACAATGATAGTCCGCGTTTGACTTCTTAGCGCTTGCTTCATGGCTACCCAGGCCTGCTCCGTTTTGCCGATGATTTTAAACGGGGCGACAAAATGCTCCGCATCACTTGCCAGACTGGACACACAATTCGGACTTTTAGGACATGGCGGCAGTTTTTTGGCCAACTCTGCATTCGCCTGATTGGTGAATATAGTCATTGTGATAAATCCCATCAGCAATAAGAAATTAACGATTTTCGGATGAAAACTCCGGCTTGATATTGTTCCGTTCATGATGCCAACACCACCTGTCTGTCCAACACAAGACCTCCATTTTCCACTCGATTACGGCCATTGTGTTTTGCTTCATACAAAGCGGCGTCGGATAATTTAATCAAGCGCTCCACAATTTCAGCGTTATTTAAGCCTGCAATCGTGTTCGGCAAATAGGTCGCTGACCCGATGGAGATTGTCACAGGAACGGAAATGCCGTTGAATTCAATGCACAAAACCTGAATGGTCTTACGAATTCGCTCCGCAATTTCCAGAGCCTTGGCTTCATTGATATTGCTCAACAGCACTACAAATTCCTCGCCCCCATAACGGGCAAGGACATCATTATTCCGTAGCTGGGATTTAATTTCATT